>Ga0172379_10000224_pt1 | contig 153962 bp, 144 predicted proteins | sample GrowelOW334metaG_FD_119756 | JGI IMG/M metagenome (GOLD analysis project Ga0172379, IMG submission 119756) | Groundwater microbial communities from an aquifer near a municipal landfill in Southern Ontario, Canada - Groundwater well OW334 metaG | ecosystem: Environmental > Aquatic > Deep...
AAAATATTTCTCTCGTCTTTTGGCATCATTTATATCTATACAAGCTTCATAATAAATTAATTTCCATGGCAAATATCTTTTTGTCGATTGGCTTGAACCGCTATTGTGCTGGGTTAATCTTTTTCTTAAATCGCTGGTATATCCGATATACACTGTTTGAATCTCTACTACCGGGTCATTTACTTAATCTTAAATCTCAACTTAAAAATGGTAATAAAAAATTTGACAATCTCTTTAAGGGAAAATTTTGACTGTCCGAGCTGCCGGTCGTTAAAAATTATCGGAATTTCTTTAATCTTTAAATGATTCTTTTCGCAGCGATAGATCAATTCTTCCAGAAATGAATAGCCGTTGCTTTTGACCGTTTCCAAATTCAGATCTTTTAAAACGCTTGCCTGATAAGCCCGAAAGCCGGTGGTAACGTCTTTGGTTTTAATCCCTAAAATCAACCGGGTTATAATCATCGCTGTTTTACTCGCTACCTTGCGGCTTAATCCCCAACCGACAATATCACCGCCCGCTACGCGCCGCGAACCGATTACCACGTCATTGCCGTTTTCAATTTCTTTGATTAATTCTGAAATTACTTTTGGCTGGTGGGAAAAATCGGCATCCATGGAGATAATAATTTCGGCGTCCTGGCTTATTGCCGCCTTAAAGCCGGTAATATGCGCACTGCCATAACCACGCTCAGTCTTCCTTAAAATTAATTGAACCGGTTTTGCCGCAAAATTATTTTTTACCAACTCGGCTGTCCCATCCGGCGAATTATCATCAACCACGATAATTTTTAAATCTGGAATTGCTAAAGCCAAAATCTCCGAAATTAAAATAACGATGTTTTCTTTTTCGTTATAAGTTGCAATGACAACAAAGGTTTTCATCTGGCTAATTAATACACCCCCGCCAATAATTAAGCATATCTTCCAGTGTCTGATTTAAATAGCTAATTTTCGGCTCCCAACCGGTAGTTTTTTTGAATAGGCTGCTGTCGCCGCTTAAAAGTAAAACATCCGATGGCCTCATCCGGCTAGGATCTTGCTCCACTTTAATATCTTTCCTGGTTGAAAGCGCTAAAAGTTTATCTAAAACTTCTTGGATACTGTAAACCTGGCCGGAACAAATATTGTAAGCTTCACCCGGCTGGCATTTTTCCGTCGCCACCCAGTAAGCAACAACAATGTCTCTGGCGTCGGTAAAATCTCTTTTGGCCTCCAAATTGCCGACTAAAATTTTTGGCTCCTGCTTGCCTTTTTCAATTTTGGCGATTTGCTGGGCAAAGTTGCTATCGACAAAAACTTCGCCGCGCCGCGGGCCGCTATGATTAAATGCCCGGCTGCGGATTACCCGGATTTTATAGGAATGCCAATATTGAAAACCCAAAAGATCCTGGCAAACTTTGCTGACACCGTAGGGCGAAAGCGGCCGCAACGGATTAGTTTCTTTAATCGGCACTTCATTGGGATAGACCAAACCGTATTCTTCCGAAGAACCGGCAATTAAAATTACTGGATCAAATTCCGGCGATTTAGATTTGATTTTTCTAACCGCTTCCAAAATGTTAGTCTGGCCGGCAATGTTTAAAACCAAAGTTTCAACCGGCGCATCCCAGGAAGCCGGCACATAGCTTTGAGCGGCCAAATGAAAAATTTTATCCGGCCGAATCGTGTCAATTACTTCATAAACATTATGGGCGTCTTTAATATCGCATTCATAATATTTGACTTTATCACCCAAGTGTTCAACATTCTCAGTTTTTGACCGCCAGCGCTTGATGCCGAAAATTTCAATTTCTAAAAAATTCTTAATCAAATAATCGGCGAGGTGGCTGCCGGCAAAACCGGTAATTCCGGTGATTAATACTTTCATAAAATTTTTATAGACATAATTAATTTTTTAATACTGATTCTAAGGCCTTAGTGGTTTTGTCAAACATTTCTTCGGCCGTGAATTTTTTCAAAACAGTTTTGGAATTTTCAGCAAATTTCTGGCGCAATTCAGGATCATTATAAAATTTAAGTATGGCTTCCTTAAGCTGTTTCTGGTTATTATATTCAATCAATAGCCCATTTTGGCCATCGGTTATCAGTTCAGGATTGCCACCGACATTACTTGCTAATATTGGCGTTTTGCACCCGAGCGCTTCAATTAAAACATGCGATAAACCTTCGTAGCTGCTATTTAAAATAAACAAATCGGCAAGCCTCAAATAGCCCATCACCGCTTCGCGCGGCAAGGAACCAACCATTTCAACGTGATCATGCAATTTCAATTCATCAATTAAATGTTTTAAATATTCTTTTTGCGGCCCATCGCCAATAATCTTAAACTTCAACGAAGGCAATTCCTTGAGTAAATCAGGCATCAATTTGATAATCGTATCAATCCCTTTCCATGGAACCAATCGAGCCGCGGTTACCAGCCATTTTTCTTTATCATTTTTTGGAGAATCAATAGACCAATCGCTAAAACTTAAACCAACCGAATTATAGATAACTTCGATTTTATCCTCCCCTATCCCCCAGCCTAAAACAATTTTTTTCAAATACTCGCTTGGCACAATCACTTTTGAAGCGTTTTTACAAACAAATTTTTCTATTTTTTTCAGCCAGCCAACCTTACCGCTCAAATTCTGCTTTTGAAATTCATCAATGCCGATTTCGGTCTGGTTTGAATTCCGTGCCTGCTCCCAGGCATAATCACCGACCACTTTGACCACAACTTTTTTGGAAAGCAAAAACCCGACAACAATAGCGGGCAGACCGGAGCTGACCGGCCCCTGGGCATAAATTAAATCACAATCTTTATTGGCCAGCTTGAGTAAATGCCAAAAATACTGGACATAACGTTTAAACATCTCCTGACCGCGCAAAATTCGAACGACAGAAAAAGGATAATTATCATTTTCCAGTTTTGTGCTGTAGCAAATCAGGCTGATTTTCCAGCCACGCCGGCTTAATTCTTCGGCCAATTTTTTACTGTAAGTCGCCGGCCCGCCGATGTCCGGCGGAAAAATTTCAGCCGCAATTATTAGTTTCATAGTTCCTGTAATATTTTTGCCATTCGACCGGCGATCGGCTGCCAATCATAATTTTGTAAAACTAAACTCCTGCCATTATTAATTAATTTCTGCCGAAGCGATTCGTCGCCTAATAATATTTTAATTTTAGCCGCTAAGTCGGTCGGATTAGCCCGCTCGCAAAATAAGCCGGTTTGCTGATCTTTCAAAAAATCAGGAATGCCCCCGACTTTAGTGCCGATCACAGGCACGCCGGCCGCCATGGCTTCCAAAAAGGCCGAACCCAAACCTTCCGACCTTGAAGTCCGGACAAAGACATCGGAAATTTTTAAATATTTCGGCAGATCTTTTTGGCCGATATAGCCTAAAAATAAAACCCTGTCCCTGACGCCAAGCTCCTGGGCCAAGGATTTCAATTTTATTTCCAGCCGGCCGGAACCGATAATCAAAGCTTTGATCGGTAAATTTTTTATGGCTTTAATTAAGGTATCAACCCCGTTTTTGTAAACTAAGCGGGAAATCGTAGTAATCACTTTATCTTCGGGCAAAATTCCCAATTCTTTTCTGATGCCGGCTAAGTAATTCGGATCAAACTCTTTGGCAAAATTAGTCAAATCAACGCCATTGGGCACAATTTCCAGCTTGCCTTCAAAACCATACTTTTTCGCGCGGTCGGCTAAAAAAGTGCTGATCGATTGGATACAGTCAGCCTGCCGATAAATCTGTTTATAAGCGCGGCGCATAAACCAAGTCCGGCTCCAGATCCGCTTTAAAGAATCCCCTTCCTGCAAAGTCAGCAGATACTTGACTTCGGGAAATTGTTTTTTAAATTTCAAAGCCGCTAAGCCGGCTTGATTGGCCATTACCGCCCAAATCACGTCATATTTATTTTGCCGGTGGAGTTCAGCGGCTTTTTTAAAACCAGCTAAGGGAAAAGAATACTTAGCCAGTTTGCCTTGGCCGATCCGATGAATTTTAACATTGCCGATCTTTTCAACTTCTTTTTCCCGGCCGGAAAGATTAACCGTTACCAAATCAAAATCCCAGCCAGAGGCTGATCCGCCTTTGGCGGAAATATCGGAAATCCGATCGGTAATTTCTTTGACGGCCAGTTCAGCCCCGCCGACAAACGGCAAATAAGCTAAGGAAATAATCAATACTTTCATTATCTATAAAGTTAAATACTTAAAACCATTCTCTTCGGCCGCCGCTTGGTCATAAAAACCTTTGACGTCAAACAACACAGCATCGTCCGAACAAACCGCTTTTAGATTCTTGAGATTATATTGTTCTTCGTTGAAAATTTGATGGGGGCTGAAAACTATTACCGCATCAAATTTTTCTTTCGGCGGCCAGCTACTGACCGCGTTAACGGCAAAATTCGAGGCGATATCAGCTTTAGTTTTAATGATTGGGTCATAGCCGAAAACTTCACTTCCCTGCTCCCGCAATTTGACGGCTAATTCTTTGGCCTTGCTGTTTCTAATATCCGGCACATTCTCTTTGAAGGTTAGCCCCATGACTAAAATTTTTAATTTGCCCGAAAGTTTTTTGGCGACAAACTCCGCCATATACTCGTTAATATCGCGCCCGGCCAAAATTACTTTCGGCTCGTAACCAAGCTGCTGGGCTTTATAGGTCAGATAATACGGATCAACGCCGATGCAGTGCCCGCCGACTAGTCCCGGATAATATTTGTGAAAATTCCATTTGGTGCCGGCGGCTTCAATCACTTCTTTGGTGCTGATTTTCAGCCGGTCAAAAATCAAGGCCAGCTCGTTCATTAAGGCAATATTCAAATCCCGCTGAACATTTTCAATGACTTTAGCGGCTTCAGCGACTTTGATGCTTGAAGCTTGGTGAATTTTAGTAATTGAACCGTAAACTTCCGCCACCTCGGCCAAAGATTCGCTGTCGCTAGCGGAAACAATTTTATAAATTTTATCAATGGTATGAACTTTATCGCCGGGGTTGACTCGCTCCGGCGAATACCCGATTTTAAAGTCAGCGCCGAATTTTAGACCGGATTCTTTTTCTAAAATCGGCAAACAGATTTCCTCGGTGCAACCGGGATAAACCGTGCTTTCATAAACAACAATTGTCCCTCGGCTTAAATTTTGGCCGACAATTTTTGAAGCGCTGATAATCGGCTTCAAATCCGGCTGCCGATCAGGCGTAATCGGCGTTGGTACCGCCACAATCACAAAATTCGCCTCTTTGATTATCTGCGGATCATTGGAATACTCAATTTTATATTGATTCAAATCTTCGACTTCTTGGGTTTGGTCAAAACCATTTTTTAAATCGGAAATTTTTTTGGGGTCGATATCAAAACCGGATACTTGGTGCTTTTTTGAAAACAAACAGGCCAAAGGCAAACCGACATAACCCAACCCAACCACGCAAATTTTTGTCGCCATAAAATCTTAAAATTTATTTGTAATACTTTTTGTACCAGCCGATAAAATTTTTTATTCCCTGATCAATTTTCGTCTCCGGCTGCCAGGTCAGCAAACTTTTTGCTTTGGTAATATCGGCATAAGTCGCAACCACATCACCCGGCTGCAGCGGCAGATAATTCTTAACTGATTTTTTCCCTAAAACTTCTTCAATTGCTTTGATAAAATATTCCAGCTCAACCGGCTCATTATTGCCTAAATTAAAAATCTCGTAACCCCGGCAATAGTCAATCGCTTTAATTATGCCGGAAACGATATCATCAATATAAGTAAAATCCCTTTGCATTTTTCCCTGATTATAAACCTCGATCGGCCGGCCTTCCGATATTGCCTTGGTAAATTTAAAAAGAGCCATATCGGGCCGGCCCCAGGGTCCGTAAACGGTAAAAAAACGCAAGCCGCAAACGTCTAAACCGAAAAGGTGATGGTAAACATAAGCTTCCAATTCATTGGCTTTTTTGGTTGCCGCGTAAAGCGAAATTGGCCGGTCAACCGGATCCGTTTCGGCAAAAGGAATCTTTTCATTGCCGCCATACACCGAAGAAGACGAGGCGAAGATAAACTTTGTTACCTTGAATTCCTTGGCTAATTCCAACAGATTATGAGTGCCTGAAATATTAGATTTAATATAAACGCCGGGATTAGTTAATGAATAACGAACTCCGGCTTGGGCGGCCAAATGGCAAATTTTATCGATTTTATTTTCAGCAAAAACTGTTTTAAGCTTTTCAAAATCGCTGATGTCTAACCGGTACAATTTGAAATTATCGCTTTTTAAAAATTCATTGACCCGATCCTCTTTTAATTTTGGGTCGTAATAAGAGTTAAAATTGTCAATTCCGATCACCTCATCGCCTTTTGCCGTCAAAGCTTTCGCCGCCTGAGAACCGATAAAACCGGCTGCACCCGTCACTAAAATTTTGGTCATAAATTTAAAAACCCCGGGTTTTTAGAACTAAAATGGTAACTAAGCGGGGTGGCCAAAATTACCATATTTTAGCAAAAATCAAACTTGATTATTAATGCATTATACCTTATTATTATTATATAAAATCAATTTTTGGTCAAGGCCAAATTGACCTAATCTTACACCACATTTTATGGCTCAACCCAGTAAAATTTTATACCTAGTAACTCAGTCCGAATGGGGCGGCGCTGGCAGATATGCTTTTGATTTAGCCAATGAATTTAAATCAAGGGGTTACCAGGTAGCAATTGCGGCCGGCGGCAACGAAGAATTATTCAAAAAATCAAGACAAAATAGTATTTTGGTCTACCAGCTAAAATCGTTAGTCAGGGAAATAAACCCATTTAAGGATATCGCCGCCTACTTTGAAATCAAAAAAATATTAAAAGAATTTCAGCCCGATATTTTGCATCTCAACAGCAGCAAAGCCGGCGTTTTGGGAGCAATTGCCGGCCGGCAGGCTGGCGTAAAAAAAATTATTTATACGGTTCACGGTTTTGTTTTTAATGAGCCGATGCCAAAACCAAAAAAACTATTTTACCTTTGGGCGGAAAAATTTTCGGCTCAATACAAAGACAAACTGCTCTGCGTTTCTGATTTTGACCGGCAAACCGGCTTAAAATATAAAATCGCGCAGGCCGATAAGCTAATCACCATTAACAATGGAATTCAGCCGCTATCTTTTTTAGAAGCCGAAGCGGCCAAAACCGAGCTTAATTTGCCAAAAGACAAAATTATTATCGGTACTGTCGCCAATCTCTATCCGACCAAAGGCTTGGATTATTTAATCAGCGCGGCCAAAATAGTAACCGAAAAATTTCCAGACGCCATTTTTCGCATCATTGGTTTTGGCCAGCTGGAAAAAGAACTAAACGAAAAAATATCAAAACTAAATTTAAAAAATAATTTTTTCATCGAAAAAAAGGATGATGCTTACCGTTTTTTAAAAGCCTTTGATATTTTTGTCTTGCCGTCAGTTAAGGAAGGATTTCCTTTCGCTGTTTTGGAAGCGATGCAGGCCGAGTTGCCGATTATTGCTACTAAAGTCGGCGGCATACCGGAAATAATCAAAGACAAAACTAACGGCTGGCTGGTTTCGCCGGCGGATTCGAAAGCTTTGGCCGAAGCAATAATCAATCTTTTGCAAAACAAAAACTTGGCTGTCCAGCTCGGCCGCCAAGCTAAAGTTGACGTAAATAATAGATTTAGCTTAACAAAAATGATTTCGGAAACCGAAAAAGCCTATCAAAACTAACTTTGCCAATGATAAATCGCAAAAACCGGCCGGCCATCCGGCCGTTTTATTATTTCCGGTTTTAAATCTTTGAGCTGATTTTGCAATTCATCAGCTTTGGCGGTTTGTTCGATTACCGGCCTAAGCAAAATCGCGCCATCGATAATTTTTATAAAATAAAAATCCTTCAGACCTTGCTCCGGCCAAAATTCTTTGCCTTTAGCCAAGTAGTCATCAGCCGTGACAATCGGCCAGCCGTTGTAAACTAACCGCCGGTGAAAAAGCCAAAAAGTCGCCAAATCGTACATATCAGAATCATAAATTAAAAGCCAAGCGACGGGAGATTTATTTTCTTTGGCCGCAATAGCCATGGCTTGGTTTTTGATGTCTTCCAAAAACTGATAGCGGGCTTGAAAAGTTTTTGCCGGTTTTTTTCCGGCTAAAAGCTTCGATAGATAATCGTCCAATTGGTTGTAGCCCCAGTTATAGCTTTCAACATTCAAATAAGAATAAGTTAAACCCGCTTGGCCGACTGGATAATAAGTAAACAAAGTGTTAACCGTAAAAAATATTTCCAAAGCTACTATCGCCGGAATTAAAATGCATTTAATTATTTTTGGCCAGCGGCTAATAAACCAGGCGACCAAAATTATAATAAAAGGAGTAACGGTAACAACGAAACGCTTTGACGGCCCGATTAATAAATACAAAGCCAAATGGCAAAAAATGGCTAAAATCAGCAAAATAATCTGAGGTTCGGAAAAAAATCTGACTTTATTTTTTAATAATTTACGCCCGGCGGAAAACAAACTTAAAATAAATAAAACAAACATCGGCCAAAGCAGCCCTTGAAATAGAGACGGGATTAAGCCAAAAATTCGATCCGTAAAATTGCCGGCTTGAATTTTTCCCGGCAGATATTCCCATTCGGGAACTTTTTGGCCGAATAAATAAAAAAATTGCAGATCAAAATGACCGGTTGCCTGATAAAGTTTTAAATTATAAATAATCACCGGTGAAAAAATCAAAGCTGCCAAGGCAAACGCCAGCCAAATTTTTTTAGTTTTAAAGATGGAGCGATTAAAAAATAATAAATAAATAACGATAATTGGGGCTAGAACAAAGCTGGTATATTTGGTAATCATGGCTAAACCCAAAGTAATCCCCCACTGCCAATGGCGGCCGGAATCTTGCGCCCTCAAAAATAAATAAAAAGTCAAAAGCGAAAGCAAAATAACTATTGATTCTTGCAAACCAGTCCGGCTGATCCAGACGTGGTAATTCAAAACCGCCAAAAGCATTGAAGCGATTAAGCCGGTTTTTTCATTAAATAATTTTTTGCCGATTAAATAAACCAAAAAAACCGAAATGATGCCGACCAAGACAAAGGGCAGTCTCAACACAAAAATACTCTGGCCGAAAATTTCAAAAAACCAATGCTGGATTAAAAAAACTAGCGGCGGATGATCGTGAAAAGACAAACGAGCCCAGGCGGGTACACTAGAAAACCACTCCCAGGGAGTGGTTTGGTATGGGGAAGAAAAAAAATCAATATAGCCAATTGAGCGAAAAGCAATTATCACTTCGTCATTAATAACATCGGCCCTGGTTAGATTATAAAACCTGAAAAATGAAGCCAAGGCCAGTATCAAAAAGACTGAAAAAAATAAAAGCCAACTAAATTTTTTCATCAAATTATTTTACTGTAATTTTTTTATCTCAGCGGAAATAGCGGTGTTAGTCGGATCAAGTTTATACGCTTTTTGATAATATTCAAGCGCGTTTTGTTTTTCGCCTTTATCGCGATAAAAATTACCCAGTACTACCATTAATTCGCCGCTGGTAGGATTATTTTTTATGCCATCCAATAAAATCTCTTCCGCTTTTTTATCATCTTTTAAATAATAAAGGTAAAATTCGGCAAAACTTCGGTAAAATCTGAGATTTTTTTCTTCTCCCATTGAATTGGCAATCGCCGTTTGATAAGCCGGTATGGCCTGGTTGTAATCTTTCAAAAAATTAGCGTACAAATCGGCTAAGTTGCCAAACGAAGTGCTGTTTTTTGGCTGCAGCTCACCGGCTTTGACCCAAGCCAACTCCGCACCATCGTAATCACCGATATATTTTTTTATCATTCCCAAATTGAGCATGGCATAAAAATCATTGGGATCATTAGCCAAAGCTTCTTTGGTTAAGTTAAAATCATTCAAATACTTATCTTTTTCTTCAGGCAATAAATCGTTTCGCATCACTTTAAAATTAAACAGCCCATTGTCGACAGCCGGCTGGCTTTGGCCTTTTGGCCAAAAATAATAAGCCATCGCGCCGATAATTATAACTAAAATAATCACCCAAACAATTGATTTTACTTTTTTTGAATTCATAGATTTTAATTTAGAATTAATTTATAAATTTTAAAGGCTAATTGGTTATTTTTATTATTGACTGAATTCAAGCTGGCATTATTATTTTTGAATATGCTTTCCAATTTACTGGCGGCGGCTTGGTTAGCCGGCTCTAACCGGCCGGGATCAAAAACCAAATTATTGGCTCCCCTGATATAATAAAGATTTTTTACCCCGTAATTTTTAAAAAATTCAAACCAGTTGGTATTAGGTATGGCTAAAGATAAATCGGCGGCCGAAACGAAATTAACGCCATAATAAACTGAAAACTGCCGAAAATACCAAAGCGCGGAAAACCAATTCAGATTAGGGTCGTAGACAAAAAAATCTTTTCCCTGCAAATCCTTGGAAACATCAACTTTTAAGTCATCCAGACTGGCAATAGATTTGCGGCTTAAAGTATCCGGCTTGATAATTTTTCCCAAATAATCATTGAGCTGATTGAATCCCCCGTTTTCCCAGCGGCTGACCGAATAATATTTCCCGGCTTCGCCCAAGGGCTGGCTAAAAATATTGGTGTTTAGGCTGTAAAATATTTCAAAACCAAAAACGACGGCTAAAAACAAAAAATAAAATCCCTTTTTAAAAATTTCCAACGATCCGACCTGGTTGCCATTGATCAGCTCAAATGACTTGATCAATCCCAAGGCCAGAACTAAGGCGAAAAACGGATTAAGCAATGAAACAAATCTGGCACTTGAGCCGATTAGGGAAAATTCGAGGCTGGCGAAAAGGATAACTAAGACTAAAAACAAATCCTTGGGTTCTTTATACCTGCTGACAAAATTAACCACCAAATAAAGAATCGAAGCAACAATTAAAATATAAATCGGCAAAGAATAATAACCGCTGAACTGCTGCCAAAAATCAAAAAATTGCTGCAAATAATTGCCCGAACCGCCGCTCATGCCGGCCAGACCCGGCCAATCAGACATTTTCTGGCCAAGCAAAGTGGCAAACTGCAAATCAAAATGGCCGCGAGCCTGAAAAACTTTCAGGTTATAAAAAATTACCGGGGAAAAAATTAAAACCGCAATCGCAATGCTGGAGACAAAATATTTGCTGGCCAAAATTTTTCTTTGAGTCAAAAGCAGATAAAAAAATAGGACGGGAATCAGGAAAAAAACCGTGTACTTGGTTAATAAAGTCAGACCCAAAGAAATTCCGAACAAAATAAATTTTTTATGGTCAACTAAACTGACAAAAAATAAATAGCCGGTCAATAAAATAAAAAATAAGGCAATCGGCTCCAAATAGCCGACCCGGCTGGCCCAGATATGATAGCTGAAAACGGTTAAAATCAAGCTGGAAATCCAGGCGACTTTTTGATTGTAAATTTGCCGCGCTAACAAATAAAGTAGGACAACCGAACCTAAACCGGCTAAAGCAAACGGCAATCGAGCCGTAAAAACCGATACCCCAAACAGGCTAAAAAATAAATGCTGGATAATAAAAACCAAAGGCGGCGCATCGTGAAAAGAAAGTTTTGACCACCAAGGAATCGTACCAAACCACTGAATCGGCGTTGTTTGCAGTTGCGAATCAGTATAATCCAAATAGCCGACCGCCCGAAAAGAATAAATGGCGTCATCATGCTGGATGTCGGCGCGGTTCAGGCCAAAAAATAACAGCCAAGCGGCCAAAACCACTATTGCCGGCAAAAAATATTTTGTTTTTTTAGTAAAAAAGCTCATAGATTATTTATTTGAGCTAGTTTAATTTTAACAAAAAAAGTCATTTTTAGCAAGCGCTAAAAGTCCCCGCTTTTGGCAGGGACTTTTAGTTTTATGTGATCTTCAACTATTCCTATTACTTACTGAAAGTAACCGCAGTTGAAGTAGCGTCAAGTTTGCTGGAAGCACCCTTGGCGACAACGTAGCCATTCATCCATTGTTCAGTACTGGAAGCAGTGGTGGATGAATTCTTTTGAACTGAGGTTCTCCAGTAATCCGTCCAGATAAAGCTGCTACCAAAGTAGTCAACCGCTAAACCGGTAAGCGCACTTTGATCAACCGTACCGCTGAATATGGTACCAATTGGAGCCGGATAAGCTGCAGGTAAGTTAGAATCACCTAATAACATGATACTAACTGAACCACCGGTCGGATTTGAGGAAGCCGCACAGTTAACCGTGTTACAAACTAAATCACCTTTTAAGGTTAAGTAGTTTGAAGTTCCGGCGCCAATTTGTAAGGCTTGGAACTTGGTCGAATCGGTCGCACTGATGGCTGAACCATCGCTGGTCAAAGGAATGACAATGACTGAATCGCAGGTAGAACCGGCATCGCAGGCAGCCGGAGCTGACCAGTCAACGCCGACATAGCTTAGCGAATCGTTTGTACCAAGCAAAGTGCCGTTTTGATCATACAATTTCCAGTTGGTGGTAGTAGCCGTACTGGTGGCGAAGGCAAAGGTAACTTGACCAATACCAATCGGGCCGGCCGAATCGGCACTGACTTTGAGCCGATATAATGGCGCGCCTGTTTGGTTAGTTAAGGTACCGCCCGCAACCTTGGAATTATCACCGCTGGTCGGCAATTCTTCGTTCGGGACAACGGTCGGAACGCTTCTGAATAAATACTGGTTCTTAGTAGTCGAACCGGTAATGGTAATAGAAGTAATCGTACCGCCTGATTGAGCGCCTTTGGCGGTAATATCACCAGCGGCGTTAATCTTTAATGACAAACCCTGGCCGGAAGCACCGCGTGAACCGATTTCGTAGTCGGAACCGGCGGTATCAACTTTAACCGTCAATAAGATACTGTTGTCTTTAGGAACAACAATCGGACTGCCGGTAACGTCAATTAAGACGGTATCGCCAGTGCTGTCGGTTGAAGTTGGGGTTACTTCGGCTAGTTTGGTACTGCCGTTGTAAAGATAAACTTTGCTAACCTGGTCTAAACCACCGCTATTAAGGGCAGTTGAGGTCAGATAAAGTTTCTCAATTTTGACATCTTCATATTTAGCAAAAGCGCTGAATATGCCGAAAGTCAAACCGCTGGTGGAAGCCGGCATCAAACCTTCTTTAGGCGAAGTACTGTCTAAAGAAATGGTTAATTGACCGAGGTCAGTAAAGGTCATACCTTGACCATTACTCGGGCTGACAACAACAGTGGCTGTCAAATTGGTGGTACCACCTTTGGCCGTAACGTCTTCAGCACCGGTAATGGAAGCCATACCGACTTGCATTGTGCCGTTAGTCGCTGCGGTACTGATATCGCCTTTAACCGTTAAAGTCTTGCTTGTACCTTTGGTAATAACTAAAGGTGTTGAAAGCATCCAGGTAGCGGTGGCTTCATCATTATCAGTTGTTTTAGCCGCGGTATCGGAATCTGGATCATTGGTGGTAGCTAATTCAGTCGCACCGTCAAATAAACTCCAGTTAGATACTTCGGCCGGGTTGCAAGTGCTGTCGCAAGTAACCGCAGCCATGACTTTGGTAACTTTAACGTCTTCACCGCTGCCTTCCGCGCCCAAGATTAAATTGGCGAAGGTAACAGCTTTAGAGCCGGCAACAATACTTTGGGCAATTGGTGAAGGTGAAGTTGAAAGCGACAATTGAGCTGATTTTATCGTCATGGTCGCTGAGCTCTGGGAACTGGCCGGGGTTGGAGTAACAGCTAAACCAGTGGTTGAGCCTTTGGCGGTTAAACCATTAGGGGTAATGCTGGCGACAATGGTGTCATCAGCTTCCCAATCAGCGCTTAAGTCACCTTTAATGGTGTAGTAGTGCAAACCAACTGGAACCGTGATGGTGTCAGTTGAGGTTACACCGACAATATAGGTTCTGGTTGAATAACCAGCGCTATAAACAGTGTCATCAGGACCGGCAACAATACTGCCGTTTTCATCATAAACCGCAATATTGGTTAAGTCAGCTTCGGTAACGTTACCGACAGTACTGGCCGAAGAGGTAGTAATGGTAAAGACAATCGGCAATGAGGTGATTTCAGTTTCTTCACCCTTGGCCTCAAATTCGAATTTACCTAAAACTGCCTGGTCTGAATCAGTCGCAACATTAGCGGCTGATAAAGTGGCCGGGCCGATTCTCAATGAACCGCGGTCAACGCTAGTAACCGGAGCGGTCCAGAATGGTTCGGCGTCGGCAGTGGCACCGTTGCCACCATCGGCGAGTTTAACGGCATAGCCATAAAGTTGGCCCATGCTGACGATATCGGATTCATCGTTGACATCAAAGCGGATAGTTCTGGCTGAACCGCTGACAATGTCCAGTCTTAAATCAAACTGAACGGTTTTGCCTTTGGCAACCAAAATTGGGCTGGCGGATAAGTCAAAAGTGACCATCCCGCCGGTTACGGCCGCTACGGTGGCGACTTTGGCGTCATCAACTAATAAGCTTAAGTTGGCAACGTCGGCATCAGAAGCGGTTCCGCCTTGTTTAAAGCTAATTTGGCTAACTTTAAAGTCTTCAACGGAACTGGCAACTAATTTAAAGCCGGAAACGATGTAATTTGTCGTACCAATCTTTTGCGTACTGGCCGACGGGTTGTTAGCGCCATCCGATAAGCTCAAAGCGCCAATCGTGATGGTACCATTGATATTTTGGTAATTACCGACAATCGGCAAAGTGCCAACAATGGCGGCAGTACCAACCAAGGTAACGGCTGATAAATTCAATGATGGAATTTCACCGGCGTAGGAAGCAGTGGCTCCCATGTTACCAGCTAAGTAAATTGACTTAGTGGTACCGGCGGCAACCGTGATGTTTTGGTTAAACACCGCTTGGTGTGACGAATTCAAGGTTTTGGTGTTGCCGATTCTGACACCAGTCGCGGCATCAATTAAAGCGATGCTGCTGAATGGCGAATCGGAAGCAACCGTTCCACCTCGGGTAACTGTCAATGAATCAATTACGATATCACCGTCAGCTGAGGCGGTTAAGTTTACTTTGGTGAATTTGTTGTTAATTGAATTACCAACAACAATACCACTGGCTGGAGTATCTGAGGCTAAAGCCACAGTTAAACTAGTACCAGTAGCAACCGGACCACCAGTCAAATTCTTATCGTCATTGATTGTGGCGGCTTCGCTGGTTTCAGTGGCTTTGTTGTAGTCACTGGCAACAGTGATGTCAGCGCCGACTTTGTAGTTAACAAAGAAAGCATCTGAGACATCTTCAACGGATGTTCTAGCCCAGTTGACACCATAGAGGGCTTCAGCTATTGCAGCTGTGGTAACCCATCTTAAGGTACCGTTAGCGGAAACAGCGTAAACTTTTGGATCGGTTGTAATTTTGACTAATTTAACACCCGGTCGGTAGGTAACATTACCACCAATGGCATAAGAACTCATCTCGGTTAAAGAAACAATCTTCACGCCGGAAAAGTCTGAGTACCAAGTCATATAAGTTTTCTCATTTGGGAAAACATATCTTTTGGCATCAGCACCAAGGTAATAAACAGCTTTACATGGGTCATTGACGCCGGCTCCAGCAGCACACTGAAGCTTAATCAAATCACCAGAAGTAGCTGCACCTACGGCCAACGGCATTGAAAACAAGCCAACTGACCAAACGATTGTCGTTATGGCAATTGTGTAGGTTAATAATTTCTTAATCATTTTTAATTTTTCCTTTCTTAAACTCATCAAACTTTTTAGTTAGGCTTTCTGATCTTGTTACGCCTAGGCGAACCTAACAACATCTTCGGAGCCGCTTTTAAACGGCCGACTAAACCCTTGCAGCCTTATTTGCTTAAAATTCCTGATTAGCCAGGACCGACCTTTATTTTGAGCAACTAAGGGGGTTTAGACCCTAATTCCTCTAAAAAGTTAACAAGTTTTAATACCCAACTGATTTATATCTAAACTGGTTGGGGGCAAAAAAACTTAATTAATTAATCTATTTATTAATATCGCTAGTTGATTCTGATTGATCAGCCGGTAAGCCAGCGCCATCTTGAGCCTGATCGGCTGGCGGCAAACTGGCGTCCGAATCGTTAGTTACTCCTTTAACCGTACCTTCGTCGGCCTTGTCCGCTTCTTCATTCACGGTTTGAGCCAGCTGCTGAGCGGAAAGACTGGTGTCTTGAACGCTTTGAACCGCCTGGCTGACGATATCTTTAACCTCGACATTATCGGCCGCGGAAATCTTTTCCACTTTGGTATCTAATGATTTAACTAACTCCTGGGCTTTTGAACTTAGAGTCAGCGCCATTTTAACTGTCCGTTCTTTGTCTTCCATATTAACATTGCTGTCTGACTGCTTCATTGATTGATTCATTTTGCTGATATGATTATTAACATCGGTAACATTATTTTTAAGTTCAGCGACTAAAGTTTCAATCTGCCTTTTCTTTTCTTGAGGATTAACACCGGGCTCGTCAATTATCTTGTCCAATTCTGCCACCCGTTTTTGGGCAAATTCAATTTTTAATTCCGCCCGCTGGTTGGCATCGGTAACTAAAGCGGCATGGGTATTTTCCAAGGCAATTTTAACCGGATAAAGCGAACTGCCGGGCAGACTGTAAAAAGCCGCATTGATCGTCAAGCTGCTGCCCAAAAAAACCACCATCATCAAAATCATCACCACCACCGGCTCGACTAAATTCTGGCGAAAAATCTGGGCGACTAAATTAAAGTAATCGCCGATTCCCAGTTTCACTCTTTCCGGCTGGCTGGCAGAAATTTCTTTTAACAAAACATCCCTCGTCAGAGCTTTCCACTCCGGACGGGGGCAAATTTCTTTTCTTAAATTTTTGATTTCTTTAATTAAACTGTTTTCCATTTTTGCTTAATAATTCTCGGGTAACTTTTAAAGCGCGATGCAAAATGACGCGAACGGAACCTTTTGATTTATCCAGCACGCCGGCGATTTCGGTAATCGACAAGTCTTCGACAAAGCGGAGAATAATCACTTCCCGATATTCATCTTTAAGCTGGCGTAAAATTCCTTCGATGCTTTTAATTTCAAAGTGGCTGTCAATTTTGTTTAATAAGCTCTGCTGCCTTTCGTCTTTGACTGCCTCCAATACTTCTTGGTCTTGGACAAATTCTCTCTTGGCTTTTTGGCGGTAAGAATCAATCACTAAATTTCTGGCCGTTCGATACAGCAAAGCGCGGAGATTACCGATCTCATCTTCAGTCTCCTTAATATATTGCCAAATTTTTAAAAAGGCTTCGGAAGTTAAGTCTTCCGCATCCTGACGGCTCGCCACCTTAAAATAAATAAATCTGTAGATAGGAGTTACGTACAGATCATAAATTTGGGCGAAAGCTTCAGGATCCTTGTTTTTCAATCTCAATAATAGCAGCTTTTCTGAAATTTTTGAAGGTTTCATTATATATGACGTGAAAGCTTAATAAATGTTACAGTCGTAGCATTTACTATAACTAATTAACTAAAATAAGTCAAACGCTAAAATTGGCTAATTTACTCATTAATCGCTCAATTATGTTGCTTATTTAATTTTTCTATATTATACTAAATATCGTGATTTGTCCAGGCTAATCTAGACAAATAACCATACTTAAACCTGTTTATAACTTAAAACCTAATATTTCAATCAAATTAATTATTTTTCAAAAAATTTCGCCAATATTTCCTTTAACCTAACAAATACAAGTTAATCAAATACTGCCAAAACTAATCAAAATTAAACCATTCCAATATGCCAAATGTCATTCGATTATCAGTGTCTGAAGCTTCCCGAATTTTCGGGGTTGACCAAAAAACTATCAGACGGGCAATCAAGGCCGACGAGTTGCGCTATATCGTTGTTTGCGGCCGCTATAAAATTAATTTTAGCAGTATTTTGGAATGGTCTCAAGGCAGGACTACCACCAAAAATAAGCTGGCAGCTAAAGGCATCGGCCAATATGTAGACAAATGGAAAATCAAAAATAAACTCTACTCCCCCAACCCGGCTTTAGCAGATAAAAAATAAGAGATCCCGCCTCCGCCAACCTGCGGCAGGGGCTTCGGCGGGCAGGCAGAAATCAGAGATCAGAAATTAGAAGCGGAAAAGCCAAAACGCAGAAGCTTATGCTCCTGCGTCTTTTTTTATATGAGAAAAATTTTTACGGCAAATTGCCCAAGGTAACAGTTTTAGTCAAGACTTTACCAGCTCGCAAAATTTCCAATTCCGTTTGTTCTCCCGGCCGATACTGCATAATCAAATCAGTTAAGCTGCTGGCTTTATCCAGTTGCTGACCATCAACGCTGGTGATAATATCGTTAGCTAAAATTCCCGCCATCGCTGCCGGACTGCCGGCTTTAGGATTTTGGTAAACTAGCGCTCCCTGATTTAGATTTTGCGTTACCGCCGGGTCTAAACCAAAAGTCCAAGCTAAGTCCAGATAATTAATCCCTAAAAACGGCCGCTTGATCGGATTATTCTTTAAAACATCCAAAACAATTGACCGAAATTGATTTATCGGAATCGCCGCGGTAATTCCTTTTTCGGAGTCCACTTCTTTTACGACTCCAATGACTTCCCCGCCGAGATTTAAAACCGGACTGCCCAAATAGCCATTGCCGAAATCACCGCTAAGCGAAATCAACTTTTGGTATTGCTCCGAAGAAATCAAAAAGTTATTTGCCGCCGCCAGCAAGCGATAATTATTATTTTTAACATTGCCCACCGTTGCTTCAGTCGAATTATTAACCGCTAAAACCAGCTGGCCTAAAACCAACTCATCGGAATCACCCAAGGTAGCCACCGGCAGATTAGTCGCGGCAATTTTAATGAAAGAAACGCCGGTTGTCGCATCGCTGACTATTTTTTCGGCCGCAAATGTCTTGGCATTATAAACAACCGCCAATTGCTGGGGTTTTAGCCCGGCAAGATTTTTGGCATAGCTGACTAGCCAGCCGTCGCTGGTTAAAATAAAGCCATTAGCCTGAAGTTCTTTGACCAGATAAATTTGACTGAGCTGATTAGTCGAACCCGGCTTTTTCAGGTAGATGCCAACCAATGCCGAGGAAATTTTTTCTATTGTTTTGTTAACCTCAAAATCCTGCTGGATGCCTAAAAATTTTTTCACCCGCTGAAGCTCCGGTACGACCGCGGCGGCGTCTTGATTAATATTAACGCTGCCGGCCGAATAGTCTTGCTGCCAAGGATTGATATAAACGTCCGAAAAAATCTGGCCGACCACCCCGGCGGCAAAACCAAAAATCATTGATAAAACGACAACCTGGGAAATAAACTGATTTTTTTGCTTTTTAAATAAATTCATAAATTTAAATTAAAACCATTTAGCCGTAGCTAAAATTATAATTAAAGAAACGACGCCGATCGCCAAATAACGAATCACCACTTTTTTTTCCTTAATACCCAAAAGCCAGTTGCGGGACAAACCGGTGATTAAATAATAACTAATCGTAACAACCAGACCGCTGACATAGACACTGACCGGCAAAAAACTGACCACCCAAAAAACTTCCGTTGCCAATAAGGCGGTAATGACAATGTGGCGCCAGCCGGTTTTTATCGTATGGTCGCTGGCCCAAACGATTTGATGGGTCAAAAAAAGACTGATTAAAGCAAAGGCGGCCAAAAACGGCCATAGCGAAAGGCCAAGAAAAATAATCAGGCTGAAAAAACCAGAAGTCATCAGAAAAACCGTCAGCAGATTAATGTTAACTGAGATATTTTCCAGGGAGTGAACCTGGTATTTCGGCCGGAAATGGTACTGAACAAAAATCGTTTCCAAAAATACCCAGATTAAAGCCACAAAACACCCCAAAAAAATGTGCTTTAAAAAATTGCCCTCGGCAAAAATTAAAAAAATAAAACAGCTGCTTAAAAATAATACCGGGGTTAAAACATTGCGCCAGAACTTTCCGCTTTTAAAATTATAATCCATTAGCTGATAAATACCCAAAAAAACAATCACCAAACATAGAATAATCGCCCAATAAAATTGTTTGGGTAAAGCGAAAACTATTTCAATCAGAAAAAAGATTAGGAAAGAAGAAAGAATTGGAATAAAACGATTGATAATTTTCATTGGCTTGCCGGCTGGTTAAAATTAAGGCTCCAATCAATATTGCTGGCTTTTATCCTGGCTGCTAATATTTTTTGGATTGATTCGGCGTTAATCATGACTTCAATGACTATTTTCCCGGAAACGAGTTCAAATTTTTTAAAAACGATATTATCCTTGAGCCAATCAAGTTTGGCCGGATCAATATTAAATTTTTTGACCTGGCTTTTATTAACCTGATTAGCATACTGTTTAAGCAGCCAGTCAGCAATAAACGGCGGCAAGCTTAAATCGCCGATTTTGGCTTGAGTAACCTGATAGCTGCCGGCATTATCCAAAAAATTAGCTTTCATTCTTAAAGTCAGGTTAGCGGTAAAAGGTTTTATCATCAAACCGAATAATTCGATTTCGCCGTTATCAATAATAAATTGGGTGTTTTGGGCAAACATCGCTTTGGGATCGGCGGCTAATTTTTGCCGGACAAAAAAAGTCAATTCATTTTCCGTCAGCTCGGCATGGAGTATTTTATTCTGCTCGTCGTAAGAATAAACCACCGACTTTTGGGAAAAATCAGCGGGGTTTTGCGGCGGAATCAGACGCGAAGGCTGGGGCAAGCGGTAAAAAATCGAAGAAAAAACCGGTATTTCAATGATTCCGGTTTTAGCGATAACGGCCAAACCGGCAGCTAAAAAAATAACCAGCAAAACGCTAAAAATCAACCAGCAATTGGTTTTTAATTTTCGCTTTCTGACTCTCTTCGGCTTTTCCGGCACCGGCAAAGAAGCCTCTGACTTTTGAATTAATTCTTCCAAACTGATTCTTGCCATATTAGCGGATAATAATTAGATAATCGGCTTTGTCGGCATTGCCTTCGTTAGAACCGTCTCCGCAAGAATTATTATGAAATTCCGCCTTGGCTGTCTCCATATTTTCTACGGAAACCGTCGGAAAAGTCAAGCCATTGCAAAGATTGTCTTTGACGTAATAGTAATAATAATCATTGGCTCCGGTTCCGCCTTTGTCCAGAGGGTCTTTCGGCAAGGCCGGAAAATATTTTTTAAGCTGGCTATCGACAGCTTCGCCGCGACCCAAATAGCCGCTGTCTGGCGGATAATTACCGTCATTTTCCTGAGCATACATCAACAAAGCCTTAACGTACTGGGAAGCGTCATAAGCCCGTTTAGCATCGTGGCTTTTAGCCTGAGCGCTTCTAAAGGCAACCAAGCCAATCGTCGCGATTAAAGCGATAATTAAAACCGCAACCATCAATTCAATTAAAGTTATGCCTTGATTTTTTCTCATATAGCTTAAAAAACTAATTAGCTTTTAGCCAGCCGTACTTAACCTTTAATTCATCGAGTTTGGCCAGGCCTTTATCAATTTTGGCTTGGTCGGCACTGCCTTGACCCTGCTCAATCAGCTCAAAAGCGACTACTAAATTAAAATGCAAATCCAAGTATTTAGCCGGCACGCGCAAAGCCAAAATCCGGCTTTTAACTCCGGCATAACTTTCATTTTGCCAAACTGGCTTTAAAATATCAATTAATTCGGATTCGTATTTGCTTTCCAGTTCCGGTTCGGTTAAAACCGGCGGCTGAGCCGTTTCGTTATCTATCGGCTGAATCGGTTTATTTTTAACGCAGCCAAAAAGTACCGGCGCTAAAAAAAATAAAATTACAAAAACAAAAAAACTTTTTTTCCGCCCAATTTCAATCATATTAAGGCTTTAATAAATTAGGGAAACCAAAATAAAAACCAAAATCCCGATGATCATTAGAGTGACTAAGGTCGTCAAAGCGGTCATCAAAGCCTCGGCAAATCTTTGTTTAAAGGCCAAATAAGCCGGATAGCCAAAAACTAAAACTGCGGAAACCGCGGCGCTAAAAACAAAAATCAATAAAAAAAGCAAAGACCCGGCGATGGAATTCAAATTCGGCATCGCTTGCTGTAAAACCATCAACGAGACGACGACAAAAAAACAGTAACTCGCCTGGGCGATACCGCCCAAAAACCCGAATTTTAATACTTCAGATTCATTAACTTTTTGTTTTCCCGCCATATTTTTGATTTTAATAATAATTATGATTAAAACGACATCTCCCCTTTTTCCATCGTCATCTCAATCCAAATCCCGTCTTTTTCATCAAAACGATAAGCATTAAACCGATGGACTTTTTCCGTTTCGGAATAAACATATTCCACCGATGCCTGACTGCCAATTCGGCGCGAACCAATCGTTTTTTTGTCAATTACCAGCGGCTGGGTTGTCCGCTGCAATTTCATTTTTCCCAAAGGCCCGTCAAATTCAACAATTTCAACTGTCCCCAGCCCGGCGTCTTCGGGCAAATCCTGTGTCTGCTGGTTGGTAATTTTAAAATTATCCTTGATTTGGCCGATAATACTTTGCCATTTTTCGTCAGTCATAAATCTTTAAACTTAAATCTTAAATCTAGAAATTTAACAAGACTTTGAGTTTTAATAATAAGTATTTAAGGTATCAGCGTTGCCGATCCGGTTCAAATAAGACTGCCGATCAATTAAGCCTTCCTCATAAAGCCGCTTTAAGGATGAATGCATGGTAATCATGCCTTCGCTGCGCCCGGTTTGCATCGCTGAAGTGATGTGAGCGATTTTATCTTCCCGGATTAAATTCGCAATGGCCGGCGTGTTAATCATAATTTCTCTAGAAACAATGATCCCGCCGCCTTTTTTGGGCAGCATCTGCTGGCAAATTACCGCCCGCAAAACCGAGGCTAATTGCATTAGAATCTGCTGCTGCCGGTGAGACGGAAACATATCGACAATTCTTTCAATGGTTTCCGCCGCCGTATTGGTGTGCAAAGTCGATAAAACCAAGTGGCCGGTTTCCGCCGCCGTCAAAGTCGCCGAAATTGTTTCCAAGTCTCTCATTTCGCCGACCATAATCACGTTTGGATCCTGGCGCAAGGCCCGCTTCAGCGCTTCCGAAAAAGAATGGGTATCGCGACCCAACTCCCGCTGTTCGATAATACTTTGATCTTCTTGAAAAATAAATTCAACCGGATCTTCAATTGTAATAATATGCGCTCTTCTCTCGGTATTGATTAGATTGATTAAAACCGCCAAAGTCGTTGATTTACCGGAGCCGGAAGGACCGGTAACTAAAATTAATCCCTGGTTTAAATGGCTCAATTTATAAATCGTCTCATCGAAATAAATTTGTTTGGGAGTAGGAATAGATCCCGGAATAACCCTGGCGGCTAAACCCAGCTGGCCTTCCTGCTGGTGCAAATTAACCCGGAAATGACCCCCGGCAATATCTAAAGCGAAGTCAAGCTCTTTTTCTTTTTTAAAAACATTAACTTCACTTTCTTTCATTAAAGAAAAAATTGCCACCTCTAACTCATTATTGACAATGGCTTCTTCGGAAACAACTTCCAAATTGCCTAAAATTCTGAGAGTTGGTTTATTGCCCGCGACCAGATGAAGGTCGGAGGCTTTGCTCTTTAAAGCTAATTCAAAATATTTTTTTATATCCATCGTCTCTACGAATTACAAATAAATACGAATATACAAATAGACTGCCCGAAATTCGTATATTCGTAACAATTCGTAATTTGTAGCTACATTATAACACAAAATCCTGCTTTTTTAAAAGAAATTGATTAGCTTTTTGCAATAGGTCTTGGCCATTTTGGAAAAACAGCCTTTGATGGGCAGTGGTAAAATCAAACCAGCCGTAGTCTAAATGCTCGTCAGAAATTACGATCTTGTCTTGTTTGACCTCGCCGAGGTAAAAAATAACCGTTTTGTAAACTTTCTGCCTCACGCCGTTTTTAATTTCCGTATCAAAATCATAATCATAACTTTCCAAAAAACCGTCAATAATCTTAACTTCGGTAATTCCGGTCTCTTCCTCTAGCTCCCGCAAGGCCGTCTGTAAATCAGCTTCGCCTTTCTCCTGAGTCCCTTTGGCGAAATTCCAATATTGGCCGCCGTGGTGCAACAAAAGATAACGGATGCCCCGGCCGTCTTTGGTATAAATAATTACGCCCGCTGATTTTTTTCTAATCATAGTTAGGCTAGTAGGTTGGTAGGAAGGTAGGTTGGTAGAAATTCCTACCGTCCTACTACCCTACCCCCCCCCCACTTACTAATTAAATACTTTTTTCCTTTTAACTTCTCCGGCAGGTACTCCTGATCCTCTTGCCAGTCGTAGCTTGGCGAATACTTATAATCTTTGCCGTAATTCAAATCCTGCATCAGCTTGGTCGGCGCGTTGCGCAAATGAAGCGGCACCGGTTCGTCCATGGTCTCTTTCACATCCTGTTTGACCTGGCCATAAGCCTGGTAAACTTCAACTGACTTTTTGGCCCGCGCCAAATAGACAACGCATTCCGCCAAGGCAATATCACACTCCGGCATGCCTAAAAAATGAGCGGCCTGGTAAGCGGCAACGGCCAAAGGCAGCGCCGCCGGATCGGCTAAACCGATATCTTCAACCGACATCCGAACCAGCCGCCGCGCGACATAAAGCGGGTCTTCGCCGGCCTCCAGCATCCGACCCAGCCAATATAACGCCGCATCGGCATTGCCGCCGCGAACGGATTTATGCAGCGCCGAAATAATATTATAATGCTGCTCGCCGGCTTTGTCGTATAAAAAACTGGACTTCTGCAGCGACTCTTTGATTATCTCTTTATCTAAAATGATTTTACCTTGCGAATTAGGTTTAGTCGAGTTGACGGCAAATTCCAAGGCATTTAACGCCACCCGGCCATCGCCATTGGCAAGACTGGCTAAATAACGAATCAGTTTATCGTCAGCGTCAATTTTTAACTTCGGAAAACCGGTCTGAACCGCCCGCTGGATAATCAATTCTAAATCATGCTCCGACAGCTGGTTTAAGACAAAAACCCGGCTGCGGGAAAGCAAAGCGGAGATCACTTCAAAACTCGGATTTTCCGTCGTCGCCCCGATTAGAGTAATCATCCCCTGCTCAACATAAGGCAAAAGCCCATCTTGTTGGGCTTTGTTCCACCGGTGGATTTCATCAATGAATAAAATTGTCCGCTGGCCGTTAAATTTACGCCGGTCGGCCGCCAGCTTGATAATTTCCCGAAATTCCTTAACCCCGGAGCTAACGGCGGAAAGCTGGACAAAATGAGATTTAGTCATTTTGGCGATAATTCGCGCCAACGTACTTTTGCCCGTGCCCGGCGGACCCCAAAAAATCATGGACGGAATTTCATCGTTTTCCATGGCCTGGCGCAAAAGCTTGCCTTCGCCGACAATTTCTTTTTGGCCGACAAAGTCAGCCAAGCTTTCCGGCCGCAAACGGTCAGCTAAAGGCGCATTACGCTTGATATCTTGTTGAAATTGTTGGTCAAATAGATCACTCATATTTTTGAGCCCGCCCCGCACCAAGCCTATATTTGAACCCTGATATCAAACTGGCTGAGCCGGAGACCTGCTTCGCCAATGATTAAGACTGGGGGGCTAGTCAAGGCAGGCGACTTCGCGCGAACCAAACTTAAATTTTAATTAAACTTAATCGCGGGCTTTGGTGCGGGGTCAGCTAAAGGCGCATTACGCTTGATATCTTGTTGAAATTGTTGGTCAAATAGATCACTCATATTTTATAGTGACATGTTACATGTTACATGTCACATGTCACTTACTTACTACCTGTTACTTATTTCTAATTTATTTACCAAATCTCCTCTGCCTCTTATCATACTCGGCAATAATTAAATCTAAATCTTTTTCACCAAAATCCGGCCAGGTTTTTTTAATAAACATAATTTCCGAATAAACGGATTGCCAGGTTAAAAAATTGGAAAGCCGCTTTTCGCCGGAAGTTCGGACAATCAAATCCGGATCGGCAATACCCTGAGTCCAGAGATTTTTAGCAATCAACTCTTCCGTAATTTTTTTGGCCGGTGTTTTTTTGGCGGCGATTTTTTTAACCGCTTGCAAAATATCAGGCCGGCCGCCGTAGGAAACGGCGAGATTAAATAAAAGCTTATGGTTATTTTTAGTTTTAACCTCGGCTGACTTAATCATTTTTTGGATATCAGGGGCTAACCGTTTTATCTGGCCAATGACTCTGACTTTTACCCCTTGTTTAGCCAATTGGCTGATATCTCGGCTTAAGGCCAGGCGAAAAAGATCCATCAAATAGCTTACTTCTTCTTTGGTGCGATTCCAGTTTTCACTTGAGAAGGCATAAACCGTTAAAACCTTGATTCCCCGGTCAATACACCACTGGGCAACCTTTTTCATTTTGTCGTAGCCTCGGCGATGGCCTTCCAAGCTCGGCAGACCCTTACTTTTGGCCCAGCGGCGATTACCATCCATAATAATGGCTAAATGGACTAAAGAGGGTTTTTGGTTCATATTTCCCGCTAGAAATTAAAGGTTAAAAAGGCTTAAATTTTGGGCATTTTATAGTAATTTCTGAATCTAAGCACCCAAACTCCATTAATCACTTCTAATGGGGTAAAATCGCCAAATTTAAGCAAATAAGACTACTTCATTGTAACGCTAAAAGCCATTCTGGTCAAAAGAACAGCGGGGGTCAAAAATGTTGACAAAAATATTAGAATATGCTATAGTACAATCTGCTTCGGATACCGCAACCAACTGGGCTACAAACCAGCCCAATAAGAAAGGAAGCTATGTTAAACCGAGTTTGGATGGTAATCGTGGTTGGCGGTTTTCTCGGCTGTGCTGTAGCCTGGTTCTTCGGAACCATTGGTGAATGGCCGACTGGAAAGACCGTGGCCTTGACAGCTCTAAGCTGCCTGGCTATCGGAGTCGCCATGTACCCGCTGACCCTCCGCAAGGATGGTCTCGGATACTGGGGTGTCTTGAGGAAGTATTTCTTCTGACAAGACCCCTCCCGCCCGCAAGGCCGCTTTAGTCGCTCCTAACCCGAGAGACGACAGCGGCCTTGTCTTCTTTCTACCGGAGTTGATTTTTTAGCTAAAAGTGCTAAACTAAAATCTGTATTTAATAACGGGCCTGCCTGCCGGTAGGCAGGCTGTAGTCCCGCCCTTCGCGAAGGGCGGGATAAACTCCGCTGCCCGCCCGCCTGCTTCACAGGCGAAGCGGGCGGGACTAGCGCGTCCCTCACCTTTAACAATCTTTCACCTTTGTCGGGGTGTAGCGTAATTGGTTATCGCGCACGCTTCGGGTGCGTGAGATTCCGGGTTCGAGTCCCGGCACCCCGATAAAGGTGAGGGATTCGGGACGATGAGGTCAGGAGTTCGAATCTCCCCAGCCCGATTTAGAATCGCTTGAAGCGATTTTTTTGTTGTCAAAAAAGCTCTAATAACTTAAAATATAACTATCACTCCTTTCGAGTCTCATCGTGTTACTGCCATTGTAAAACCGAAAGGAGGTGAGTTCCATGTTTTGGTCAAAGAAAAAGTCAAAAAATCACCAGAAAGAAAAACCGAAAAGAAAAAAAAGAGGCACCAAAAAATGGAGCTTACTCTGTATGCTCTTCGAACATAGTTGGAGTGGAATGGTCTGCCGCCGCTGCGGCATCCATTATGAGCCGAAGAAATAAAAGCACCTATTCCCCTGAATAGGTGCTTCGTCTTTTATTAAAAATCTTATTTGAATTCTTTCAGTAACTCGCTAATTTCAACTTTTTTAACTTCCTGTTTGACTAAGGTTTGCTTGGCCAGCTGGGGCAGCTGCTGCTCATAAGTCGGCCGGCTTTCTTGATATAAAACGCCGATCGGCAATTTTTCAGTTTCACCGGCTTTGGCATAGGCGACCGCTTTATCGTTTGGCTGATAATTGCTTTCTTCAAGTTTGTAAACTTTGGCCCGATATTGTTCCCGCACGTCTTTGCCGTTAAAAATCACGCAAGGCTGTAAAACATCAACCAAAGAAAAACCCGGATGCGAGATGGCTTTTTTGAATAATTCCTTGAGATGGACAACTTCATCGGAATACCCCTGAGCGACAAAAGTGGCGCCCAAAGTAATGGCGACTTGCAAGCCGTTAAACGGATATTCGATTAAACCATCGGGCGTCGATTTGGTTTTTTCGCCATGACCGGTCGTCGGCGAAGCTTGGCCGGTGGTTAAGCTATAGCGATGGTTATTATGAATAATGTAAGTAATATCGATATTACCGCGGCAAGTATGGATAAAATGGTTGCCGCCTTCGCCGTAGCCCCCGCCATCGCCGGAAATCGCAATGACTTTTAAGTCGTGATTGGCTAATTTAACCGCATAAGCAACGGGCAACGGCCGGCCGTGCAGGCTGTGAAAGCCGTAAACTCGATGCCAGTTGGCGCCATTGCCGCAGCAGCCGATATCAAAACTCATTACCACTTGATGCGGTTCCAAACTTAATTCCGCCAGCGCCTGCCGCAAAGCCGTCCAGATGCCGAAGTTGCCGCAACCGACGCACCAGGTCGGCTTAATTTTTGTCATGAAATCAGTATCTTTTGCCATATTCCAAAATTTATAATTTTTAATTTATAATTTACTTTACAATTTACCAACCAATTCAACAATTTCTTCGGGAAAAAACTGCGCGCCATTATATTTAGTTAACCGCTGGTCGACGCTGATACCGGTTGCTTGCTGCAGTAAATTGGCCAGCTGAGCGGTTTGATTGTTTTCAATTGACACTAATTTCTTTGCCCCTTTAACCGCCACTTTCATAGTCGCGGAATCAAGCGGCCAGGGAGCGGCAAGATGCAAATAGTTAACATCAGTTAATGATTTTAAGGCTTCCAAAACCGGGCCTTTGACCGAACCCCAGCCAACTAAAGTCAGCTTGGCAATAGCCGGGCCGAATAATTCCGGCTTAGGCAAATCAGCCAAAATGCCGGCTAACTTGGCGGCTCGTTTTTTTGCCATTTGGTTTCTGATTTCCGGCGTGAAACCTTCAATCGTAAAACCAAATTCGTCATGCTCATCAGAATTGACTAAATGGACTCCGCCCGCTTGGCCGGGAATTGCCCGAGGCGAAACGCCGTCGGCAGTTATTTGGTAACGCTGATAATCAGTGATTTTAGCTAAATCAGCCTCGGTCAGAAGCTTACCGCGATTAATTTCAAATTTGGCCAAATCAGGTTCGACAATCGACTCATGGCCTTCCGAAATGTATTTATCAACCAAGACAAAAACTGGAATCTGATATTTTTCCGCTAAATTAAACGCTTGAGTAGTTAAATAAAAGGCTTCGGTCGGATCACCGGGCGCTAAAACCACGCGCAAAAATTCGCCATGGCCGGAATTGACGACATAAGCCAAATCGCCTTGTTCAGTCCAAGTCGGTAACCCGGTTGCCGGACCCGGCCGCTGCGATTCAATAATCACTAACGGCGTTTCGGTAATTCCGGCTAAAGACAAACCTTCGTTCATTAAAGCAAAGCCGCCGCCGGAAGTGCAAGTCATTGACCGAACGCCGGCGTACGCGGCACCGATGGCCATGTGCATGGCGGAAATTTCATCTTCGGGATGCTTGACGACCATGTCGGTTTTTAAAGCCCAGCCGGCCAAAATTTGCAAAATCGAAGAGGCCGGCGTCATCGGATAAGCCGAAAAAAACTTACAGCCGCAAGCCACGGCAGCCAGACAAATCGTATCATTAGCCGTTACCACGATTGACTGATCATTTTTACCCTGCGCTTTGAGTTTGTAAGGAAACTTGTCCGCGTCTAAATTCTTTTTGGCGTAATCATAGCCGAATTTGGCCGCGGTCAGGTTCATAGCGACAACTTCTTCACCTTTACCAGCAAAGGTTTCTTTAATCACCTCGTTTAAAATCTCCAAATCATAATCAAGCAAAGCCGTGCAGGCGCCGGTGATAATAATGTTTGAAGCGATTGATTTAATCCCCGCTTCTTTCGCCAATTTTTCCAGCGGCAGCGGATAAATCTTTTTGCCATTGGCTTCGTCGGCCTTAATTTCAAACTCATCGCTATCGTACAAAATAACGCCCTCAGCGGCCACATCGGCTAGACAATATTCAAAAGCTTCCCGAGTCAGAGCGATTAATAGCTGGTTTTTCTGATAAATTGAATTGACCGGCTCTTGGCCGATACTTACCCGATAAGTGACTAGACCGCCCCGGATCCGCGACGGATACTCGGAACTGTCGAAAGTGTAAAGCCCACCATGAACGCAGGCCTTGGTAAAAATTAAACCGGCCACCTGTTGTCCCCCGCCAGCAATGCCGCCGATTTTCCAGGTGAAGACCGGGTTATTTTTCGTATTTTTATCATTTTTCATACTTTGATATTTTATCACAGTAAAATTAGAATTAAAAGGGTAAATAATTTTTAATTTCTAGTTCGCCATTAATCATTCTAATATTGCAAAACCATTTTCGGCTCTTTGGCTTTTTCAAACTGATGACAAGTAACTTTGGCGATGTTATAAGTCCCGAATTTCGGCGCTTCCAAAAAACCCTGCATCGCCGCTTCGGCAAACCAGCCCGACTCCACCCAGTCTAAAATCCATTCGTTGGCGTATTTCGGATTATCCTGGGAAACGCCGGAGCCGATGGTTCTCAGCCACTTGCGATTGAATTCTTCCTGCGAGCCGATCGGCGGCGCCATCACAATCGGTATTCCCAAAGCGCCATAAAAACTCAATTCCGACGGTTTGGTCCATAAAATGTCGGTTGTCCTCAAGGCCGAATTGAATTTTCTAAAGTAATCCTGCTTATTGGAAGCAAAAATAATTTTTATTCCCCGGTTAATTTCATTGCCCAAACCGGCACTTTTGGCCGCCGTTCGAAAAAATTGGTTGACTTCGTTATGAATTCCGGCCACCATAACTAACCGGATTTTTTTGCCGCTGATTTCCCGTTTTAAGCTGTTGATTATTTGCGCGCCGATTTCCCGCTGGGCGGCGGCACCGCCGACGGAAAACATCAAAGTCAAAGGATGATTGCTTTTTTTCGGCAACGATTTGATGCCCAAACGATCCTGAATAACTTGTTTATATAAATTCCAGTAGCGGCGCTGAGGATCCAAATTGGCCAGCCTTTGAACCAAATCGGATTTTAAAACGTCGAGTTTTTCACTGCCGATATTTTCCAACGGCAACGGAAAGCCGGTTAAAAAAATCCTTTCCGGCAAAACGCCGTAAAGCTTGAGCCTTTCCACCACCCGGTAATTGCTGGCTAAATAATTAATCCGGCTTTTAGCCGGACATTTCGGCACCCAGGCTCGGCTGATATCGGCGTCCGTTGTCAAACAATAAATTTCCCCGGGATAATCAAAAACTTCCGCCATAAAAGCCGGAATAAAAAAAGTGGCAACCAGCGGCAGCGGCTTTTTGGCCAGTTTGTTGATTAAGTGCTTTCCCCATTGCCGGCCTTCAATCAAGCTGTAAATATTTTTAACCTGAAAACTTAGCTTGGAAAGATCGCGCTTGGGATAAAATTTCGGAATTTCCTGCAAACTGTCGTAGATATCCCAAACTACCGGGCCAATAATGGGAATTTGTTTGAACCGGGAAATGAATTCGTAAAACTTTCTGGTTTCCTGCCAAATCCTCCGATCAGCCGCCGGAATGCCCGGATAAGTGTTGGCCGTAACAATTTTATTGCCCAAAGCCAGATATTTTAAAGGATAAGCCGCCCGCTGATGGCCATAGCCCATGTCAACGGAAACGACCCAGACTTTAGGACATTTTTTGTCAGTTTTAACTTTTGCCATATAAATTTATTTTACCAAAAATTTTAATAAAAAATAAGGCTAAAAATAAAAAGATTAAAGGCAAAAAGCCGGCAATAATCCCCCTCAAATCAGCAAAACTAAAGTCGGCAAAATAGATTCTAAAAATATTCAAATGGTTGGCAAAAATAAACGACAGCCAGGACGAAACCGTAACTACCGGCCAAAACCAGAACAACAGCCATTGGCTAAGTTTGATTTTTTTGATTAACAGCAAAACGAGTGTCGCTAAAACGAATAAGGGGAAAATTAAGACTAGCCCGTCGTTTCTAGTCCAGACGCTGAAAGCCATTGCAATGCCGGAAAAATAAAAAAAGGAATTGCCGCGGCCGGTCAAATAGTAAAAAAAGTTGGCTAACGTTAAAAATAAAAAAATGGCAAAAACCCAGTCAACGGCAGTGGCGCCGAAATAAAAAAACAGCAACGGCAAATTGCTCAAAAAATAAACCGATAGCAGCTTTGCAAACCGGCTGATTTTTTTGGGTAAGGAAGTATAAAAAACCGCCAAAATTATGAAATAATAAAAAATTACTAGAAATTTTGAATAATCAGCAGTAAATCGGCCAGCCATTTCCGCTAGCCAAACCTGCGCCAGGCTGCCATTCAAAGGATAATTTTTTAGCCCAATTTCGGCCAAGCTGATAGTTTTGGCATTAAAAATCAACTGGGCGGAATTATCGGCGGCTGAATTGACATTTACCTGCCAAACAAAAATACCGGAAACTAAAAAACTCAAAGCCAAAATTACTAAAATTAAATATTCATTTTTTGACCAACTTAAAAAATTATTTTTCTGGCGGGAAAAAAAAGTACCGACATTTTCAAACTTGGGCCATAAAAGTTTTCGCTCAAACAAAAAAATCACTGCCTCTAAACCGAAAACCTGGCTAATGACAGAAAAATAAAAAAGCCAGGGATTAAGTTTGAACCCGCCAAAAACATTAGCGGAAAAAAGGTCAATCGTAAAAGCGGCTAAGCCAAAAATCCAGCCGGCAAAAAACTTGAAGCCGAAATCAAAATTCTTCGCCCGATCAATGACATAAACCAAAAGATAGCCCCGCGGCCAAATCAAAATTAAGGCTAAAATTAATTTAAACCAAAGGTAATTCATCTCTTTTATTTTACCTTATTTGGCCTAATAAAAAAAGGAGTTGCTTGCATTTATCATAAAGCAGCAACTCCTGGTAAATCCCCCTCTGACTTCATTATGCCGACTTCGGCATTAATCTCCTTTGGTGAAACCAAAGCCTTACTTGACAGCTGGCGTTTGAGCCTGACCCGGCGCTCGGCCTCCAAAACAATGGCGATAAAAGCCGGGTTTTGCGGCAACAATCCGAACCGAGCCCGGTCTTTGATGGTAACCAACACCAGCAGCATGCTCATCGCATTAAACTCAAAACTGAATCCCAGTTTTTTGAGTGCCAGTTGGACTTCACACAGATTCGCTTCCAATAACACCGGATCAACTTCCTGCAGAAGTCGTTTCTTGGCTATTGCCAGATAAACGGGTGAGACCCCCAGCCGATACCAGTGTTCCTCTTCGGTAAGACGAGCGGTCAGCAAACGTGATCCAGCTTTCAGCATGCCACTTATTTGAGTACCTCCCATTACGACTCCCTCCTTCCTTCCCTTAAGCTAATTATGGCCACGGCAACTTACGATAATATAACAAAAAGTTTTTCAAGTTTCAAGAGCTTGTCATCCAAAACTAATCGCTAATTTCTTGCCTTAATTCTGATTAGAAACTATAATTATTCCATGATTACGATAATTATCGATTTTTTAACCAATTTAGTTATCCAAATAATCGGCATTATCGGCTATGCCGGAATTTTTTTATTAATGCTGGCCGAAAGCGGCGGCGTACCGATGCCGTCAGAAGTGATTATGCCGTTTTCCGGCTTTCTGGTCGAGGCCGGAAAAATGAATTTTTGGACGGTAGTTTTAATCGGTACGCTGGGAAATTTAGCCGGTTCCCTTCTAGCTTACTGGATTGGTAAGGCCGGCGGCCGGCCATTAATTGAAAAATGGGGAAAATATATTTTGATTTCAAAACACGACTTGGATTTAGCCGATCACTGGTTTGGCCGCTGGGGCAATTTAACCGTGTTTTTCGGCCGGCTCTTGCCGGTGGTCAGGACTTATATTTCTTTTCCGGCCGGGATCGCCAAAATGGACCTTAAAAAGTTCAGCTTCTATACTTTCATTGGTGCCCTGCCTTGGTGCATTCTCTTTACCTGGCTCGGGGTTAAAATGGGCGCTAACTGGGATTTAGTCCGGCAAAAACTCCATAACTTTGATCTGGCAATATTAATTTTAGTAATTTTAATAATTGCTTTATACGTCTGGCGACATTTGAAAAATAGAAATAAGTAAACTAAATTTCGGTAACTAAAAGAGTCCCGCTGAATCGGGACTCTTTTATGATGTAAAACTTTAGTCGTTTATAAGACTGCTTCTTTGGCAGCTTTGGCAACGCGGAATTTCACCACGGTTTTAGCCGGAATCTGGATGGTGGCGCCAGTGGCAGGATTGCGGCCGACTCTGGCTTTGCGAGCGACTTTAACTAATTTGCCAATTCCCGGCACGACAAATTCACCGCTACCTTTGACCTCTTTGTAGGCCAATTCTACCATTTTGTCCAAGATAGTAGTAACATCTTTTTTGCTTAACTCAGCGCTTTCTGCCAAGGCGGCAAGCAACTGAGCTTTAGACATCTTTGCCATAAGTTTTTATTACTTATTAAATAATTATTAGCTTATAGATACATTATACATCAAACTTTTAGAAAAGCCAATAAAACCAAGGGGTTTGAAATAAAATCAACTTTGCCAGACCATTTTAAAAATATCAAAATTAGAATACTCGCTCATTAAACCAAATTTTGAGACAATTTACCTTGTCTTTTAAACCCTAACTTTATGGCCGCTAAAATTACCAAACCCGCCAAACAAATATAAAAAGGAAAAGCCAGCAAAATAAAATCAAGCCGGCCAACCGCGATACAAGCTAAAAAACCGCCGAGAGCCGTCAGCACCCAGGCGCTGGCTGTTTCGGTCGCTGGGCTTTGGTAAGATTTTACTACCGTTAAAACCACGCCGATGGCATCGACAAAAATCACCAAAAACAGGGCAATGGCGGCTTCGCTGGTTAAATACCAAAACCATAGGCTAATGCCGGCACCGACTAACGAAATAATGTCTCTTTTCATCAAACCGCCAATCCCATATTTAACGGCTAAAATAAAAATAAACAAATCCCCAATCGCCTGCACTCCGGTCAGAATTAAAGAATAAGACGCGCCTTTGGCCAATTGGGAAAAAAAAGAAATCAACCCCAATATTGCCCAGATTAACCATGACGTTCGCTGAGGTTTTGTCCGGCACCGAAAAATGTCTTTGAGATAAGGCCAAAAAGACAATAAAATTACTAGCCCCGCTAAATATCCCGCTGTTTCGCTGATCATATTATTTACGCTGTTCTGATCAAATTGAGATGCCATGACTGCCATCTCGAAATTTAAAGCAAACCTATTCTGATAAAAAATTTTAAATACGGTATTTGTTTTGCCAATTCATCCAATAAAATAACGTATTTTTCCAATGAATTTTCAGTCAGCTCAGGAAAATGTTCTTTTAAATCTTGCAACAGAAAATTTCTAATATCTTCCAAAGTTTTGCGCTTGGCACTGTCAGCCTCGGTATAAACATTTTCAACCAAACCAAGGTCAATTGAAGTGATATTCGCTTTTGCCCAAAGCAAATTGGTGCTGCCCTCGTCAACCGAAAAAGAAAAAAAGTTCGTACCATCCCAATCCAAATAAACTCGGCTGCGTTTCTGCGTATTGGTCAGTATATGGCGCAGCTGGTAAGGATCAACTTTAATCGCATTAAAAGAATTTTTAAAATCTGTCCGCTGATTACTGGCGACAAAACCGATCGGCGCAATTCTATCGTTAAAATCATTTGAAGATTGATCAATGGCTTGGGTTTGGAATTTCAGCTCCGTTCTGGTATCAAATTGTCCCGGCGGCGTTACCTTGATTTGAACCAGCTCTCTGCCGCTTTTTGCATCAGTTGGGTCAGTGGTGTTAATTCGTAAGCGATGCCGCGCGCTATTGTTGTTTTTATATAGATCAAGACTTGCGGTATCAAAATAATCATCGGTAAAGATACTGATGTCATCACGTTGCTCACCCTTTAAATTCAGCTCGGGAAAAGCCTGGCTTAATTTCTCATTTGATTTAACATAAGTATTGCGAAGATAATCATAAACCTCCTGTGCCTTGCCCTGAGGAATATTAAGGGTGATTTGACTATCAACTCGGGCGGCATTAGTGCCAAACCCCTCCGAGGAATGCGAGCTTTGGTCGAAAGGATTGTTTATTTTTTGATCGCTACCTGGCTGCTGCGCCCAAAGGTAATAAAAGACACCAAGCAGCAATAGTAAAAATATAGAAACGGAAAGTACTAATTTTAATTTTTTATTCATATTTTTAAACATTATAATTATGGCCTAATTCTACCATAAAATCCGAATAACGTTAATGTTTTAAATAAAAAAAATCCTCCTAACACTTGGCTAGGAGGAGCTTAACTTTAGCGCGCAACCTTCACCGATGCCAAACTCCCGGCAATCGTCGGCTCGTTGGAGCAAGGATTGCATAGCGGCGGCTCGACACCGCTTGGTATCAGGATTGCCAGCACTTCGGTCAAGTTGGCGTCGTGGTAGTCAGTTTCGATGTCGCACAAAAACGTACTATCCGCGTTAATAGTCGTCAACGGCCGGTTCAAGTATGGCTTGATCCACCAAGACCCGTAAGCCTTGATGTAAACCGCTACCCGGCAATCAGCGGGGTTGACGCCACTCACCTTGCCTTGCATCAGGCTAGTACTGCCGGCTGGCGGCAAATAGGTGATTTCAATGCTCGGCACCGTTATTATCGGCGGCCAGATTGGCACTGCCAACTGCCAGCCAAAGTCGCTGACCGTTACCACGGTTTCGCTGTTATTTTGCGGACCGTTGTTATCGCTCAACCACAGGTTGAAGTGAAATGCCTCATTGCCCGGAACTGGAATGGCTTCCCGGTCATACACCCAGGAACGCACCAGTTTTTCGGCTGGCGGCAAATTCGCCAAGGTATAGCGGCCGTAATAGGTCCGAAATTCGACATAAGTCGACTGCCACACCAAATAGTGGGTAATGTCCGGCGCCGCGTCCGGCAGCGTAACGTAATAACGCTGGACCATGCCCAGCCAAAACGGGTTGATGGCAAACTGGGCGTTATCCGAATCGTTTGCGTTCCCCCACCGGCTGAACTCGAAGTCGAACTCCTTGTGCTTGATCATTTTCTCCGCATCCGACCAGGTAAAAAGGCCGAAAGTCAGATTCGGATCAAGTAGGTCAACGCGGCCGTGAGTCGAAAAGCAGTAAGTACCGTAGCCCAAGGATTCTTCGAGAAAAACCTCGCTGCAGTACCAATTGCCGCCAAGTTGGCGCAGGGCCAAATTGATGCCCGAGGAGTCTATCCAGACGCTGTTTTCCGTGTCGGAGAAGAAGTTCTGGCCCGGATCAATCCGTTGTCCCTCGTCGCTTCGCTTGACCGTCCATGTTCGGCCGGCAAAAGGAATCCGGCGAATCGGCAAAATCACTTTCTTGAGCACCGCCGTGACGGTTCGATTGGCCGTCATCGTGGTCGTCGTCGGATTGGCATGAATGTTTGCGACATTGCCAGTCCAGTAATCAAATTGCCAGCCTTCGGCCGGGTTCGCTTTAACCGTAACTACGGTTCCTTGGTTATAGCGAGCGCTTGACGGCACCACCTCGCCAGATCCGCTCGGACTAACCATCGTGGTCAGCAAATACGTTGTCGGATTGACCGTAACAAATACCGCCGTGATCGTCCGATTGGCCGTCATCGCCAGCGTCGTCGGATTGGTAGAAACGTCGGCAACCTCGCCGGTCCAATGGTCAAACTGCCAGCCAGCGGCTGGACTTGCCGTCAAGCTAATCTCTTGGCCGTAAGCAAAAGTGCCACTGGCCGGGTGGACTGAGCCGCCGTTCGAAGGAACCGCCGCCGTATTCAACTCAACCTCGGCCGGCGGTTCGGTGATGGTAACATTAACCATCTGCTGATCGACAATGCCGATGGGGCCATTGAGCATCAGGAAAAAACTGCTCTTTCCAACTTGCCCCATCGCCCTAACCGACATCGTGTTGCCAGTGATACCAACCTGGACATATTGGCTGTCAATACCAGTCACACTCCAGGTCAAAATCCGACCAGCGCCGTTTTGGATGTGACCACTCAAGTTGATAGTACTTTCGCCCATCGGCGTCAGCACTAAATCTGAAACAGGCGGAGAAATCTTGGTCGGATGAGGGCACCCCGCCAAAGCCAACATCACAACGATTACTACCAACATTTTCTTGTACATCTTTCAAACTCCTTGTCCTGTTGCTCCACGTTTTACTACTAATAACTCAGCCAAACCTCTCACCATCGGTATACTCCAAAAAAAATTAATTGTCAAACCAAAAAAGACCAATAAAACCCGGCCTGTTTGGTACCAAAAAACCGCCCCTTCAAGGCGATTTTCCGTATGGCAGGGGCGGAAGGTGATGCTCCCTCGTCTGCGGTTTTGGAGACCGCCGTTCTACTGTTGAACTACGCCCCCGTAAAAAACTCCAACCTATTTTAATCCTAATCTTTTCATTAATGCCATATACACTGAACCACTTGATTTTATTCCTTTTTCTCTTTTTAACGCCAGATATTTATCATTATATGCTTCATAATACAATAATCTTGGGTTTTTGTCCTTGGTTGTTTTTACCCGACCTGACAAATGTTCCTCTAACCTCTTTTTAAGATCCGAGGCATAACCAATATAAAAATCTTTATTTTTAATACCATCAATTTTTAATAAATAAACGTAGTACATAATCGACTAGTTTTGGAGACACCCGTCGCTCGCGAGCCACGTCGCACGTGTGCGACTGTGGCGAGCAACGGGTGAGACCGCCGTTCTACTGTTGAACTACGCCCCCATGGCCAAAAGTCCCGATGGCCGGGACTTACTTGGTTTCTTTATGTGTTACATGCTTTTTACAATGCTTGCAGAATTTTTTCATTTCCAGTCGGTTCTTAAGAGTCTTTTTATTCTTTTTGGAAAAATAATTCACTCTTTTACAGGCAGTGCATTCTAATTTTATCAGGTTGTCTTGGGACATAAATTAGGTATTAGGTTATTAGGTGTTAGGTTGCTAGGTATTAGCTGTTAGTTTTAAAGCCAACAGCTCCGATTTTAAGCTGGGACGACCTACTTATTTATCCCGACTTCTTTATTTTTTTTAAACAATTCGGTACGTCGGGACAAAACAGTTGTTCCACCTGCCCTTGCCTTAGCCGACGGGGTGATTTGAACACCCGACCAATAGTTTATCCCGATTTTATTTAAAATTTTACTGGAGCCGGGGACAGGAATTGAACCTGCGACCAATAGTTTACAAAACTACTGCTCTACCGCTGAGCTACCCCGGCTCGGGCTAAGGCGGGCAGGTCTACCACTGAACTATCCCGGCTCGCGGGAGCAGGTCTAAATGGTGGGTGGAGCAGGATTCGAACCTACGTAGGCGTAAGCCAGCTGATTTACAGTCAGCCCTCGTTGACCGCTTGAGTATCCACCCATGGATTTATTATTTCAAAATACTATCTAAATATTTTCTGCCTTGACCTGATTTTAAAAATTTTTCTCTTTTCATTGTCTCAGCTCTAGTTGAAAACTCTTCTTGATAAACTAACAGCCAAGGTCTCCTTCCTTTGGTATATCTGCACTTGCTCCGATTATGCTCCTCTATTCTCTTAACGACATTTTCCGTACTGCCAATATACCTATTTAAATATTTTACACTTTTTAAGACATAAACATAATACATAGCAACATATATATAGTCAGCAAGGTTGGGCGGATTCCCCGCCAGAGCCTGTCTGTCGGCAGACAAGGCGAGTGCGCCTCTTGAGCCAGAGGCTCATCTGTTTTCGGTATGAGGCGCAGAACCTACGTAGGCGTAAGCCAGCTGATTTATGATGCCAAAGGCACATCCGCCTTACCCGCCTCTGGTGTGGCCTTCCGGCGGACAGTCAGCCCTCGTTGACCGCTTGAGTATCCACCCATGGATTTATTATTTCAAAATACTATCTAAATATTTTCTGCCCTGGCCTGATTTTAAAAATTTTTCTGGAGCCCACTCGCGGATTTGAACCGCGGACCTACTCCTTACCATGGAGTTGCTCTACCAACTGAGCTAAGTGGGCAAAAAATCAAAATTACTTCTCTAAATCAGGCAAACTGTCAATTTCCTCTTTCAATTCCGAAAGCTTTTGATTGCCCGGATCGGCCGCCTTTAAATCAGAAAAGGCCTGCCAGGCCAGCTTTTTGTTCTTTAATATTATACTCATTTTCAATAATAAGTCAAGAAAACGCGGGTTAGTCGGTTCGAGTTCAACTGCTTTTTGAAAATTGCTTAAACTGAAATTCTGCTTGTTTTCAAGCTGATAAACCCAGCCAAGATCGGCATAGCAATTGGCTAAGCGGTGTTTATTCGACCCATCTTCGGTTTGACTAACATTTTTATTCAATAATTTAAGCAAATAGCGGCAAGTCTCCCGCGCTTTTTTATAATCTTTTTGACCCAGATAAACGTCCGCTAAATAATCATAGACATCCAAATTCTGGGGATCTAATTCAACAATCGAAATGCCGATTTCTTCCGCTCTGGCAAATTCCTGAGCCGCCAGCGCTTTTTCCAGTTCGGCTAATTTATCTTTGACTTGGCCGCTAATATCAATTTCCTTCAACGGCTGATTTCTTTTTAAACTCTGTTTTTCCAGTTCAAGAGTTTTTTGATAAAAATCTTTCGCCGTAGTTTTAATATTTTCGACTAGCGGCTTGGAAATATCAACGGTAGCTCGCCTTAGATTGGAATAGCTTCTGGCCAGGCGTTCAATCATAATCCGGTTTTTAACTTTATTTTCCTTTTCCTTGGCGATTGATTCAATATTAATCGCCGCCAAATTGGGAAACTTTTTAACCACGATAAAAATTATTATCGATAAGCTGATAATAATGATAATTAAAGGTATGAGATAAAGCATGGCCTTAAAAAACTAACGGCAGCAAATTAGCTTGAAACTTGCTACCGATATTATTAGCTAAATATTTTTTATTAAGCTACCAAACTCAGCGGCTTTGATTGAAGCGGCGCCGACTAAAACTCCGGCCGTATTTTCCAAACCGATAAAATCAGTAATATTAGTTTGATCAACGCTCCCGCCATAAATAACCCGGAAATTATTCTTGACCAAAACGGCCGGAAACAGGTCAAACAAACTTTGGCGGATTACCTGGTGGGCGGCGGCGGCTTCTTGGGGCTCAATCGCCTGGCCGGAGCCAATCACCCAAACCGGTTCATAGGCAATGATTAGCTGATTTTTGTCTTCGACCTCCAGCCCTTCCAAGGCTTTGGCAGTTTGCTCGATTAAAACATAATCCTTAGCGCCGTCTTGCCGCTGCTGAAAAGTTTCACCGACGCAGATAATCGGCGTCAAGCCGGCTTTCAAGGCCATAACCACTTTTTGATGAACCATGTCATCGGTTTCGTTCAAATATTTGCGCCGCTCGGAATGGCCTAAAATTACAAATTCGCAGCCGATTTCTTTAAGCTGGCTGGCCGAAACTTCGCCCGTATAAGCGCCTTTGTCTTCCCAAAAGCAGTCTTGCGCTCCCAGTTTGATACCGCTGCCTTTTAATATATTTCCCACGGCAACCAGACTGACAAAGGACGGGCAAACCACGGTTTCAACTTCGGCCGAAACACTGCCTTTGACGGCCGTGGCTAGCTGGACGCTTTCGGCCGCGCCCAATTTCATCTTCCAATTGGCGATAACGATTGGCTTTTTATTGGACATAATGAGTAAATTATGGCATAAAATTGAAAATTATCACTTTACTATTATATAATTTTTCCGTATAAATCTCAAGACTATAAAAACATCAAAAATTAATAAATTAAGAAATTAAATTGCTTTTTTAATTTTTTACTTTTCTATTTTCTTAATTTCTTAAACTACGGCCAGACATAATTTCTAAACACCCAATCAACTAACCCCTTGGCTTCCTGCCAACGATCAGTAATGCTGGCCGCCCCGAGTATCACTAACGTTAAATCAGGACCATTATTTTTTTTCAGCTGCAAAAGCAAGCAATAGCCGGCCTCGTTAAGATAGCCGGTTTTAGCGCCTAAAATTTGATATTCGCCTTGATTTAAAAAACTGCCCAGCAAGCGGTCGGTGTTAACTGCCCGGCTCTGGCGCTGATTATTTAAAACTAAAAACGGATGTTCCTCGCTCGTTACCGCTTGGGCAATTTCCGGCCGGGCGAAAGCGGCCTGGGCTAGTTTCGCCAAATCAGCGGGTGAAGAAACATTGCCCGGCTCCACGCCGCTGGGGTCAATAAAATAAGTATCCGCCATCCCTAATTCTTTGGCCTTATGGTTCATCGCCGCGGCAAAATCCGGCAAGCCAATACTTTTAGCCAAAGCCACGGCGGCTTCGTTAGTTGACGATACCAGCATCAAATAAAACAAATCTTTGACCGTCACTTCTTCGCCGGGCAAAAGATTGACCAATCCCCCTTCGCGCTGGTCATCTTTAGTAATCATCACTTTTTTATTCCAGTCCGGTTTGGCGTCTAAAACCACCAAGGCATTCATTAGTTTGGTGATGCTGGCAATCGGTAAAATTAAGTCGGGACTTTTGCTGTATAAAACGGTGCCAGTGGCGTTATCAATAACCAAAATACTTTTGGCCGTTGTCTGCAAGCCGAAACTGTTATTGGCAACTCTTTGCGGCAAAACTTTAGAAGCGGCGGCAAAGGCATAAGAATTATCAGCCGGCTTGGCAATTAAAAAATTAAAGCCGCTAGGAATTAGCAGGCTGGCAAAAATTAGGCTGGCAAGAAAATTAAACATAGTTTAAATATCAGATATCAGAAAACAGAAATAAGAGATCAGAGATAAGTTTAGATTAATTTATTTTAATTTTTGTTTATTGCTATTAATCCAGCCATAAAGTATTTTACTAGTCTCTTCTGTTTCTTGAGCTATTTGGTTATATTCTTTTTGATCTAATAATTTTAGGTCAAAACTTAGCATCAATTGATATTTTAATTCTTCAAGTGAACCCTGGGCAATATTATAAAAATTAAGACTATCTTTTACTGTTTTTCTACGGAATCCTTCAACAATATTACAGGCTAATGATACAACCGCCCGTCTCATCTGAGAAACTAGACCGAATTTTTCTTCAGCCGGAAAAAATTTAGTAATCTCATAAACATGCAAAGCAAGATTATGAGACTTCTGCCAAACAATTAAATCTTTAAACGTTCTAATTTGCGCCATAATTTATTATATTAATAATTAGTTGGCGCTATGTTGATTAATATCTAAATCTGCTTCTATTTACTGCTCTCTGTTTTCTGATTTCTGCTATCTGCTCTCTGCCATCTGCTCTCTATTCTCCGGGCTTAATATTTTTTCCAAACTTTCGCTGGAATTCAATTTGTCATAATCAGGCAGCTGCGACGGTTCATTAATTCCTAAAAAGTTGAGAAAGTCAAAAGTGATGCTGTAAGTGGTTTGCATTTTCTTTTTATCATCATGGCTTTCCACTAAGCCCCGAATCAAAAGATTGCGTAAAATTATGGCACAGTTGACTCCCCGGATTTGCTCCAGTTCCGCCCGGGTAACTGGTCCGCGATAAGCGATAATGGTCAATGTCTCCAAAGCCGGCCGGGTTAATTCGCCGGTAGTTTCTTCTTTGATAAAATCTTTAACCATTTTGCCGTTGTCGGCCAAAGTTACCATTTGGACTTTGTCGCCGATTCGCTGGACCTGAATTCCTTTGTCTGGCTGGTTGTAATCAGCCATCAATTCCTTAATTCCTTGCTCAACTTTATCTTTTTCGGCCTTGGTTAAATCCACTAAGCGCTTAACACCCAAGGGCTGATTAGAAACAAAAAGCAGGCTTTCAATTTTTGATTTTAGACTGGGCATAAATCTTGAAATTTAAAGCCCAAAACTTAAATAATACTCCGAGTTTTAGGCTAACTATATTATATCAAATTTTTTTAACCTTGACAAAAATAGTAATTTATGCTAAGATTAGCTGCTATTGCTCATTGAATTATCCTTTTAATCCTGCCGGTTAGAAGGTTGAATCTGTTAGAACAAAACAACACAAAAAGAAGGAGGATTCTGCATTGGATACAACACCAAAAAACCATTTCGCCTTCCTGGTAACACACGGCGAAAAGGAGGATTGTCCAGATCCAGGGATGACGCCGCAAGGTATGAAGCGCGTCGAGTCACTGCGCAAACCACTGGCCGAATTTCTGCCCAACGGGCCTTCCCAAGTTCATATCGGACTGGGCAAGCGACAACAGGAAGTGGCCGATGCTCTGGGACTGGAAGAACACAGCCCCTTTTACTCCGCAGTTTGGGGAGGACCGGAAACAGAGACCAGGCGCGGTGGCAAGTCTTTGATAATGCTGCCAAACGGCCGACTAATTGACTGGGAACACTACCTGTCAACCATGCATTTGCAGTCGGCGATTTTCCAGGCGATCACTGGCTTACCGGACGGTGCTGTCATCTGTTCCGGCCGACCGGTTCTCATCCGGCTCGGTATGGCGCTGACCGACCAATGTTGCCAAAGCGGGGCGTTGTATACCATCCGTTTTACCCCCGGCGACCCCGATTCGATCGAAGTCGAATTGAAAGTTACCGGCGTCAACCTCGGCGACGACAAAGGCGCGGCAGTTTAAGCCGCACCGGCAAAAACAAACAGGCACCAGGCCAATTGAGTCTGGTGCCTTTTCTTTTTTTTAAGCATTCTAACTATTTCAATTTTGTTGCCAGCCCCTTATCTGCATCAACTTCGACTAAATCACCGGTTTTAAAAATCTTAGTTGCAAACTTAGTCCCAATAATGCACGGCTTTTTAAATTCCCGAGATATTATCGCCGCATGGCTCAGTACTCCCCCTTCGTCAGTTACCACCGCGGCGGCTTGTTTGACTAATGACACCATATTCGTTGTCGTCATTTGGGTTACTAAAATGCTGCCTTTTTTAAATTTAACTTTAGAAAAATCAACTCCCGTTTGAATCAGCATCACTCGACCCGTTACCTTGCCGTTATAGGCGGCAAAGCCAGAGACCTTTAAAGACTTAGCTATGGTTGGCTCTAAAATTTTTCGGATTCTTTTAATTTCCGCCGTCGTTAAAACCTGCCAGCGGCCATGAAGCATTAATACCCCGTTGTCTTTAAACCGGCGGGCAATTTCTCGCTTATTGATTTTGCCGGAAATTACTTCCGGCGGGGTCAATTCAATAAATTGTTCATAAGACAAGTCAAGTGTTTTGGCTAATTTTTCAAACAATGGCCGAACCAAATAATAAATCCGGGTTGCTTCCTCAATTTTAACCGAATGCCAATGAGTTGCTTCGGCTAAAATATCAGCCATTTTTTTCAGCCGCTGGCTGGGCCAGTGCGATAAAATTTGCCGACGCTGAGAAATCAATTTCAGCCGGTCGCGTTCAGCTACTCGCAGCAAAGCCGCTGGATTTTTTCTAAGTAATGGTAGCAATTCTTTTTTCAGCTGTTGAATCGTCAACGGATGCTGCTGATACAACCAGGAATTTTTCCAACCCCAATAATTACGGTGCTTCAAGATGTCTCTTTCGTGTTTTTTTAGGCCATCGTTTTTAATTTTTGCCGCCAATTTCAATAATGCAACATGCTCCTGATTATGTAAAGTCTTTTTCGGCGATTGGCCTAAAATTTTAAATAAACGGGAAAAATCATGCGGCGAAATTTTTAGTTCATTAAATAAATCCCTGATTTCAAATTCAATGGCATCGCCTAATAAAAACGGCAAATAGCACCAATGCCAAATTATATTAATCTGCCGTTCAAACTCAAGATACAATTTTTTTAATTGCTGCTCGCTGAATTCTTCTTTTTCAAGACGCGGTTGAAGGCGGCGAACCCAGTTGGAAAGCTTTTTTGATTCTAAAAAATATCGCCGAAACCATTGAAAAGCCTGCTCTGGCCGGCGACTTAAAATACTTCTAAGTTCCTTAATTAATGCCTGCGACTCCGACTCTGATAAATAAGAACCGCCGCTGATCCGGCAATAAGTCTTTATCCGAGACTTAAAATTGCCGACTCGGTGAGTCCTTAAGAGTCCTTGATTCAGTTCATAAATTAAAAGGGTGGGATACTTGCCCCGAGCTACAATTTTTCGCCAATTTTGCGCCGACGGAATTTTTAGCATATTTACAATTCGTAATGGGCTTTGGCAATGGCTAGCTTTGTCTTTTGAGCCAGCGACTTTAAAGCCGGACTAATCTCAGACGAATATTTTACCCGCTGATTAACCGCGAATAAAGCCGGGCTGAATTTTTTGCACTCGGCTTGATAATGCTGATTTATTTTTTGCAAAGCCGGCAGTTTACAAACCAGCTTGCCTTTTTTAATAATCGGCATCAGCAATTTTTTACCGCTAATTTTTTCCTCATCCAGTCCGACGATATCTCTAAAATATTTTCCGTCCTTAGTTTGGCGAAAGACCTGCTTTTTCCCCGGATAAGATAATTTGCCTTCGGAAAGTTTCATTTTGGGAATTACGGCTGACCCGTCAATCATTTCGCTTAGCTTGCTGACAAAGCCTAATTTCGGCGCATCCGGCGAGGTGGTCAGCTCTTCCCCGCCCACGACCACATCGGCAATCATGCCTTGTTTATACATCTTGGTAATTTTATATTCATCTAAGTTTGAGATTAAAATTATCTTAACTTCTTTCAAGCCCGCCTGATCTAATTTTTTTCTGGCAATTTTGCTTTGTTTGACCAAATCGCCGCTATCGAATTGAATCATATTCGGAAACGGTTTTTTTTGCTTCTTCAATTCTTTGGCGACTTTGATGAAAATAGCCAAACCTTTCATTGAATCATAAGTATCAAGTAGCCAAAGTCCCCGACCCCGGCAATATTTAGAAAAAACCCTTAAGGCCTGCTCTTCGGTGGCAAAAGAAGAAATAAAAGAATGAGTAACAGCGCCTTTTTCAACTTCCAAATTATTGCGCAAACCAAATATCGGCATAGCCGCCAGGTCAACCCCGACCGACTTAGCCGCTCTTAAAGCGATCGCGGAAGCTTGCGGGCCGTGGGCGCGGATAAAATTAACGCCGGTCGTTATTCCCGGTTTAACCGAATGGACAAACCGCGACATTTTGGTAGTCAGAACCGAATAAGCCATCACCGCATTTAAAACATAGCGCTCAATAATCTGAGCTTCGATTAAAGGCGCACAGATTCGCATAACTGGTTGGTAAGGAAAAAATAGTGAGCCTTCCGGCATCGCGTATAAATCGCCGGTAAACCGAAAATTACGGTAATATTCCATTACTTCATCGGAAAAATTATAGCCTTTTTTCAGATATTCAAGCTGGGCTTGATCAAATTTCAAATTGAGTAAATAATCAACCACCGGCTCCAGCCCGGCAAAAACTAGATAATTGCGGCAAGCCGGCATTTCGCGGACAAAAATATCATGAGTGCCCCAAAGATTCTGCATTCCTTCAGAAACCATCATTCCACCCGTGGCAATGAACCCGCCGCTGGTAAAAAGCGACAATTCCTCTTGGGTAATAAATTCATTAAACATAATTAATTATTTATTTATAAATCATAATGGACTTTATAAATCGTCTTTTTGGTTTTTTGAGTCAATTTGGCTAACTCCGGACTGATTTTTACCTGATAACTTGTTTTATGGCTAATGGAAAAAAGATTGCTGAAAAATTTTTTCCGCTCCTTTTCGTAGCGGCGGTTAATCTCTTCCGGCGTCGGCAAATTATACCTTAATTTTCCTTTTTCAATCATCGGCAAAAGCAGCCGCTGGCCTTTAATTTTTTCCGCTTCCAGTCCGACAATGTCTTTAGAATACCGGCCATTTTTAATCTGCCGAAATACCTGTTTTTTCCCAGGCAAAGAAACTTTACCGACTGACAATTTCATTTTGGGAATCGGCTGGCCGTTTTTAATAACTTCGCTCAATTTATAAACCACGCTTAGCTTGGGCGCGTCGGGCGAAGTGGTCAATTCCTCGCCGGCAACATAATAATCAGCTGCTGCTCCCTGCTGATTCATTTTTTTAACCCGGTGTTCGTTCAAATTCGACAGTAACATTATTTTCACGTCTTTTAAATTCGTCCGGTCAAGCAATTTTCTGGCAACTTTGCTTTGCTTGACCAAATCGCCGCTGTCAAACAAAACATACGGCGGATAAAACTTTTTTTTCTTTTTTAATTCCGAAGCAACTTTGATAAAAATATCAAGGCCTTTTTTGGCGTCATAAGTATCAAGCAGCCAAAGCCCCTTGCCCCGGCAATATTTGGCATAAGTCCTCAAGGCCGCTTCTTCGGTCGGAAAAGAAGAAATATAAGCGTGCGTTGTCCCGCCGCTGTCTGGTTTTAATTTGTGTTTCTGGCTGATATAAGGGATACTTGCCATTTTAGCCCCGACAATTTTAGCCGAACGCAGGGAAATATTTGAAGCCTCAATCCCTTGAGCTCGCGTGTAATTAAGGCCGCAGCTGACCTGACCGGCGGCGATGACAAACCGGGAAATTTTTGAGGCTAAAACCGTATAAACCATTACCCGATTGATAATAAATCTTTCAATCAGCTGGGCTTCGATAATCGGCGCCGAAATTGTCATTACCGGCTCATTGGCAAAAAACAAACTCCCCTCCGGCATCGCCCAAACATTTCCCGAAAACCGCAGCTGTCGATAATATTTCATTACGGCCGGCGGAAAACCATAACTTTTTTTCAAATAGCTTAGCTGATCCTTGGTCAATTTATAATCAAGCAAATAATGAATAATGTTTTCCAGGCCGGAAAACACCAAATAATTTCTATTTTCCGGCAAGTCGCGGACAAACACGTCGTAAGTTACCCATAAATCTTTCATTCCTTCCTGAAAATAAATCGACCCTAAAACAAAACAAGCGCCACTGGTATAAAAAGGCAAATCTTCTTTTTCAACGAATTCATCAAACATAAATTATATTCCGCCTCCGTCTTCAAATTCTTCCTGATTTCTCATAAACTCACCCAGATTATAACGGCGAAGCTGCTCTTGAGTTTCTTCATCGACCGGCACGCCTAAACTTTGCCAATAATAACTCTCAACAATTTTTTCCGTTAATTCCGCGCCTTGCGGCTCATTGCCCAAAACATAAACATTATCCAATATTTTCGGGTCATTAAGCTTTTTTTCTTTCCTGGCTTGCAAAGTTAAAAGGTCAGTATGTTTTAAAGTTGGATCCAAAATAATCACCGGCCGGACTGGTTTTTCTTCTTCGCCGATTCGCTGACCAATCCGCTCGCTTTCCAACGCCGTAAATAATTCAACCACGGTTCCCTGTCCCCCGCCTAAAACGACATAGGCGCTAGACTCATCAACTAAATGGCCCAACCGCTGCGGCAAAGTTTCAGACCGGATAACTCCGGCTTTCTTGGCCTCTCTTGATCTTAATTTTTCCGCTTCAAAAGTAAAAGCTTTAACCATTGCTTTTGGTTTCAGTCCGAGCGCTTCGGCTTTTTCGACGCCGGCTTCGCTGGCCGCTTTCATCACCCCGCCATAGCCGCCGGTGCCAAGACTAAAGCCATTTTCAACCAGCCGAGTCGCAACTTGACTGGCGTTTTCGATAGCAATTTTATCTTCTTTGGTTGTCTCGCCGCCGGTGCCAAAAATCGCCACTTGGTAAGCTGCTCGCCGTTCTGACGAATCTTGACTTTCTCTTGCTCCCTCTGGTCCTTTGGTTCTCATATTTTTTAAATTTAATTCAATTTCTCAATCGTAATATCATCAAAAGTTTTCGTCTGCCTGGCAACGACTACTCTTTGCTTAATTAATTCCAAAAGCGCCAAAAAACTGACAATCACTTCGGTTCGATCCTTAGCCTCCCGCAAAATTTCAGAAAAATTAGCCGAAGCCTGGCGGTAAATTTTTTCCCGGATCTGGGCGATTTTTTCCTGGATACTGATGGTTTTTCTGACGACTTCCGTGGGCAAATTCAAAATCGGCGCCAAACCGCGGATAATCTCTTCAAAAACTTGGGCTAATTTATTTTTGGTTAATTTTTCCGGCGGGGCAAAACCGATTTCTTCGGCGACTAAAAGTTTTTCGCGGGAAAAACTGAATCGTTTTTTGCCAATCATTCCCGAAACCACCTTGCACGCTTCCAGGTATTCTTTGTAAATTTTAAGCTGCTTGGTCAGCTCTTCGCCCTCTTCTTCTTCGCCCCATTCCAAAAACGGCAAGAGCGCTTTGGATTTGATCAAAAGCAATCTGGCCGCAATCACTAAAAAATCAGCCAACTCCTCGGCTGAAACCGCGCTTTGGGTTGATTGATTTAGAATCTGAATATATTGCTCAGTTACCTGGGCCAAAGAAACTTTGGTAATCTCTAATTTTTGTTCTTCGATTAGCTGAAGCAACAAATCGAGCGGCCCTTCAAACTGTTGGACTTTGACTTTATGCATCATAAAAGCAAATCAAGTTGGCAAGCAAATCAAGTTGGCAAGCTTACCTTACTTGATTTACTGAATTCACTAACTTTCTATTCATCATTACTTGCGTCTTTTTCCTGTGGCCTTCTTGGTTAATTTTCTTTTTGGTTTTTTAGATGATTTTTTAGCTACCTTCTTCTTACCACTTTTTTTAACTTTCTTTTTTGACCTAACCTGCAGCTTATAACCGCCCGTTTTGGCAAAATTTGCCAGTTTGGCCTGTTCTAATTCAATAAAATCCTTGGCTTTCATTCGAATCGAATCGGTAAAACTGCCGGCAGTCAAAATCACGTCTTTGGTTTTGAGCAGACTTTTATCCACCCAGACTTCGACTTTGTGCAAACCGCCGAAAGCTGTCATGGTTCCGGGCTTAACTTTAAAAACCTTGAGCATCATTTTCTCGTCGGGAATAGAAACTTTTTTTACCTTCAGTGCCTGTTTGAGCTTGGCTAAATCAATTCTCATGTGCGCCGGCACCACGGCGATAATATAAGCTTTGTCCGTGGCAACTAATAAATTCTTGGCAATTTCCTTGAGCTCTTTTTGCAAAGTCTGCGCCGCGTCATAAGCGGTATAAACGGTTTTATGGGTAATGGCATCGTATTTGGCCAAATTTTTATCGAGATAAGTTTTGATGTGTTTAGGGATTGGCATAGATTAGATAATTATAAATTATAAATTATTGATTATTGATTATTGATTTTCATCTAGTTAACTGGCGCTGCCTGGGGTACGGGGGCAGGTATTATTTTGCCATTTAAGGAATCAGTAACCGTTGAATTAAAACACTGATAGCCTGCCTGGTGATAAGACCAATCTTTGTTGCCGCCATAAGTATAATCCCGATTGTTTGAGTCTACGGCCAAAGAAAAAGTCGCGCAAAGTTCGTAGTTTTTATCGCCTAAAATTTTGTAACCATAAGGTTTCTCGTTTTCCGGATCTTTAAACTGAGCAAATTTTGCGGCCGTCAAATCAGCGGGCAATTTTTTATTTTGGGCATAATCATCATTAATCATTCCGTCAAGATTATACAAATCGCTAATTCGCTGCTGATCAAATTTAATGAGTCGAGCCTGGGCTGGCGAATCGATAATCATAAACCCACCAATTACTGAGGCTAAAGCAATAATAACAACTATAATCATGGCCAATTTGGAAACTAGGCTTTTCTGGCTAAAATCTTTTCTGGTTAAATCATAAAGATAATAGCCGAAAATCCCGCCGGCAATTACAAAAATTACCAGGGTTTTTAAAACGACCGCCATCGCATAATCGCCGTCTAGAAAGCGGAAAAGCTGGTAAATCAACCGGCCGATGATGGTTAAAGCCGAAACTAAAAGCATTAAATAAGTCAGCCAGCGATGAACGCCGCTTTGATGGCTAAGCTTGCCAATTTTATAATTATGATGCAGCCAGCCGGAAATTGCCAAATAGACCGGCGTCAAAATTATGGCCGAAGCAATGCCGAATTTAAGCGGACCCTGAGAAAAAACAGCGACATAATCAATGGCTTTGGCAGTAAAAAATTTGTTGACGATCTGAAATAAAATCATGCCAATGGCAATTGACATCCAGCCAACCGTAATCAAGCTTAGCAGATTCAAAAAGGCGTCTAAAGCCCCTTTGCCTTTAAATTGTTCTTGAGTTTGTGTCTCCATATTTTTTTTAAAATTAAAAATTAGAGCTCATTTTTTAATATTTTTAAATGGCAGTTTTTGCTGAAAGCCAAATAGACTTTTGGCTAACTTGCTGCCTTTAGGGGTTAATTTAACCTGTTTGATAAACCACTTATGCGACGTTTTCCAGCCGTAACCGATTATCAGCTCTTTTTTAATCAGCCGCTCTACACTTTTGGTGATGATATTAATCGCATCTTTGGCTTTTGGCAATTTAGATTTGTTACTATAAAAATGTTCCAAAGTTGCTTTAGAAATTATTTTGTCTTTCGTTTGGACACACTGCTTTAGGATGTATTTTTGGAGAACGGAAAGTTTCATAGTTTCAGTAAATCAAGTTTGCAAGCTAACAAGCCGCTTGATTTACTTGTTGACTTGCCAGCTGGCGAACTTATAACAACTTGAAGTTATTAATTTCCAGCCCGAATTTATAGCCTAAATACTCGGCGGCAATGCGGCAAAACGCCATGCGTTCGGTAAAAATTTCGAAGTATTCCAGCGGCGCGGAAAATTTGGTGTCCAATTTAAGCCGTAAACTGATTAATTTCCTTTTCGGATCAACCACTAAATCATTATCAATGATGGCATAATTAACCCGGTCATGAATGTCTTTTTCAAAATTATAACCCTTAGATTGTTTAACCCGCGACCGATGAACATCGGATTTATCGGCTAAAATTAAAACCGCCGTGACGACATCAACAATTTTTAATTCATCTTTATCATGGCTGACAATCGCCTGCATAATCGTTGAAACATCATCGGGATTATCAACTTGATTCAAAAAAACCTGGGAAAAAAGCAAAGCGGCCCAATAATGATGCTGGGTTCGACCCAAAAAATTTCCCAAGTCATGGCAGTAGCCGGCAATTGACGATAATTCCTGATCGCGCTCTTTTAAACCAAGTTTTTTGGCGATGCTGCGCGCCCGGTCGGCCACGATATTGATATGGCGCAAACCATGGTCGGTATAACCCAAGGCATTTAAATACTTTTCCGTTTGGCCGATAAAATTTTTAATCTTTTTATCATTTTTAACGATGTCTAAGGTTAATTTCATAGGAATTTAGGAAGTTAGGTACTAGGTACTTTAGGTGCTAGGTGTTAGGTTGTTAGGGGTTTAGAATTTTAATTTAATCGGCCATGGCGGTATCAAAGCCTTCTTCGGCCTCCACGCCTTTGGCTAAAGCAATATTGGCATCTTTTAAAGCCTTCTGGCTGGCCGGACTGGGCGCGCCCATCATTAAATCGCGGCTGTCGCCGGTTTTCGGAAAAACAATCACTTCGCGGATATTTAGTTCATTTTGTAAAATTGCCATAATCCGATCAATCCCCGACGCAATACCGCCATGCGGCGGGGCGCCAAAAGTAAAAGCTTCCAACATGTGGCCGAACCGAGCCTGGATTTCTTCTTCTTTCAACCCTAAAAGTTCAAAGACTTTTTGCTGGACTTCGCGCTGATGAATTCTGATTGAACCGCCAGAAATCTCAAAACCATTTAAAACCAAATCATAGCCATAAGCCCGCCATTTTCTCGGCTCGTCGGGATATTTTTGCATATCTTCCGAGTTAGGCATGGTAAAAGGATGATGGCTGGCCACGAGTTTCTTTTCCGTTTCCGAATACTTAAACATCGGCGGATCAATTAACCACATAAAAGCCAATTCATTTGAATCTTCTTTATTTTTCCTTAAATCCGGCTTATCAGTACCATATTTTTCCAGACATTCGGCGTAAGTCAGCCGCGGGAAAGGTTTGGTCATTATTTTTTTATCCGGATACAGAGTTTCTACTAATTTGATCATCATCGGCTCAATTAACGCAAAAAGGTCTTCCTGGTCGACAAAACTCATTTCCAAATCAAGCTGGGTAAATTCCGCCTGGCGGTCGCCGCGGGTATCTTCATCGCGGAAACAGCGGGCAATCTGAAAATATTTTTCCACGCCGGCCACCATCAAAAGCTGCTTAAATTGCTGGGGCGACTGCGGTAAAACGTAAAACTGACCCGGCCAAAGCCGCGACGGGACTAAAAATTCTCGGGCGCCTTCCGGCGTGCCTTTGGTTAAAATCGGCGTTTCCACTTCCAAAAATCCCTCTTGGTCCAAATAATCACGAATAAATTTAACTACCCGGTGCCGCATCGTTAAATTATTTTTCATTCTCTCGGTGCGCAAATCCAAATAACGGTATTTCAGCCTGATTTCTTCGTTAACTTGGCTTGAGTCTTTATCTAATTCAAATGGCGGCGTTTTGGCTTCGTTTAAAATTTCCAATTTTTCGCCGGTCATTTCCACGGTGCCGGTCGGAATCTTGTCATTAATCATTTTTTCCGGCCGTAAATTGATAGTACCTTCAATGCAAATTACGAATTCCGACCGCAATGACATGGCTAAATTATGCGCCTCGGCGAATTTGGGCTCAAAAACCACCTGCAAAACCCCGCTTCGGTCGCGCAAATCAATGAAAATTATCTTACCGTGGTCGCGCCGAGTATGAACCCAGCCGCAAATTCTGACCTTTTCTCCGGCCTTTTTAACCACCTCCGCAATTACTGTTTTTGTCATATTTCTACTAATTACGAATAAATACGAATATACAAATACCTAAATTCGTATATTCGTCCAAATTAGTACTTCGCAGTGAACAAAAATGTTATAAATTAACACTAATATCATACTATCTTTTGGCTTTTTTCGCAACTCTTGACAAAACGAAAAAAAGACGGTAGTATAGAAATCTATTACTATGTTCCTTTGTCTCAAATCTGTGGTAAACGCAACCGATTAACTGCTGCCCCGTAAAGGAGGTGATAACGTGGCTACTGCAATTGCGACACCCGACCAGATTCTCCGTGATCTACTCCAGGCCTGCCATGACGCCAGCGGACACTTGATTCTAGCGGCATTCGAAGAAGATAAGTTCAGAGCCTTAACCCTGGAGGAAGGAGCCCATCATGGAATCAAAGACGCACCCCAGCCCGACCAGCGCTGGAAAAACCAGGTCACTATGCCGGCCGGCGAGGTTTTTGAGATACGTACACCTCATCCTCTCGCATTGGCCGACTAATAACACAGGCCCCCCCTCTCCGAGAGAACGCCAAAAACGTCCTCTCTTTTTTTTATAAAAAAAGCCGCTCCCATTCCCTGCAGGAGTAGAAGCGGTTTTTGGCTTTTCAAGCATGAATAGCCGAGACAATTTGCCCAGTACTGAAGCGATGCCGACAGTAAGCACAGTCGAAACTGGTCTTACCATCATACGAATTGACATGAAGAAAACTTTCAGCTTCCGGGTCAATTCGGGTCACACAAGCTTCGTTGGGGCATATAAAGATCCTCGCAACTGCGGTTGGCGGACGAAACATCAGCTTGCGATACAGACTTTCCTTCAATTCAATAACCCGCAAACTACCGACCAAGAGTGTCAGCGCCGCCAACACATCCTCTGACACAAACGCATCGGGCAAAAAGACAATATCCTTTCTACCCATTTCAGTTGACCTCTGGCGCTGAGCAATAATACTTGAGCTGCCAAGTCCTCCATGCACACCGGCACGGTTAATAACGGCATCAACCATCAACCCAAAACCAGCCGTAATCCGATCAAGCACCATTCCCTTGTCTAAAGGATTAATAGCACGCTGTTCCGCTTGCCATCGTTCCTGCATTTTCTGCCAGTGGCTATGAATCTCCTCTGACGCCAAAACATCATAGGGAAACGATTTTGGAATGGTCAGCAAGTCCATATGCTGTTTTCGGTGCCCCCAACACATCTGGAAAACCGCCGTACGAGTTGGCGAACCCATTATTGCTTGTATATCCATAATAACCTGAGATTCGTTCCATATTGCCGGATCAATCATCGGCCGCAAGACATCAAGCGGTTGAGCATCCATAATCAATGCCTCAGACTTATCAATAAATCGCCTATTAACCTGAATGGCCGAAAGAATAGCCTCAGCATCAGCGATAGTCATAACATTGCCCAACCGTTCGATTTGCGTTCGAATAGTATAGACAACATTATAAGCCACAGCATCGTCGAGCTTATCAGACACTGCAACGCGAAGACCCTGACATCGCCAAGCTTCAACCTGAAAAGAGTCAGGTGCAACCAACAGATATTGAATCTTGAAGTGCCGGCCTAAATCAAGCCAGCTGTTAGTTACCCGGCTATTACGCAAATCACCGACCAGTGCAATTTTCAGATTATCAAAGTGATTGGTAATAAACTCCGCCAAATCATCATCTGTGAGCTGTGTCAGACTAGATTCCAACCGCGCTACGCCAATTTCATTATTGGACGTCATTCCCAGGGCATGAGCAACAATCGTTACCATATCAAGCAGCACTTGCGTCGGATGATTTTGCCGCCCGTCGCCGCCATTGATAATTGGCGTCTCCCGAAACCATTCAGGAAAACGACTAGATTCCCGCTCAAGATACAATGCCGCCTGCGTCGCATAACCTTCAACTGTTGTACGATAGCACATCATCCGATTCTGCTGTTGAATCGCCGTAATGGTTGCACGCGTTGGCGGTTCACCCTTCTTTAAGCTACTAGTCTCTGGCGTAATCGGATTTGAACAACGAAAACCAGCCCGGACAGCGGCTTCTCTTAGAGTCCCAATCGTCCGCGAAGATGGTTCCTCAAACAAAAATCCAACCTGAGGTACTAACCATCCGTCGCTGAATTCCAGTCGCAATTCGGGAGGTGGCAACTGATTACGGTAGTAGTAAGGCACCAAACGCAGCGCCCGCACCACAACAGCGAGAATTTCATCTCGTGTCAATAAGTTTATTCCAATACAATGTTTCATAATTTCCCTACCTCCTTCATCTACATTCTGCCTTTTTCTGCCTGAACTCTTCCAAGCTACCAAACCCATTCTGCTCCAACCAACCTGCAATTCCCTCAATGATTTCTGCCATCACCAAGGGATTGCCAAAATTGGCTGTCCCGACTGCCACCGCGCTAGCGCCGGCCCAAAGAAACTCCAGGGCGTCGCTAGCCGAGGCAATACCACCCATGCCAATCACCGGGATTTTTACCGCCCGGCAAACTTCCCAAACCTTTCGCAGGGCTTGCGGCATTATCGCCGGACCCGACAAACCACCACTGATAATAACTTGACCCGTATTGGGATTAATGCGCATGGCAGTAAACGTGTTGACCGCCACAATCGCATTAGCTCCTTCTCGTTCGGCCGCTTTGGCAATGGCGGCAATGTCAGTTACGTTCGGTGTCAACTTGACGATCAAAGGCAGGCCAGTTGCCAACCTCGTAGCACGGACGATCTCAGCGGTGAGCTGAGGGTCAGTACCGATGATTGTGCCGCCGACATTGGGACAAGAGATATTAAGTTCAATGCCACTGATTCTGGTGTCCCCAAGACATTGCGCCAAATGCACGTATTCCTGTGGCGTCTTGCCGGCAATACTGACGATGACCGGCTGGCCAAAGGACAGCCAGACCGATAACTCGTCCGCCAAGAATCTATCAATACCAGGACCAGCTAAGCCAATCCAATTGATTAGACCGCTCGCAGTCTCACGAAGCCGTGGCGGCGGATTGCCCGGCCTTGGCTCAATGGTAACGCTTTTAGTCACCAAAGCTCCGGGTCGAAACCGACCCGCCTCAAGGAGAATTTTCTGGCTTTCAATCCCCCAAGTGCCCGAAGCCGGAACTACCGGATTATCCATCCTGATTCCAGCTAATCCCACAGTTAAATCAACCATTCCAATCCACCTCCGAAGCGTCAAAAATCGGCCCATCTTCGCAGACGTAACGAGTTTCACCGCTAGTCATTTTGACAACGCAGCCTTTGCAAACGCCCAAGGCGCAACCCATCACCTCTTCCAGAAAAACTGAGCAGTCAATTCCTGCTGCCCGACAGATACCCGCAACTTCAGCCATCATCGGCTTCGGTCCGCAAGTGAACAGCTGGATTTTACTCCAATCAGGCAGACTTTCGTCGCGAAAGATTTCCCGGCAGAGATCAACTGCCGTTTTTCCAGCTTCCTGCTGAGTCGCAAATTTCAGCTCGACTCCCAGTTTCCGGAAATCTTCCAGTCCAAAGACATACCGATTATCGCGAAAACCAGCCGCGACAATGATCCGAGCTTGGGTCTGTTTTTTCGCCCAAGCAACCGGATAGCCAAACGAAGCTAAGCCGCAGCCACCGCCTAAAAAAATCAGGCACTCCGCGTCTGGCTTAATTGCCATTGCCTGGCCGCAAGGACCAAGCAGTGAAACTTCCACTCCCTCTTTCCACCGAGCATATCGCTCTGTGTTCGGACCGACTGTCCGAAAGACCAGCCGGATAGTCTGGCCGTCCGTTGAGTAAACTGTGAACGGCCGCCGCAAAACCGAAGTTTGACTGGCCGCCACGGTTACAAATTGGCCAGGCCTAACCAATTTGGCAATTCCCGGACAAAGCAGGTCGGCGGCATAGATGCCGTCGTTGACTCCTTTGTCGGTTCGGCCAGGTGCCAGCCGAATTAGCTCTTGGACTGTTGCTGTCGTCGCTACTATCATATCACTCCTCCTCCTAAAATAGGCTAAGTTGAGACAAAATGGCACAAAAAAATAACGGCCCGCGCCGTTAATCTTTGGTTGTCAAATAACAACCTCCTTCAAGAAATATTATCAGAGTTTAGCACATCAGTCAAGGCCGCATTCTTCCCATTTTGACCAAAAACTTTTCCGTTTGCAGCGGAAATTCCAGGTGCTGGTTCAAAAAAATCTCAAGCTTTTTCCGGTCACCGGCAATGTCAGCCGGCGGCGCCATGCCCAGGATTGACAAAAGTTTAATCACGAAGGCTTGTTTGATTACCGGCCAATCCTGATTCGCCAAAGAATTGCCATTAATCACGGCTAAATATTTAACCAATAAAACAAAAATTTTAGGGTCCGGCTCGCCGGTTTTGGTCATTTTTTCTACCAATTCTAAAGCGTAGCTGGCTAAAATCGTTTTTTTGAAATCACCGGCAATGCCGGAAAACTTTTTAAAGATTTGCGCGCCGGCAACGTGATCATGATTTTTACCCAAAGCCACCATTAAATCAACAACTGCCAGCTGTTGCAGATGCGAATTCAATTTGCTTTTGATTTTTTTTGTTCCCTTGCCTAGGGCGAAAATTTTTCCTTTTTTGTCCGTATAAATACTAAAAAGCTGATCCGCTTCGCCGCGATCAGTCTTTTTCAAAATTATTCCTTTGACTTGATAAGTCGCCATAGCCTTTCTTGCCGTCAGCTAAAACAAAAATCAACTAATGATTCAATTTGTCTAAATAGCTTTGGAGTATCAACATGGCCGCGACGGCATCATCGGGGCCTTTTTTAACTAAGTCCCGGCGCAAGCCATTCGCCATTTTAGTGCTTAACCGCTCATCCTCAGTTTCAACCGGTAAATCAATATTTTCTTTAAGCCAGGCAACAAAATTTAAAACTTCTTGCATCTGCTTATTCTGCAAATCAACCTCGCGAAATAACTCCCCGTTTCCTTTAGCTCGCATGCTGACCGGAACACCAACGATAATTTTTTCAATCTGGTGCTCCTGGCAAACTTCGTTTAAACGGGCTAAAATTTCCGGCTGGCTTTTGCCGGTTAAAATTTCCAGCGGCAAGGCAAATTTATTAGCTTCATCTGATTTAGCCAAGCCGATTTTTTTCGCGCCGTAATCAATGCCTAAAATAGCCATACATTAAATTTTTAATTTTAAAATTAGAATTTCAATTCAATATTTCAATATTCTAATATTTAAAATTCATTAAAAATTAAAAATTATAATTTATGAAAGAGTATATTAGATTTTGGTTAGAATCTCAACCCCACCTTTAGTCACCGCGACTGTGTGTTCAAAATGAGCGCAAAGCTGGCCGTCAGCCGTAAAAACTGCCCAGCTGTTAGGCGAAAAAATCACGGCCGGTTTCCCGACATTGACCATCGGTTCAATCGCTAAAACCATGCCGGCTTCCAGTCTAACCGGTTTCTGCTTGGCGTCAAAATAATTCGGAATTCTCGGATCCTCGTGAACCGCATAACCGACGCCATGGCCGACTAATTGGCGGACAATGGAAAAGCCTTCAGCCTCAACATATTTTTGAATGGCTGAACCGATATCGGAAATATAATTGCCTTCTTTAATTTGACTGATGCCGATGGCTAAAGATTTTTCCGTCACTTTGATTAATTTGCGGGTGGCGGCAGAAATTTTGCCGATCGGAATCGTTACCGCCATATCGGTAAAATAGCCAGTCCCGGTCGCTGGATATTTCATGCCGATGTCAATACTTAAAATATCACCGTTTTGCAGCTGGTAATTGCCGGGTGCCCCATGAACCAACTCGTTATTGACCGAAGCGCAAATGGTGCCGGGAAAAGGAATTTCATTAACACCTTCTTTATAATTTTTAAAAGCCGGAACCCCGCCCCGAGCTAAAATTAATTTCTCTGCCAATTCGTCGAGTTCAATGGTTTTAATGCCAATTTTAGCCGCTTTGACTAATTCGGATAAAATTTCCGCTAAAATTTTACCGCCGGTTTTAATCGCTGCAATTTCCTCGGCTTTTTTTATCGTAATCATAGTTATATCTTACTGGCTTGATTAATGATTTGATCAATCTGCTGATAGACCTCTTCAATTGATTTCGCGCCATCAACTCGGTAAAAAATTCCTAATTCTTTATAAACCTTTACCAATGGCTCGGTTTCTTGATGGTAAATTTCCAGCCGTTTTTTAATTGCTTCCGGCTCGTCGTCATCCCGCCGAAAAAGTTTATCCCCGCATTTATCGCAAATGCCGCTGACCTTGGGCGGACAATAATTAACGTGATAGCTTAAACCGCATTTACAAGCCAAGCGGCCGGTCAGCCGGTCAATTGCCTGCTGATCGGTCAAATCAATGGCAATGGCCAAATCAATTTTAGTAATGCCCCTAATGAACTCTAGCTGACTTTTATTTCTCGGATACCCGTCTAACACAAAACCAACCGCGCAATCGGGTTGGTGGATTCTATCGGAAACGATCTGATTGGTTAAATTGTCCGGAACTAAATGGCCGGCATTAATGGCCGCCGCAACCTGTTTGCCGATTTCAGTTTGGTTTTTTAAATTATAACGAAATATATCGCCGGTAGAAATATACGGCCAGCCGTGCCGGCGGGCAATTGATTCTGCTTGCGTTCCCTTACCTGAACCCTGGGGACCAAAAATAATTAGACGCATAATTCTAAAAGCTAAATGCTGAAAGCTAAAAGCTTCTAAAGTCCTTCGTAATCGCGCATCGTCAACTGTGATTCAATCTGCTTGAAAGTTTCAATTACCACTGAAACAACAATCAACAAGCTCGTGCCGCCGATAACCAAAGTGGTAACGCCGGTAAAGCCTCTTAAAGCTAAAGGTAAAACCGCAATTATGCCCAGAAATAAGGCACCGGCTAAAATTATTCGGCTAGTCGTATTTTTTAAATATTCTGCCGTATGGCGGCCGGGTCGAATCCCGGGAATAAAGCCGCCCTGTTTTTGTAAATTTTCCGCCACTTGATCGGGATGAAAAACCACTTCAGTATAAAAATAAGTAAAGCCAAAAACCAAAATAAAATACATTACCCCGTAGAAAAGCTGATTTTCAAATAAAGCAATGACTTTTTCGGCAATTGCCACTAAAAGCTGAGTTTTAGCCGTTAAGAAAAACTGGGCGATCATCGGCGGGAATAAAATGATTGAGATGGCGAAAATAATCGGAATCACGCCGGCCATGTTAACTCGCAACGGCAAATGAGTGTTGACACCGCCATACATTTTCATTCCCCGCACCCGCCGGGCGTAAGAAACCGGCACATTGCGCTGGCCTTCGGAGATAATAACCACGCCGGCAATGGTAATAATGGCAATAGCAATAAAAAGTAAAAAGGTTAAGATCTGAGTTTTATCAAAAACTAAAATTGTTTGCTGAATTGCTCCTGGCACTTCAGAAACAATACCGGCAAAAATCAAAAGGGAAATCCCGTTACCAATATGTTTTTCGGAAATTAATTCACCAATCCACATTAAAAATACCGTCCCGGCGGTTACGGTTACCACCATAGTAAATATCCGCCAAGAACTTAAATCAGTAAAAATTCCATTGGCTGATTTATTCAATAAAGCAATCAAGGCATACCCCTGCATCGCTGCCAACGGCACGGAAAGCATCCGAGTCCATTGATTAATTTTATGTTGGCCTTGTTCCCCTTCTTTGGATAATTCCTCAAGCTTGGGGATAATCATTACTAAAAGCTGAAAAATAATGGAAGCGGTGATATAAGGGGCAACACCCATCGCCACCACGGAAAAATTCATCATGCCGCCGCCGGACAAAATATTCATTATTCCTAACAGCTGATTGGCATTAAAAAAATCTTTCAAGGCTTGGGTGTTAATGCCGGGAATGGGAATATGGCCGGCAATCCGAAAAATAACCAGCATCGCCGCTACGAATAAAATGCTGTTTCGCAAATCTTTAATCTTCCAAATTTGAACCAGTTTTTTCCACCACATAAACGCCAGTTGCTTCTTTTATTATTTTTTATCGTCTGACAACTACCATTTTTCCGCCTGCTTCCATTATAGCCTTTTTTGCCGTTTCCGAAAATGAGTTGGCAACAATGGTTAATTTTTTGACTAGCTTGCCTTCGCCTAAAACTTTAACGCCGGTTTTATAGTCTTTGATTAAATTTTTTGCCACTAATTTCTTCGGGGTAACTAATTCGCCACTGCTAAAAGATTTTTCCAAATCGGCCAAATTAACAATTACCATTTTCGGCCGCAAACTTCGAAAACCGCCGATTTTTGGCTTATTGCGCAAAAGCTGCTTCAAGCCGCGAAGCTTTAGGCCGCCTTTGCCGCCGGAACGGGAGCGCTGACCCTTTAACCCCCGGCCGCTATAAGTGCCATGACCGGAAGCATTGCCCCGGCCGACCCGCTTGGCCTTTTTTTTGGCTGATTTATTGATTTTCAAATTGTGTAAAGATAATTGCGCCATAATTATTTATTCTCCTTAGTAATTTCCTGATTTTCAGTTTTATCTTCCTTATTTGGCTTAACCCGCTTCAACATTTTTAAAGCGATAATCGTTGCTTTAACGTTATTAATTTTATTATTAGTGCCTAAAATTTTTGCCACGACGTTAGTAACACCGGTCAGATCCAAAACCGATCTCACCGCCCCACCGGCAATAATACCAGTTCCTTTCGGAGCGGGTTTTAACATCACCCGAGCCGCGCCATATTTGACATTAACCCGATGAGGAATAGTTTCATTGGTGATTAAAACATTAACCATGTCTTTTCTGGCTTTAGTCACGGCTTTGTTGACCGCGGCGGTAACGTCGGCCGCTTTAGCTACGGCTGAACCGATCCGGCCATGCCGGTCGCCAATCACGACGCAGGCTCGAAATCGCATCCTTTTGCCGCCGGCCATAACCCTAGTCACCCGGGCAATATCAATAATTACCTGATCAAATTCCTTCTCCGCCGGCCTGGCTGGACCGCGGCGGCCGCCGGTACTTCGATTATTTCTCTTATTGTTATCTTTTTCCATAAAAATATATTAAAATTTTAAGCCGGCTTTTCTGGCGCCATCGGCAACCGCTTTAACTCGGCCGTGATATTGATAAGAAGATTTATCAAAAACCGCTTCGGTAATTCCTAATTTTTGAGCTTTCGCCCCCAATAATTCTCCAGTTTTAAAAGCTAAATCGGTTTTTTTGTCTTTACCGGCTTTAATTTCCGTATCTTTTGCCGAAACGACAGTTACTCCTTTTTGATCATCAATCAACTGGATAAACAAATGCCGGGCGGAACGAAAAACACTGATTCTCGGTTTTTTAGCCGTACCAAAAATTTTGGCTCGGACGCGTTTTTTTCTTCTTGCCTTAAGTATTTTTTTATTAACTTCTTTTTTTGCCATATTAATTTAATTTAATTGCGGTTAAGCTGCTCCTTTGGCGGCCGTTTTACCGGCCTTTCGGCGAATAACTTCAGTCGTATATTTGATACCCTTGCCTTTATAAGGTTCTGGCTTTCTTAAAGACCTGATTTCAGCGGCCGTTTGGCCGACTACGCTTTTATCCGCGCCGGTAACCGTAATCAGGTTTTTTTCAACTTTAATATCGATTCCTTTTGGAAAATCGTATTCAATCGGATGGGAATAGCCGAGCTGCAAATTCAGTTTACCGCCGGCGCTAACGGCTCGATAGCCGACGCCGTTAATTTCTAATTGTTTGGAAAAACCATCAGTAACTCCGGTTACCATATTGGCAATTAACTGGCGGAAAAGCCCCCAAAGTGACTTTTGATTTTTCTCATCCTGATTTTTAACCGAAATTATTAATTCATTATCTTTTTTTTCAACTAAAACCTGCGGATGAAGCTTTTGGCTTAATTCACCCTTTGGCCCCTTGACTATGATTAACCCGGACTCGATTTTAATCTCAACGCCAGCCGGGATAACAATTGGTTTTTTGCCGATTCTGCTCATAATTAGTATATTTCACAAATTAATTCACCGCCCAGATTTTTCTTTTTGGCTTCAAAATTAGTCATTACGCCGTGAGAAGTCGAAACAATGGCAATGCCTAAATTATTCAAAACTACGGGCAATTCATCTTTAGTTTTATAGACTCGGCGGCCGGGCTTGCTAATCCGCTTTAAATTGGTAATCGCCGGCTCTTTGCCTAAATACTTCAAAACTATTTTTATTTCATCAAAATTTTTGCCATTCGTGCCTTTGCTGATTTTTTCAACCTTTTTAATATAATTGCGTTTCAGTAAAATTTCCGCAATTGTCAATTTAATTTTAGAAAAAGGCAAAACCACCTCTGGCTTTCTTACCGCCATGGCGTTGCGAATTCTTGTAAGCATATCTGCGATTGGATCAATCATATAAAAATTGAAATTAATAATTTACCAGCTTGATTTTCTTATTCCCGGAATTTGGCCGTTATTGGCTAATTCCCGAAAGCAAATTCGGCACAAGTTGAAGTCCCGCATATAACTGCGCGAGCGGCCGCACCGCCAACAGCGTCTAACAATTCGCGATGAATATTTCGGCCTTTTCTTTGATTTTGCAATTTTTGCTTCTGTTGCCATATCCGGTAGTGATCCCCCACTTATTTTACAAAAGTGAAGGACAAATATTTTTATTAATTATCTTTTAACTCTAGCCGGCGGTAATCTCTTAAATTATTAAGTGAGGGACTACTACCGGACATATTTTTATTCTTCTTTCTGGAAAGGAAAACCGACCAGTTTTAATAATTCTAAACCTTCCGGTCTGGTTTTGGCGGTTGTAACTACCGAAATCTGCAAGCCATGGATTTTTTCGATTTCGTCAGATTTAATTTCCGGAAAAGAAATGTGTTCTTTAAAACCAATATTTAAATTACCTTTTTGATCAACAGTTTTGGTCGAAATTCCGCGAAAATCCCGAATCCGGGGAAAAGTAATATTGATTAATTTATCAATAAAATCTTCCATTTTCTTGCCGCGCAAGGTTACCATCACTCCCACCACCAAGCCTTCTCTGATTTTAAAATTAGAGATTGATTGTTTGGCTCTGGTTCTAATCGGCCGCTGACCGGTGATCCGCTGCAGCGTATCAGCGACAACGTCATTGAACTTTGCATCCTTCAATCCCTGGCCGGTGCCGATATTTAAAACTACCTTTTCAATTTTAGGCATGGCTAAGGCATTTTTATAGCCAAACTGAGCTTGCATGGCTGGCGCGACAACCTTTTTGTATTTTGCTTTATAGTTATCCATAAATTTAGGCGATTATTTCCTTACATTTTTTACAAATTCTCACCTTTTTTTTATTCTCCAAAATTTTATGGCCGACTCGGGAAACCTGGCTGCATTGCGGGCAGACTAAAGCAATATTACTGGCAGCGACCGGCGCGGGAAACTGAATCCGCTGGCCTTTTTCATTTTGTTTTTTCGGCCTCATGTTTTTAAATAATAAATTTATTCCTTCAATTGAAACTTTTTTGCGCTCGCTAAAAATCTGCAATACCTTGCCGGTTTTGCCTTTGTCTTTTCCCGCTAAAATTTTGACTTTGTCACCTTTCTTGATATTCATAATTTTTATAATACCTCCGGGGCTAAGGAAATTATTTTGGAAAAACCGCCGTTTCTTAATTCTCTGGCGACGGGTCCAAAAATCCGGGTGCCTTTCGGTTCTTTATTTTCTTTATCAACGATTACAGCGGCATTATCATCAAATCTGACGTAAGAACCGTCAGGCCGCCTGATTTCCTTTTTAGTCCGAACAACCACCGCATGTAAAACATCGCTTTTTTTGACCATACTGTGGGGAACCGCTTCTTTAACAACTACCGTAATAATATCGCCAACCCGGGCATAGCGCTTCTGAAATCCACCCAAGACTCTAATGCACTGAAGCTTTTTCGCACCAGTATTATCGGCCACTTTTAACATTGTTCGCAATTGAATCATATAAAAACAAATTAAGAACTTTTTTTAGCTTTAGGCATGACCCGCCATCTCTTATCTTTGCTAATCGGCCGGCATTCAGTAAACGCTACCTTTTCGCCTTTTTTATATTCATTACTGGGGTCATGAACCTTATATTTTTTACTGGTGATATAACGCTTAAAATATTTAGGATGAAGCTTGGTGCTGCTGGTTTTGACAATAATGGTCTTTTCCAGCTTATCCGAGACAACAATCCCTTCAAATTTTTTCTTGATAATCTTTTTTTCAACTTTAGTCATATTCTAATTATTTAGTCTTAGTAAGACTTTTATTACCTTTTAAAGCAAACAATAACTGAGCAATTGTTTTTCTTAAAGATCTGATCTCGCGGACATTCTTTAATTGATTTGAAGCAACTTTGAACTTTAGCTCCCTTAATTTTTCCCGGGAATCAGTCAAAAGTTTTTGGAGCTCGGTTTCCGGTTTGCTTTTTAATTCTTTGTATTTCATAAATTAGTCTTCAATAAAAATAGTTTTAACCGGTAATTTATGGGAAGCCAATCTCATGGCTTCTTTCGCCTTGTCTTGGGGTACGCCGTCAATTTCAAATAAAATCATCCCTGGCTTAATCACGGCCACATAATGGTCAACCGGGCCTTTGCCGGAACCCATTGTTGATTGCTCTCCTTTTTGGGTTACTGGCTTGTCGGGAAAAACCCGAATCCAAATTTTTCCGCCCCGTTTAACAAAGCGAGTCATGGCGCGCCGGGCGGCTTCAATCTGTCTCGCCGTTAACCAGCAGCTGCCCAGAGCTTTCAAAGCATACTGGCCGAAATTAATTTCTGTTCCGGCCGAAGCTTTGCCTTTTAAAACTCCCTTATGCCATTTTCGATGTTTTACTTTTCTTGGCGACAACATATCTTATTTTTTAGTTTGATTATTATTTTCTTTATCGTTGTTATTGAAAATTTCACCCTTATAAATCCAGACTTTAACCCCAATCGCGCCGTAAGTCGTCCGAGCCACGCCGCGGGCATAGTCAATATCCGCTCTCAAAGTATGTAACGGCAGATTGCCATGAATTAAAGTTTCGGTTCGGGCAATTTCCGCGCCATTTAACCGGCCGGAAACAATAATCTTAACGCCTTTGGCATCGGTTCTTTGCACTTTCATTATGGCTTGCTTCATCGCTCGCCGGAAAGGAATCCGTTTTTCCAAATCAGCAATAATCGCTTGGCAGATCAATTCAGACGAAGTATTGGGATTAGTCACTTCTTTAATATTGATATTCAAGCTGCTTTTGTAGTCCAAAAAATTCTTTTTAACTTTCTTTTTCAATTCTTCAACTCCCTGACCGCCGCGGCCGATAATAATTCCGGGTTTGGCAGAATGGATAATTACAGTGGTAACCGTGGCTGATCGTTCAATATCAATTTGAGCGATTGAAGCATCCTTAAGTTCTTTTTTTAAAAACTTCTTAATTAAAATATCCTGCTGCAAAAACTTAATATAATCCCGGCGGGAAAACCATTTTGAATTCCAGCCATATAAATAGCCGATGCGAAATATTTTTGGATGTACTTTGTGTCCCATATTTTAGTTAGTGAGTTGGCAAATTGCTAATATTATCTTAAGAATTATCCGGTCTTTCTCTGAAACATTCCTTTCATAAAGCCTTTTTGATCTTTATTCTGGCCATCTGGACCTTTCCGGGAATTGTTTTTGAGCGCTTCTTTTTTGACCTCGTTAGGTTTAACAACTTTAACTTCTTCCTCTTTAGACTCTGATTTTGTAATCTTACCTTTTTTAGCACCCGGTCTAACTCCTAAAATCAATTCCAGATGCGCGGTCTGTTTTCTGATGGCTCCGGCACGGCCATGAGCTCTTGGCCGCCAGCGTTTCAATACCGGGCCAGTATTAGCTACAAAACTTTTAACATATAAATCTTTTTTGTCTAAAGTAAAATTATTTTCCGCATTGGCAATCGCTGATTTAATCAGCTTGGTAATCGGCAAAACGGATCCTTTGTTGACAAATCTCAAATAATCCAAAGCTTTCTCCGCTTCCAAACCTTTTACGCGTTCAATTACTAAACGGGTCTTTTTGGCTGACAGCCGTAAATAGTTAGCCGAAGCCTTGATTTCCGTCACCTCTTTAGTCTTTTCTTTATCTGACTTAGGCTGAACCTTGACCGGCTGGCTTGGTTTGGCTGTTTTATCTTCAATTTTTTTAGTAACTTTTTCCATAGCTTAAATTATTTTTTTTCCGCCGCCGCCTGAGCCTTAACTCTTGACTCGGCTTCTTTAACGGCAGCGGCCTTGGCCTCTTCTTTTGCCATTTTCCCGCCATGAGTAACAAATTTTCTCGTTGGCGAAAATTCGCCTAGCTTATGGCCAATCATATTTTCAACAATCAAAACCGGAGTATGAACCCGGCCGTTATGAACGCCGATGGTAAAACCGATCATTTCCGGGGTAATTGAACAGGCTCGATCCCAAGTCTTAACCACGGTTTTATCGCCCGGCTTAAGGTTGTGCAACTTTTTCAGCAGCCTTTCGTTGATGTATGGACCTTTTTTTAAACTTCTGGACATAAAATTAAATTAAAATTATTTCTTCCGCTTATTTTTGCGGCGAGTAACAATAAACTTGTTGGAATACTTTTTATGCTTGCGGGTAATTACGCCTAAAGCTTTTTTACCCCAAGGAGTTTTTGGCGCTTTCATCCCGATCGGATTATGGCCTTCACCGCCGCCATGCGGGTGATCAACCGGATTCATCACTTTACCGCGAACCGACGGCCGCCAGCCCAAATGGCGATTCCGGCCGGCTTTACCGATCCGAATATGCATCGCATCTGGGTTAGAGACCTGGCCAATCGTTGCCATGGCTTTGCGGTTAATCAGCCTGACTTCCGTTGAAGGCATTTTAATCGTAGCGTATTCGCCTTCCACGGCCATTAATTTGGCAGCTGACCCGGCGGTGCGAACGAGCTTGCCGCCGCCGTTAGGCGTAATTTCAATATCATAAATCATTGAACCCAAAGGAATATGCTCAAGCGGCATCCGGTTGCCGGTTCTGATTTCCGTCCGCTTGGTTGAAGACATTAATTCATCGCCGGTCTTAACGTCAATCGGCGCAATAATATAACTTTTAGTCCCGTCGGCATATTGCAATAAAGCTAACCGAGCCCGGCGGTTTGGGTCATATTCAATCGCCATGACTTTGGCCGGCATATCAAACTTATTCCGCTTGTAATCAATTAAGCGATAGTATTGCTTGGCGCCGCCGCCCCGATGTCGAACGGTAATTTTACCGGACGCGTTGCGACCGCCGGTTTTTTTCTTGATGCGAATCAGGCTCTTTTCCGGTACCATTTTGGTAACATCGCTAAAAGTATCAACGGATGTCTGGCGTCGGCCTGGGGTGGTTGGTTTGTAAATTCTGATCGGCATAATTTATTAAACTCCTTCGTAAACTTCAATTTTATCGCCTGGTTTTAAGGTCACAATCGCTTTTTTCCAGCCTTTTTTCGCACCGGTCATTTTGCCGTAGCGGATGCTTTTGCCGGAAAAATTGCAGATGTTGACAAATATCGGATTAACTTTATAAACGGTTCGAATCGCCTTTTTTATTTCCACTTTATTCATTTTCGAATTAACCACAAAAACATACTTATTCAATGCCGCCAAATGGCTGGCTTTTTCGGTTACTAACGGCTTAACTAAAATCAAATGGGCTAATTTAGTTTTGCCAGCGAGCTTGGTTTCTTTGGCGCCAGCTGCCACAACCGCCTTTTCTTCCTTTTTTTCCGCCGTCTGTTTTTCTTTCGGCTCTTCCTTTTTAACTGGTTTATCCGAAACCGGCTTGGCTTTCATTTCATCTTGCCCAGCTTGCGGTTTGGATTTAAATGTATTAAAAATTCCCATATAAAATTACTTAATAAAAGTTTTTTCAATTTCCGCGATTGAATCAACCGACATCAGGATATACTGGTATTTGACAATGTCTAAAACATTTAAACTATCGGCTAAAATCAAATTAAGCTTGCTGATATTTTTAGCGGCTCGCCAAATGTTTTGGTCTTTTTTCGGCATTACCACCAAGATACTTTTTTCCGACTCTTTCTTTTTCTTATCCTTGGCATCAATTTTTATTTTATCGTCTTTTTTATTCAATTTCTTTTTTGACCGCAAATTCAAATTCCTTAAAATCTCAAAAAACTTTTTGGTCTTAACCGCTGTCAATTCAATTTTATCAACTAAAATTATTCTATCATTAGCGGCTTTGTCCGAAAGACCCATTAAAATCGCCTTCCGGTTGGCTTTTTTGTTCATTTTAATCGAAAAATTTCTTTCTTTGGTCGGCCCAAAAGTGATGCCGCCGCCGCGCCATAAAGGTGAACGGATTGAACCGTGTCTCGCCCGGCCGGTGCCTTTTTGTTTCCAAGGTTTTTTACCGCCGCCGCGGACTTCGCTTTTGTCTTTGGTATGGGCTAAAACCTGGCGGCTGTTGGCCTGCAAGGTAATGATTGCTTGAGTAACTAATTCCGGCTTGACTTTAACTTCAAAGATGGCTGGGTTTAATTCCAGTTCTTTGACGACTTCGCCGGAGGTATTGTAAACATTAGCCTTGATCATAAAATTACGGTTTTACCGTTTCTTTCTCGGGGGCTGGAATTTCCGCCGCGACTTCGGTTTTGGCTGTTGCCGCTTCGACGGTCTCAGCGGTCTCAGCCGATTTTTGCTCTTTAATTTCTTCGACTTCAATGATTAAATCGCCAACACCGGCAAGCAAAAGCAAATTGCTTTTAGCTCCGGGCAAAGCGCCTTTGATAAAAATTTCGTTATTTTGCGGGTTAACTTCCACTATTTTTAAATTTGTGACCGTAACAATTTCCCCGCCCATTCTGCCGCCCATTCTGGTGCCTTTAAAAACATGCTGCGGACCGCCGGCGCCGATTGAACCGGGCATGCGCAACTGATCTTTGTGGCCATGAGTGGCAGGACTGCCGTGAAAACCATGCCGTTTTACTACCCCTTGGAAACCTTTTCCTTTTGACACACCCGTCGCTTTAATCACGTCGCCGATTGAAAAAACCTTAGCGGTAATTTTGGTGCCGACTGGCAATTTATTAGCTTCAGCTTCGGTGATCCGGAATTCTTTAAGATAAGCGAAATTACCAAGGTCTTTCAAATGCTTTTTGACTGGCTTGCTTAAATTCTTTTTTGAGCCAAAACCCAACTGAACGGAAGTGTAGCCGTCGGTTTTATCGGTTTTTACCTGAGTCACGACACAAGGACCAGCCACTACCCGGGTAACCGGAATAACGGATCCGTCTTCCGCGAATTTCTGGGTCATTTCTTGTTTTTGGGCCAAAATGAATTTCATAAGGATATAATACTAATCTACCCGCTTCGCTCTCTCGCTCCAGCGAGGCGAGCGAATGAATACTAATTTACAAATACTCGTATCGGGTTAAAATAAAAATCTGCCTCAAAAAGCCAGATATAAATAATCCTGCTGGCAAGTTGTAAGCCTAATTTTATAAGTTTTTAATCTCCTTGAAATAATCGTTTGAATTTATAGAGGTTTTTTCTAAATTTAGAAAGCTTTCTCTATATTCTCAAAGATTACGCAATATATCAAACTGATATACACTTAAACCATTTTTATCTCAACGTCAACTCCGGCGGGTAAATTCAAACTGGTCAGCGAATCAACCGTTTTTGGGGTAGGATCTAAAATATCTAGCAATCGTTTATGAATCCGCATTTCGTACTGTTCCCGCGCGTCTTTATGGACAAACGATGACTTCAAAACGGTATATTTCTTCTTTTCCGTCGGCAAAGGTATGGGGCCCAAAATCCTTGCTCCCGTTCGCTCAACCGTATCCATGATCGTCTTCGTCGATTGGTCGATAATCTTATGATCATAAGCCCGAATTTTAATCCTAATTTTTTGCTTACTTTCCTCGATTTCATCCTCGGGCTTATGAGAAGAAACCGGTACTCTTTTAATGGCAACCATGTTAGTCTAAAGAACTTATCCCCCCCACTTTTTTAAAAAAAGTGGGGGGATTGATTATCTTTATTATTTTAATATCTTAGAAATCGTTCCAGCTCCAATCGTTCGACCACCTTCACGTAAAGAGAATCTTTGCTTTTCTTCCAAAGCCACCGGTTTGATCAAAACAATCTTCAATTCAACCGTATCTCCCGGCATCACCATTTCGGCGCCTTCCGGCAAAATCACTTCACCGGTAACATCGGCCGTGCCAATGTAGAATTGCGGCTTATAGCCTTTAAGAAATGGGCTATGGCGGCCGCCTTCTTCTTTGGTTAAAATATATGTCTTACCTTCGTATTCAGTATGTGGAGTAACGCTACCAGGTTTAGCTAAAACCTGACCGCGTTCAACATCTTCTTTTTTAACACCGCGCAGTAAGATACCGGCATTATCACCGGCTCGGCCTTCGTCAAGTGACTTATTAAACATTTCAATTCCCGTGACAACCGTGGTTTGGGTCGGGTTTAAACCGACAATTTCAACGTTATCGTTTAATTTGACAATCCCTCTTTCAATTCTGCCGGTAACAACCGTGCCTCGGCCTTCAATGGAAAAGATATCTTCAATCGGCAATAAAAATGGCTTTTCAATATCGCGGATTGGTTCCGGAATATATTCATCAACCGCTTTCATTAATTCTTCCAAACATTTGGTGGCTTCCGGATCGCTCGGGTTTTCCAAAGCCTTGACAGCTGAACCACGAATAACTGGGATTTTATCGCCGGGGAATTCATATTTTTTAAGCAAGTCGCGGACTTCTTCTTCGACTAAGTCGATTAGTTCCGGGTCTTTGACCTGATCAATTTTGTTCAAAAAGACGACCATTGCCGGCACGCCGACCTGGCGGGCTAACAAAATGTGTTCCCGAGTCTGAGGCATCGGACCGTCAGTGGCGGCAACGACTAAAATCGCACCATCCATCTGAGCGGCGCCGGTAACCATATTTTTGACGTAGTCAGCATGACCTGGGCAGTCAATATGGGCATAGTGCCGTTTGTCGGTTTCATACTCAACGTGAGCCGTGGCAATCGTAATACCGCGCTCTCTTTCTTCGGGAGCGTTATCAATTTGATCAACACTTTTGCTCTGCGCTTTGTTGCCTTTTTTATTTAAGTAGGCTAAAATTGCCGCCGTTAAGGTGGTTTTACCATGATCGACGTGACCGATGGTGCCAATGTTTAAGTGCGGCTTTGTTCGTTCAAATTTATCAGCCATAATTTTAACTTCTTCCTTCTTTGCGATCTTTTGTGAGCCAGTCAGGCGAAGGATAGCCCGACGGATCGCATTAATTACTTATTAAAAAATTAAAAATAAAAGCACTGTTGAGTATATAACAAATCGTCAGCAGTTGTCAACCCCACATCCTTTTTGCCTGATTTTTTCGCTATCTTTAGTAACATTTTGAAAAAATAAATTAAAGTTAAAAATTCTCAAAAGCAACGCTAGTCAATTGGTTCAAAGTAGTATTTCTCGTCAGCCGCTTCGGAAACTGCAAAATTATTGGCTTGTTTAAGCGATTTTTCTTCAATAACCGGACTAACCTTAACTCGCTTAACATCTTCAATCGCACTTTCAATCACATCCCAATTATCCAAATTATCCTGCTGCTGAGTCGCTTTCCAGTTGGCAATATCCCGATTAATCTTTTCCAGCAGCTCATTTTCGGTCAACCCAGCCACTTCTGACTTGCCTAAAATCATACTTTCATAGCTGGCAAAACTGACAACAACATAAGTCGGCTCGCCTTTGTGATCCAAAACTATGCAGTTATCCCCAGTCTTTTTCGCCAGCTCAATGATCTTTTCTAAGGCATTAGACATAGTAGTTATCTAAACTTTTATTACTTCAGCGTGGTTATTTTCTAACTTTTGTATCTTTGGTTTTTATCTGTTCGGCAACGTTATTAGGCACCTCGGCATAATGGTCAAATTCCATATTGTAGGAAGCGCGGCCTTGAGTCATTGACCGGATTTCCGTGGCATAACCGAACATTTCGGCTAACGGCACTTGGGCGTCAATTACTTTCGTTTGTCCCCGATCCCGCATTTCGTCAATTTGACCGCGTTTGGAATTAATATTACCAATAATATCGCCCATATATTGTTCCGGAGTAATCACTTCAACTCTCATAATCGGCTCAAGTAAAATCGGACTGGCGCGCCTGGCCGCTTCCTGAAAAGCCATCGAACCGGCAATTTTGAAAGCCGCTTCCGAAGAGTCAACTTCATGAAAAGACCCGTCGTAAACCGTGGCTTCAATGTCAATAATCGTATAACCGGCAACCACTCCCCTGTCCAACGCTTCTTTGATGCCTTTTTGAATCGCCGGGATATATTCTCTCGGGATCAGTCCGCCTTTAATTTCATCGTTAAAGACAAAGCCTTCGCCGCGAGCCCGAGGCGCCACTCTAATCCAGCAATGGCCGTATTGGCCGCGGCCGCCGGACTGCCGGATGTATTTGCCTTCGGCTTCAGCCGTGCCTTTGATCGTTTCTTTGTAAGCCACTTGCGGCCGGCCGACATTGGCTTCCACTTTGAATTCCCGCTTCATTCTTTCGACTAAAACTTCCAAATGAAGTTCGCCCATACCGGCAATAATCGTCTGCATGGTTTCTTCGTCGCCGTGAACTTTAAAGGTCGGGTCTTCTTCGGCCAATTTAGCCAAAGCCATACCCATTTTTTCCTGGTCGGCTTTGGTTTTCGGCTCAATCGCCACAGAAATAACCGTTTCCGGAAAGACAATTGATTCCAAAACAATCGGATGATTTTCGTCGCATAAAGTATGGCCGGTAAAGGTACTTTTTAAACCGACGGCGGCGGCGATTTCGCCGGCAAAGACTTCTTTGACTTCTTCCCGGTGATTGGCGTGCATCCTAACGATTCGGCCGATTCTTTCTTTGTTGCCGTTTGAAGAGTTTATAATATACGAACCGGCGCTTAAAGTACCGGCATAAACGCGAAAAAAACAAAGTTTGCCGACAAACGGATCGGCGGCGATTTTAAAAGCTAAAGCGGTAAAAGGCTGGTCATCGGCCGCTGAACGAACTTCTTCGGTTTCTTTATTTTTGGGATGAAAACCTTTAACCGGCGGGATGTCTAACGGGCTGGGCAAAAAATCGCAGACCGCGTCCAAAAGATATTGAACGCCTTTATTTTTCAAAGCGGAACCGCACAAAACCGGCATAATTTCGTTATTGATCGTCGCTTTTCTCAAAACTTTTTTCAAATCGGCTAAAGCAATCGCCTCGCCGTTTAAATATTTGTTTAATAAATTTTCATCATGCTGGACAATGGCTTCGATTAATTCATGGCGGTATTTTTCCGCCAACTCTTTCAAATCTGCCGGAATTTCCGATTCTTCCATGTCTTTGCCCAAATCGTCTTTGTAAATAAAGGCTTTTTCGACCAACAAATCAACAATGCCACTGAAGCCGCCTTCAGTGCCGATCGGCAGCTGAATCGGATAAGCGTTTTTGGTTAGCCTTTCTCTAATACTATCTAGATCACTGTAGAAATCGGCACCGGTGCGGTCGAGTTTATTAATAAAACCAAGCAATGGCACCCGAAATTTTTCCGCCTGGTGATAAACGGTTTCGGACTGCGGCTCAACGCCGGCCACGCCATCAAAAACCACTACCCCGCCGTCCAAAACCCGCAACGAACGCTGAACTTCGGCGGTAAAATCAATATGACCGGGAGTATCGATTAAATTGAGCCGGCAGGCATTTTCTTCTTCGCCTCGTGGCGCCCAAAAACAGGTCGTCGCGGCGGAAGTAATCGTAATGCCTCTTTCCCGTTCCTGCTCCATCCAGTCCATTTCGGCTTCGCCTTCGTGAACTTCGCCGATTTTATGTTTTTTGCCGGTATAAAACAAAATTCGCTCAGATACAGTGGTTTTTCCCGCGTCAATGTGAGCGATAATTCCGATATTTCTAGTTTTTTCTAAAGAAGATTCTCTTGGCATAAAAAATTTAAATTCTAATTTCTAATTTCAAAATTCGAAATAAATTACAAACTATAAATTCTAATTTTCCAGATATTTTAAAATTTATAATTTAATAAATTGGAATTTGTTTAGAATTTCGAGTTTCGGGCTTCGAATTTTATCTAATGAAATGCGCAAAAGCCCGGTTGGCTTCGGCCATTTTGTAAGTATCTTGGCGTTTTTTAATCGCTGCCCCTTCCCGGTTATAAGCGGCCATGAATTCTTCCGCTAATTTTTGGCTCATCGGCATGCCTTTTTTCGCCTTGGCCGCGGTGATAATCCAGCGATAAGCTAAGGCTTTCCGGCGAGAGGGAGGCACCGGCACGGGAATTTGATAATTACCGCCGCCGATTCTTTTTGATCTGACTTCGACTTCCGGACCAACGTTTTTAATCGCTCCGTCAAAAATTTCTAACGGGTCTTTATTGGTTTTTTCTTTAATAAAATCAAAGCAATCATAAACTATGCGCTGGGCAGTGGCTTTTTTGCCCCGTTCCATGATTTGGGTGATAAATTTAGCAATATTAACGCTTTGATATCTAGGATCAGGGATAATTTCTCGTTTTGGAGTCTTGCCTCGCATAATAAGTAGTATTAAAATTATTTCGATTTAGCTTCAGTACCCGTTTTTGAGCCGTATAAGCTCCGGCCCTGCCGGCGGCCATCAACGCCGACGGTATCATAAACCCCGCGGACAATGTGATACCGGACGCCAGGCAAATCTTTAACCCGGCCGCCGCGGATCAAAACCACGGAGTGTTCCTGCAGATTATGGCCTTCGCCCGGAATATAGGCGGTTACTTCCATGCCGTTTGATAGCCGAACCCTGGCAATTTTTCTTAAAGCCGAGTTAGGCTTTTTTGGCGTCATGGTCGTAACTTTAACGCAAACGCCCCGCTTAAAACCGGCACCTTTGGCTAATTCCCGTTTTTTCCGGCGCAAAGTATTAGAAACCAGCATCAGAGCCGGTGTCTTTGATTTTTTCTTCTGCGATTTGCGCTTTCGCTTGATTAATTGATTGATTGTTGGCATTTTCCTGTTTTCAAGTCTTAAAAACCTGCCTTTAAGGCAGTTAACATAGAGATATCCTAACGAATAATCAAAAAGAAGTCAAGAGATTGGTTTAAAGCCCAAAAAAATTGATGAATAAATTAAAAATAAAATTAAAAATCAGATTAATAAATGGCATAAAAACAAACAGAATTGCAATTGATAAAACCAGGCCGTAGCGCGCCATAAAAAAGGGATTAGCCAGCGGACTTTTGCTGAATACTTGGGCAATTGGCTTAAAAGTCGTCAAAAAATTAAAGCCGTCAAAACCCGGCAAGGGCAAGAAATTAAAAACCGCCAAAACAATATTAATCTGCAAAAAGGCCACGAATAAAATCACGCCTAAATTATTAAAATCAAACCCGAGAAATTGAACCGTAATTTTTATGACTAAGGCGGCGATTACAGCTAAAACAAAATTAGTCAAAACCCCGGCCAAAGACACCCAGCGGTAAGCGCTGACTCCCCCCTTCAAACGGTAAGGATTAACCGGCACCGGCTTGGCCCAGCCGAACAAAAAATTGGTTCCGGATAAAAAAAGCAGCCCTGGCACGAGAATTGAACCGATCGGATCAATATGAACCAAGGGATTTAAAGACAGCCGGCCGGAAATTTTGGCCGTGTCATCGCCAAAACGATAAGCCACCAAGCCATGGGCAATCTCGTGGAAGATGACCGAAAAAATAAAGGCCACGATTTGAACTATTGTTTTAACCGCGTCTAAATTATCCATAATGTCTTAATCATAACACAAAGCCTTGATTTTTTAAAACCAATCTGATATGCTACCAACATTACTAAATTAAGTCAGATTCTATGAAAACTTGCGACATTTGCGGCCGACAACCGCTGAAGGCCAACTGGATAAGCCATTCCAACATCAAAACGATTCGCCGGCAGAAACTAAATTTGCAGGCCAAAAAAATTGATGGCAAAAAAATGACGATTTGTACCAGTTGCCTAAAAACTCTATCAAAGAAAAAAACTAAGTAACAAGTTAGCTTTTAGCTGATAGGAAAGTTACTTAGTTTTTTTATTGAAAAAATTATTGTCACTTGCCTCTAAAAATTATTTTTACCATTTAAAAAGGGATTTGGCTGGTCAAAAACGATCCGCGGCGTCTGATTATTAATAACATCCAAAGCCACACCATAACGCTTTTGATAAAGCAAATCGGTTGAACCAAAAATCGCTTGGGTATAATCAAAACCCAAACTAACGGCCGCGGCTTTGACCAAATTTTCCGCGGCGGCTTCGATTTCGACGAACGGTTCCAAAAACGGCCACTCGTCAATCGTAACTTCGGCTTGACCCAAGCGCCAAATTTCCCGCCGATTTTCCTGGTAAGATTTTTGCACGCAGCCGATACTGGCTAAAAATTTTACCGCTTGGTTATAATCATTAACCGTCAGACAAATTTCTTTTTGATCGGTAATTTTATCGCCCAAAACGGCTTTTAAACTCATGGTAATTTTATCGCCTTCGTCTCTCACCCGCAGCCAAGCACCGGGAATATCATTTCCCACCGGCAGTAAAAAAACCGTCCGGCGCTGTAAAAATTCTTTTTTCACTAAAACCGCGCCGGCGTCAAGCAAGCGCTGGGCCATTTCCGCTTTATTAATATTACAAAAAGTGGCTTCGTATTCAATATCCATATCTGGCTTTATTAATTCCCAATCCCGATTTTGGATTTTTAGTGTTAATTTCAGCCATAAAACCGAAAAAATCCTTGTGTTTATATTATAACATTATTGAAAGACCGGGCAAAAGCCATCCTGATTTTTTTGGGCGCGAAATTGACCAGTGGACGAAAATCAAAAAATGAGTATAATTATACCATCAGGGTAAAGGTGCAATTAAAATTAAACTTAGAAATTTTGGTCGGGGTATAGCGAAGTTGGCTATCGCGCATGCATGGGGTGCATGAGACCGCGGGTTCGAGTCCCGCTACCCCGACCAAAATTTCTAGTCCAAAAAAATGCTTCAGCTTGACCGAAGCGTTTTTTTTAAAATTAACAAATTATCTTCATTAACTATAAAAACTCGCTTCCGGACGGATGAAATTTAGCGGTAAAAAAAGAAGCCCGAGAAAATAATCTCTCAGGCTTGATAATCGAAACAAAGAACTGGTCACTTAGGCTGCCCGGCCGATAGCATTGGCTACCGCTTTGACCTTGATCATCAGCCCGGCAAACTGCTGAGGATTCAACGACTGGGCGCCGTCACAGAGAGCCGAGTCTGGATCGGGATGGACTTCGATTAACAAACCATCCGCACCAGCAGCCACTGCGGCTAAAGCAATATCTGGCACCAAATCGCGATTGCCGGCGGTGTGCGACGGATCAAATATCACCGGATGATGGGTCAATCCTTTAACAACCGGAATCGCATCGATGTCCGCGGAATTGCGAGTATGGCCATTATCGAAAGTACGGATGCCGCGAGCGCAAAGAATCACCCGCTGATTACCTTCAGAAACGATGTACTCAGCGGCTTGGAGCCACTCATCAATTGTAGCAGCCATCCCCCGCTTAAGAATCACCGGCTTATCAATTCTACCCACCGCCCTCAGCAGCCCGAAATTTTGCATATTGCGAGTACCAATCTGCAAAATATCAGCATGCTCGGCAACTAAAGCCACATTTTCCAACGACGTCACCTCCGTCACAATCGGCAAACCGGTTTCCTGGCGCGCTTGGGCTAAAAACCGTAAGCCCCTTTCTTCTAACCCCTGAAAGAGATGGGGCGAGGTCCGCGGCTTATAGGCGCCACCACGCAAAACCACGGCGCCGGCTTGTTTAACGGCGTTCGCTGAAGCCGTAATTTGTTCCAATGACTCAACCGCACAAGGACCGGCCATCACTACCAGCGGCTGATTGCCACCAATAGAAATACCATTAATCTGTACAGTGAATTCATCCGGATGAGCTTGGCGAGCAGTTAGCCGAAACGGCGTTTTGGCAAGTTCAACATCAGTCACACCAGGCAAGCTCAGAAAAAAATCTTTGAGCCGAAGCTTTTGTTCATGAGAAACTGTACCCAGGCAATTGACAACGCTGACTTCGGTGCCAGCGGTTACGATTGCCTTGTTGAACCCGGCGGCCAAAACTTCAGCTTGGACCCGCTTGACATGATCTGACGTCGCGTTTGGACGCATGCAAACAAACATAACTTACTCCTCATCTGTTATGGCGATTGGTTTTGCTTTCGGATAAGAGCCAACCACCATCACCTTATCCGTGAATCGTTCTCTTAGCTGCCCTATTGCCGCCGCGAAAACCGGATCACTTTCATGACCGTCAACATCAATCCAGAAATTACACTCTCCCAATACCAGCTTAGTAGTGTAAGAGGTAATCCGACTCAGGTTAAGACCCTGATAGTAGAATACACCCAATGCATTATACAGTGCCCCGGCTTCGTTTTTAGTGGAGAAAAACAGGGTTGTCTTACTTTGGCCATTGGCCGCTGTCTTGGGTCCGCCCAAGACAACGAAGCGGGTCACATTATGTTGTGAATCGCCGATGTCGGCAGCTAACACCTGTAAACCATGCTGCTCGGCGGCTTGCTTAGAACCAATCGCCACAACCGTAGCCACTTCAGACTGAGAAACTAACTCAGCCGCCAGTGCCGTGCTGCTAACCGGTGTCTGTTTCCAATTGCGATCTTGTAAAAATCTTGAACATTGAGCCAGACCTTGCGAATGCGACAAGACCTTAGTCACCAAAGACAAATCGGTTTGAGACTGGCCTAAAAGCATCTGTCGGATCGGTATCAACACTTCTTGAGTAATCCGCAGATTCGGATTGGTCCAGACATGAGCCATCAAAAAATCGACAGTGTCATGGACAACATCGCCCAAGACGTTTTCTATCGGAACAATCGCCCGATCAAGCTTGCCTTGAATAAAAGCCTCGAGTAACTGAGTAATTGAAGCAAACCCAATCAGCTCAAATTTGTTGCAGCTCCAAACGATTGCTGCTTGAGCGGAAAATGTTCCCTCGGGTCCGAGATAACCAAGCCTTAACATCTTATCTCCTCTTCTCAGCTTACGCTGATATTTCGGCCGGTTCTGCTTCCAATTTCACTTCCTCAGCAACGAAGCAACCCTCAAGTTGCCCCCGAAGTTGCTCCTGGATCATTTTTCTGTTCTCACTCTCCACCTGCGGGGCAAAAAAGATTTCGGCCAGATATTCCCTTCCTGAACCGTCTTTAGCCACTACCTTAAACTTCAAGTAGCCACACTGGACTACTAAAGTTTTTTCATCTGGAAGAATTGCCATAAAGCTCCAGCCGACATTCTCATCAGATAAAATCTCAAGCAACTGCCACAAGCAACGAATGGCAGCTTTCCAGTCACAGGTTATCTTCGGCACCTCATTCGTGCCGTCGGAATCACTAGCAATTTCTTTGCCATTTTGGCCAATCTGAATAGTAGACAACATCGCCTTTCCTCCTTATCTATTGTGTCAAGGAACCTGCCTTCTCCATTTGATTTCCATTACTACCCAATTTCTGGCCATAACCGCAAAAACCAAAAATTGAATAATAATCAAAAAACTGACCCCTTGTGGCAGATCAGTTGCTTGCTTTTTTTGCCTATGATTTGGTCAAACTAAGCCAACTAACCTACCCGGTCAGTAAAGAAATAATAACCAAAAAACCAATTGTTTCCCCCGAGCGAAGTCGAGGGGTTAGTGATATGTCTTGTCATAGGATAAATTTAGATTATACTATTGGTTTAAGAATGTCAAGAGAGGCGAATTGGATTGCTTCGTCGTCGGTCACCTCTAGTAACCTCCTCCTCGCAATGACAAAAAATTACGCACGGATAAACCCTAAACTTCAATCTTTGAAAATAAATAGCTGCCGATGGCTAATAAGACTAAAGTTACTATTGCCAAAACCCCGAGATCAGTCAAAAGCCCGACATGAGCGCCATTAATCAAGGCTCCGCGCAAGCCGTCAACGCCATAAAGCAAAGGATTCAAGTGCATCGCCGCCACCACCGGTGCCGGAAAACCGTCAATAGGAAATAAGGCGCCAGACAGGAAAAATATCGGCATAATTAAAAAATTAATAATGATCGGAAAGGCCTGCATATCTTGCATCCGGGAAGCAATGGCCGTACCAAAAGCGGTAAAAACCAAAGCAATTAAAACCATAAAAACCAAAGCCAAAGGCAAAAGCAAAATACTAGTTGGCCGAAAACCAACCACTAAAGTCATCAAAAAAACCACAATACCCTGAATGGTGGCTACGGTGGCGCCGCCCAAAGTCCGGCCGATCATAATGTTAAACCGGGAAGACGGCGCGACCAAAGTTTCTTTCAAAAAACCGAATTGCCGATCCCAGATAATTTCAATACCCGTAAAAATGGCGGTAAAAATAATCGCCATCGCAATCACGCCCGGCGCCAAAAATTGAATATAGCTGCCGCCACCGGCTTTTTGGTAAATCGGCCCGAAACCAAAACCCAGCGCGACTAAAAATAATAGCGGCTGGCCGAGCGAACCGATCATTCGAGCTTTAGACCTTGAGTACCTTTTAAGTTGTCTTAGCCACAAAATATAAATAACTTTCATAGGGGTTAGGGACTAGGGATTAGGGGTTAGTGGCGCCAAGCCCTGCGGTGACCGCGCATCCTTTCCGCCGCGCCGGCTTCTTCGTCGCGGATTACTTTGCCGGTTAGATTCAAAAAGGCATCTTCCAAAGTTTGAGTGCTAGTTTTTTGCTTTAATTCAGCCGGACTGCCGGCGGCAATGATTTTACCATGGTCAATAATGGCGACCTGGCCGGCAGCGCGATCCGCTTCTTCCATGTAATGAGTCGTAAAAAACACCGTCATGCCTTCGTCTTTATTTAATTTTTTAATGTAATTCCAAATATGATTTCGCGTCTGCGGATCAAGTCCCAAAGTCGGCTCGTCTAAAAATAAAATTTTAGGGTGATGAATTAGGCCGCGGGCGATTTCTAACCTTCTTTTCATCCCGCCGGAAAACTTTTTAACTAGTTCATTTTTACGATCCCAAAGTTCGACGAATTTCAGCATCTCTTCAATCCGCTCGCGCCTGACTTTTTTTGGCACGCCATAAAGTACGCCGTGAAATTCCAAATTTTCCCAGGCCGTTAATTCATCGTCCAAACTTTGATCCTGAAACACAATGCCAAAAGAATGCCGAACCGCATCCTGAGCCGTTACCGGATCATAACCGTTAACTGAAATTTTGCCATCAGTCGGCGAAAGCAAAGTCGTCAGCATCTTGATCGTCGTGGTTTTGCCCGCGCCGTTTGGCCCCAAAAAAGCAAAAATACCCCCTTTTTCCACATTGAAGGAGATATTGTCCACGGCCGTAAAATTACCGAATTTTTTGGTTAAATTTGCAACATCAATCATAGTTTGCATTTCCTAACTTACAAAAATTATACCATTATCACCCTTGAGTGTAAAACTAAAATTATGCTTAATTGAGAAACATAATAAAAAAAAGACTGGGTGTAAATCCAGTCTTCACAAAGGTCAATCTAGGCCGAAAGAACTCCCTCATCTAAGAAGGCGGCCATAGTTCTAAGACCATCCAACTTCTTTTCGAGAATCAATTTTGCATCTTCTGTTTGTTGGTTTAGAAACTGGCGAAATTCACCGGCAAAACTACCCCCCAAGGCAAACCTCACGCTGTACTGGCCGCCAGTTGAGCTTGATCCCGAAAAATGGAGAACAAAACTATCATTCCCATTAGTCCCAAATGTTGCCTCATGCCAAACATCTTGAGGAAAGGGTATCTGCCACAAGAACTTAACTACCTCCCGGCACTCTGGCGGCAAAGACCCAATGTTATCCTCGGTTACTTCCCCTATCTTTGGAAAAAAAAGTTTGATCCTCATTGCACTCCCTCCTTTTACCCATTCGGGTCTAAGTTGTCAAAAAAACTTCGCCGCTAATTAAAACAACCTTCCGGGTGGAAGGCCTTGTTTGACTTGTCAGCTTGCTTTTTGGCTGACTAATTAACTATGGCTAAACCTTCCACCCTGAGGCTGGAGCAACAACAAACCTAACAATAAATTGGTTTGGGTAAAGGTTAATTTCATAGTGATTTCAGCTTATTGTATCCCGAAAAAATTGTCAACCCGGTAGTAGTCCCTCACTTTCAGATAGAGAAAATGCTTGAACATCTATTATTACAAATAAAATAAAAATAATTATTTTTATTTTATTTGATGAAGTGAGGGATCACTACCGGGTCAAATTGCCGGTTTGGACTAAAAGAAAAAACCCGCAGTCAAGACGACTACGGGTCGAAATCAGAGCTTAACGCCGCAATTGGCCAAATCCTCCAACGTCCTGGCGTCAGGCTCAACGCCATGGTTTTCCTTAAGCGCCCGGATAACAGCCGGAACGCAACGATCGCGCAGATCAGCCAGTCTGGCTTCTCTTCGGCCGTTTTTTTCGCTGCCGGATTGAGATGTTTTTCTCAATTTGCCTATTAGCCCAAACATCTCCGTGATATGCCATCTTAGCCGCCATTTCAGGCATAAAACATTCGGCAAGACTTTTTCACTACCAGTGCCTGTCATGAAAGTATCCTCCGTTTCAAGCTACAGTCGTAGCGCCAATGGCAATCGTTGCAAAATCGTTAAGATCGGGCGTAGCCCAGTCAACCCAGCTTTTACAGCAACTGACCGGAAAATCGACAATGATAATCCCGGCCTCAGGATCAACGCGCAAGGCAATCCGATGGTCAGTGGTAATACCACGAAACTGGCAATACCACTCGGGCCAATCTTGCAGTTTGACGACATCTCTGCACCAGAAATAACCCCAGCCAAAGTCAGGATACTTACCCTCCGGGTCTTGGCGCTGATAGGCAAAGATCGCAGCAATGGCTTCAACGGCCGAAATCGGCTGAAAATTCTCCGGCAGCTGCTCGGCCTGCTGGTCAAAGGTCTGACCGTGAACTTTGCCGCTATCGGCAACGGCCAAAAAATGACACTGACTAACTGGCGACTGGCGCAAAAATGCCATCTGCCTGTAGCGGCCAAAAAGCGGATGATCCCGAAACTGGCACTCGTTTAGCCACCGTGGTCGCGAGCCAAAACCCCGCGTCCAACCGGCAATGGAATCCGGTTCACCAACGACTGGCTGAGCCTCAATTGTGACAAAATCTTCACTTGCCAGCCTGCCAGCGGCCAGCGGCGTATGACCAGTGATCCCCTTGGCTGATTCCAACAATGCTCCCATCGCTTTTGACCCTCCTTCTAATTACGGCCAATCTCCAGACTTAATAATGACAATGAACCAAAAAACAAAAACTAGTCATTTTAGACTAGGTAATTGCTGCTAATTGCTATTGTTTAAGCCAAACTACCCAGTCTTTTGACCAGCTACCAATACGGTTCTGCCGTCTAAAATTTGGCAAGCTATAGATTTCATAAATCCAGTTTAACAGACTTAAAAAATATGTCAAACCGACCACTAAAAACCTTAAAAAAAAGAGGAGTCAACTAACAAAAGCAGTTGACCCCAACTAATAACTTGATTAGTCCGGTCTTAGCCGAGAATCTTTTCAAGCCTCAACTCCGGTTCGCCATTTTGACGAAGGCCATTGTAACGAATACAAAGAGCAATAAGGATTGCTACTGGTTCGCTACGATCGTTACCAATAGCTTGACCACCGCCAACAAATGATACCGAGGCTCTTTGGTCTTTGAAGGTATGTTCTTCCACCTCCGGCAAATTTGAACCAGCCGGCAAAATCTGCACTAAGGCCAGTCGTACTGCTTTAGCCAAACTTAAGTCTCTACTAATGAATTCTTGTTTTGAGCTTGAACATGAAACAGCCACTTCAAATTGTTGCCCCTCCTGACCGCCGGTTACGCGCATTTGTTTCCAATTCACATAAATACGGCCATTACCTTGCCTCATACTATCACTCCTCCTAGACCAGTTCCCTGACGCCACTCTCAGCTAAGCCTTGTTCTACTAAGCAAGACAATTAAAAAAACCTTCCGGGTGGAAGGTCTCTTGTATCGTCTAACTTGGTAGTTTACATACTGCTAAGACTTCCACCCAAAGGCTGGCTAATGATAATGCCGATAATAATATTGCGCTGGATTGAAGTCATATTTTTAATATTAGTATCTTAAACCATCGGCAAAAATCAGTCAAGACCTAATTATAACTAATTAAACTACCGATAGTTGCCGCCTGCGCCTGAAAAGCATAAGCCGCCCAGCCGAGAAAAAATAATAAAATCATGATGGAAAGAATGGAAAAACCCAAAAACAAACCGGCTTCACGCAGACTTTGGACTCGTGATTTCGGCTTAGAGCGATAATTTTTGCTTAAATATGGCATTTTTTATCTCATTAAAAAACCTAACTAAACTTATTCAATATGATCGTGAATAAACTTAATTAGGTCTTTTTCGAATACGCGATAAGTTTTATGGCCGATTTTTGCCGCCCGCAATTGCTTAGAAGAAACCCAGCGGTAAACCGTTTTTAGGCTTACTTTCATTATCCCGGCAACCTCTTCCAAGGTGAGAATTCGGTAGCTAGACACGTTTTTTGCTTAGTGGCTCCATGAGTTTAATTGTAAAAGATTTTGTCCATCATTGTCAAGCATAAGTTAATCATTGTCCACCATTGTCCAGTATGCCGGAATTTAAACTATCATAAAAAATGACCTATTAAAGCCATTTTTTATCAATTTATCTAATTTTTTTGGTAACCTATTCAACCACTAGCCACCTAGCCAAACATGACATCCTCGTCGGTCCTTTTGTAGTTATCCACAATATCAACATTTTTAAACCAAAGCTGTTCTTCATATTTAGCTTCTTCGGGATTGCCGGAAGCATGCATAATATTATGAACGGCTCGCTTTTTAACATTAGCCAAAGCCGGCGAATCAATCGAAAAATCTCCTCTGATTGTTCCCGGCGTGGCAAAAACCGGCAGAGTATTTCCAGCCAAAGTCCGGACATTATCAATGGCGTGAACGCCTTCGAGCAAAATCGCCACCACCGGTCCGGAAGTGATAAATTCAACGTTCCATTTATTGACCATTTTGCCGATATCTTCCGCCGTTAAATCGCCGAATTCTTCTTTCGGATCCCGGCCGTATTTTTCGTAAGTGTCTAAAGTTTTTTGGCCGATTCCTTTCATTAATTCCGTCCGGCTTTCGGGATAATGTTTGCCGGCTAAAACTTCGTCAACCCAGACTAATTTTAAAGCTTTTATTTTCAAGCCCATTTTCTCAAAGCGGGAAATAACTTCGCCAATCAAACCGCGCTTAACGCCGTCAGGTTTAATTAAGACAATTGTTCTTTCTAGTTGTAGATCTGACATATTTTAGAAATTAGGAATTAGGAATTAGGAATTAGGAATTAGGATTAGTTCTACTTCCTACTTCCCAGCCCTTACTTGTCCAAATATGATTTAATTTTATCGACGATTTGCGCCGGCGTCATTGAAGCTTTAACAATATAGCCGTCGGCACCCAATTGCTTGCCTTTTTCAATATCGCTTTCCTGGCCTAAATTAGAAAGCATCAAAATCGGCGTATCTTTGGTTTTAGGATTTTTTCTTAATTCGACTAAAACCGCAAAGCCATCCATTTTCGGCATCATGATATCCAATAAAATCACCTGCGGCAATTCTTTCAAGGCCAAGTCCAATCCAGCCAAGCCGTCAGCCGCCGTTATTAAATTAAGCTGAACTTCTTTAAATTTTAGAGCATACATCTCTAGCAAGGTATCATCATCTTCAACTAGCAAAATTTTGGCGCTGATATTACTCATATACTAAATATTATAGCAGATTTCTGATTTTTTTCAAGGGCGTAATTTTTTCAAAATAAAACTGCTGGCCGGTGCTGTAAAAATATAAATCGCCGTCAAAATCGGTTCGAAAAATTTTCGCGCCAATCGACTGCAGTTCATCAATGGTTTTTTGCTGGGGCAAGCCAAATTTATTATCCAGGCCGCAAGGAATGACGGCATAAATTGGCTTTACCGCCTGCAAAAATAACGGGTTATTGGCATTGCCCGAGCCATGATGGCCGACTTTTAAAATTTCCGCCCGCAAGTCAAGATTTTCTCTGACTAAGTCTTCTTCAATTTCCAAATCCCCCGGCAAAAGAACCGCGGTTTGGCCGTAAACCAACTTCAAAACTATTGAGCTGTCATTTAAATTTTTAATTTTCTCCGTTTTTAAGCTGGTCTCGGGAAATAAAATAAAAAAATTTGTCTTGCTGCCCAATGGCATAATTCCCCGCCGGTTTAAAATTTCAATTTCAATCTTATTTTGCCGAGCCAAATTGAGAAATAGCTGATACTCAAAAAGCTGGCTTGTAACATCGGTGATTAAAATTTTTTTGACTTGGTATCTTTTTAAAACTTCAATCAAACCGACAACATGATCGGCGTGCGGATGGGTTAAAACCATTAGATCAATCTTGCGGTCATAAAAGGGCAAATATTTACCCAATCCGTAAATCACCTCGTTATCCGGCCCGCCGTCCACCAAGATATTATGGCGATCCGGGGTGATAATTAAAGTGGCGTCGCCTTGGCCAACCGCCAAAAAATAAACTGCCAAATTTCTCGGCTGAAGCGCCAAAAATAAAAAAACTGCCAAAATAACAATGCCGGCGATAACTGCCAGATAAAACTTTAAAATTCTGTTTTTAATCTTAGACATAAATTATAGGCTAATGGCGGCAAAAGGGATGGCGGCAAAAAATTCCACGACTTTAATTAAATAAGTTAAGCCCAGCCAAAGCGGGAAAAACAGCGCCGAATAGGAAAAAAATAAGCTTAAAAATAAAACCACAAAACCGGCAATGGTTAAAAACGGCAAAAGTGCTACCACGAATAAATTAGTAATCGGGCCAATCAATGACAACCGGCCGAAGTTATAAATAATCAAAGGCAAAGTCGACAGCTGAGCCGCTAAAGTCATTTGCAGCGATTCTTTAACTCCCAAAAAATTGGAAAACTTAGAAAACCTATTTTCTAAAAGCGGCAGAAAATAAATCAGACCCAAGACCGCTAAAAATGACAGCTGAAAACCGACGTCATCGCGCAAAATTTTGGGATTAATAAAAATCATCGCGGCGGCGGTAAAAATCAAGGCGTTAGCTGCTCGGTTCAGCCGACCCAAATGACGAGCCAGCAGCGCCAAATAACCCATAATCGCCGCCCGCACCGCTGAGGCCGGCGCCCCGACCAAAATAATATAAAAAATCAGGGCAAAGGTAATCAGCCAAAACGCTTTTTTCCGAGAAATATAAAAATTCAAAAGTAAGTCAAGCAGCAAGGCGGAAATAATCGTGATATTCATGCCGGAAATCGCGATTAGATGCGTCGTAGCGGTGATATTGAATTTATCCATCAAGGCCTGGGGTAATCCCCTTCTGGCGCCTAAAATTATGGCAGCAAACAAGCTGGCCTGGGGTTCGGGCAAATTGGAATTAATGATTTGCAGCAGTTTATTTTTGAAACCAAAAATCTCAGTTAAAAGCCAGTCGCCATTGCCGGCGGCGATTAATTTTATTTTAGGATAAATACATTCGCTATAGATACCGTCTTTGGCTAAATAGCGGTCATAGGCAAAATCAGCAAAGCTCTGGGGCGCGGACAAGCGGCAGCTGACCGTCACTAAATCGCCATATTGATATTGGGGATACAAATTGGCCGTTACCAAAACTTGGCCGGAAATTTTTGAGTTGCCACTAATTTTTGCTATTTCCAAAACAGAAATTATCAATCTGATCCGGTTAGTCCTAATATCCGGCTCTTCGGTAACTACTCCGGTAAAATCAATTTTCTGGCTATTATAAAACCAAATTTTTGTTTCATTAGTCACTGGCAAAGACAGCTGGTAACGGAAAATACCAAAAATAAAAATGATGCCACCGATCAGAATCCACCGATAAAATTGCCTGGGCCAAAGCAACGACAACAAGATTAAAAAAAAGAGAATAAATAAACCCAGATAAAAATAATCAAAAAAAACAAACGAGGCTAAGCCAACCCCGGCAATAAAACAAAGAAGAAAATAACAAAAAATTTTAGACTGGCTATTAAACATGGTAATGGGACACGGATCAAATAAATTAAACGGATTTGCACGAATCTAATCCGTGCCAATCTATCTCATCCGTGTTTATCCGCGTTCTATTATTTTTTATTTTATTATCATAAATTTTCCTTTTAAACTGCGGCTGCTTGCCGAAGTTAAACAACAATCCTACTTCAAACTCGGTTGCTTTTAAATAATTCAATAACTGGGCTTCATGTTCTGGGCATAAATTTTCAGCGGCTTTCAGCTCTAAAATAATTTTATCTCCTGCGACAATATCGGCAAAATAATCACCTACTAAATTCTCATGATAATAAACCTTGATGGGAACCTGCCTACGACATAATAGACCTAGTCTGAATAATTCAATTGCCATTGCATTTTCATAAACTTTTTCTAGAAATCCATAGCCCAATTCATTATAAACATTGTAGAATGCTCTGATTATTAATTCTGATTCTTGTTCATATTTCATATTGGTAATGGGACACGGATCAAATAAATTAAACGGATTTGCACGAATCTAATCCGTGCCAATCTATCTCATCCGTGTTTATCCGCGTTCTATTTAATTTAATAATAAAAACGCACTTTTGATGCGCTATGTTGATTAAATTTAAATTTTAATTAAGTGCCGACTTCCCAGCTCGCCAGATACTTTTTCTGTTCTTTTGTTAACTTATCAATATCGACACCGGCTGATTTCAATTTCGCCGCCGCAATCCAATTTTCAATTGCTTCCGGAATATAATAAACTTTATTTTCCAGCTTCTGATAATTTTTAACTACGTATTCAGTGGCCAAAGCCTGAGTAGCAAAACTCATATCCATTACTGACGCCGGGTGGCCTTCGGCCGCGGCCAGATTAATCAAGCGGCCTTCGCCTAACAAATAAACTCTCTTGCTGCCGCTCAAAGTATATTCATCGACAAAATTTCGGACATTCTTTTTTATTTTCTTGGCCATTTTTTTCAAGGCCACAATATCAATTTCGACGTCAAAATGGCCGGAGTTGCAGACCATCGCGCCGTCTTTCATTTTAGCAAAATGTTCTTTCCTAATAACCCGGATATCACCGGTTAAAGTGCAAAATAAATCACCAATGGCGGCGGCTTTACTCATCGGCAAAACGCGAAAACCGTCCATCATTGCTTCAATGGCCTTAATCGGATCAACTTCGGTAACAATAACATTGGCACCCATGCCGCGCGCCCGGCTGGCAAAACCCCGGCCGCACCAGCCGTAGCCGGCCACGACCACATTTTTGCCGGCGACTAAGATGTCAGTCGCCCGGATAATTCCGTCTAAAGTTGATTGGCCTGTGCCATAACGGTTATCAAATAAATTTTTTGTTTTGGCGTCATTAACGGCGACAATCGGCACCAAAAGTTTGCCCGATCGTTCTAAAGCTTTAAGCCGAATCACACCCGTCGTCGTTTCTTCCATTGAACCTTTAACCTTGGCGGCCTGATTTTTATATTTGGTGTGAAGCAACGACAATAAATCCGCGCCGTCGTCCATAGTCACTTCCGGCTGATGTTTAATCGCCGCTACCAGATTGCCATAATAACTTTCTTTATCTTCGCCGCATTTGGCAAAAACTGAAATACCATATTCTTTAACCAAAGCCGCCGCCACGTCATCTTGGGTTGATAAAGGATTTGACGCCACTAAAACCACGTCAGCCCCGCCGGCTTTCAGCGTTCGGACTAAATTAGCGGTTTCACAGGTTACGTGAAGGCAGCAAGAAACTTTTAAACCCTTAAGCGGCTTATTTTTAGCAAACCGTTTTTTAATTTCACCTAAAACCGGCATATCGTGTTCCGCCCATTCAATCCGTTTTTTGCCTTCAGGAGCTAGTTTTATATTTTTGACGTCGTATTTCATAAGGATAATGCTAATTTATTTATTATAGCTGCTCTCCAAAATTTTGTCGATACCGCTTTTTTAAATCCGGCCAGGTAAACCGATGCGTCTGCGTCCCATATTTTTCGACCGTATAAACCGAAATTAAACCAGCAAAGCGGCCAACTTTTCCTAGCGGCCAATTCTTCAGCCAGCCATAAATTAAGCCAGCCCGATAAGCATCACCAGCTCCGGTCGGGTCAGAAGTGTTCCGTGGTCTAGCTGGCGGGATTTTATAAACCTTGTCACCTTGCTTAATGATTGAACCTTTCTCGCCGAGCGTGGTAACTAAAATTCCGGTTTTTTTAACTAATACACCATTGATCCAGCCAGTTTTTTTACTGATCAGATTAATTTCATAGTCATTGCCGATTAAAACCTGGCTGCCCAAAATTGCTTTTTTAAGCTGATTGCCCGAAAGCGAAGTAGTCTGCTGGCCGGGGTCAAAGATATAAGGGATTTTTCGCTGTTTAAAAAGTTTAGGAAAATTGACCATGTCAATCGGATTTTGAGGAGATATAATCGCAATGTCAGCTTTTAGGTTATAGGTTTTAGGTTTTAGTCGCTTGGTGAGTGGGGTTGACATGGCGCCGGGATAAAAACCGGCGATTTGATTATCCGCCTGATCAGTGATGATATAAGCGCTGGCCGTATGTTGGCCGGGTAAAATTTTAGTTTGGCTCAAATCAATATTATTCTTTTTCAGCCAGGCTTGGTATAAAGCGAAGTCTTTAGCACCAACATTAGTCAAGATTGTCGGCCTTAAACCAACTAAGGCTAAATTGTAAGCAATGTTACCGGCGGTACCGCCGAAACTTTCTTTTAGCTCTTTGACTAAAAAAGAGACATTTAAAATATGAATTTTTTCCGGCAAAATCTGATCCTTAAAATGCCCAGGGAAATCCATAATCCGGTCATAGGCAATGCTACCAGTAACTAATACTTTTTTGATCATAATTTATTAAATCCTTCAAAATGAATTTTATCGTCATTAAAAACTTCAACTACTTTATGTTTTCCTTTAGTGTAAGCTTTATCGTTGTCTAAAAAATGACTCGCTTCTAAAATAATTACACTGGCTTTTGTCCGAGACAAAACACTATCTCCCTTTGTTGCCAATAAAGGAATTTCACCAAATAGCCAGTAGTTTCTCTGACCGGACTTTAAAAAAGGATAAATTCTCCCCACTTCCAGATTCGCCGGAATACATTCTTCTTCTTTTCTGTTTCCAGCTTTAAATTCAGAGATATTTCTTAAGGCCAGGTCTGGATTGTATTCAACTTGGATACCCATATAAGCTTTTTCTTGTCATTCCCACCCCGCATCAGGTGCGGGGTAAACTCCAGCGGGAATCTAGGAGTATTAATTAAGCTACTGGATCCCGCATCAAATATGCTTATACCAGACAAGTGCGGGATGACAAACCAGGATTAAACTTTAACTTCCGTCGTTATGCCTTAACAATTACGATCTTAAAATTTAATTTTAGGAATGACTTCTAACAAAAGTTTTTTGACGTTATCAACATTTTTACTAAAAATGTCTAAAATTTCTTCCCAAGTGACTGGTTTTTCATCTTCTTTCCAACAGTCATAATCAGTTGACATCGCAATCGCAGCATAAGGAATATTAACTTCGTTAGCTAAAATCGCTTCCGGCGCGATGCTCATATTAATCACATCGCCGCCCCAACCGCGAAACATGTGCGATTCCGCCCGGGTGGAAAACCGCGGCCCTTCAATTGTAACTACTGTCCCCTTTTTGTGGTGACTGAGATTCAAATTTTTACAAGCCTCGATTAATAACTTTCTTAGTCCGGCGGAAAACGGATCGGCCATGGCCGTATGTTTAGCATTACCAGCACCACCAGGAAATTCTTCAAAAAAAGTAATCGGCCGGTGCCGGGTAAAATCAATAAACTGGTCCAAAATAATTAAATCACCCCGCTTAATTTCTTCCTTTAAGCTACCACAAGCTGTGGTCGCTAAAATATGAGTACAACCTTGATCTTTTAAAGCGGCAATGTTACCCCGGAAATTGACCGCTGTTGGCGGAATCTTATGTTCCCGGCCGTGTCGGGCGATAATACAAACATCAACTCCTTTTAGTTTGCCAGCGGTTAAAATCGAAGTTGGCTTGCCAAAAGGGGTATCAACTTCCAGTTCTTCAAAATCATCCAATAATTTCGGATCATCAAGACCGGACCCGCCGATAATGCCAATTTTTATTGCTTGGTTAGACATAGAAATAGCTTTTAGCTGTTAGCTTATAGCGATTAGAAATTTCTAAAAGCTATAAACCCACAAACTATTTTATTTCTTCGTTATTATAATCAATCAAATAGTGAACTGGAAAACCTTGCTCCTGCAACTTAACTAACCCTGGTAAAAATGACAAATTAATAATGAAATCAATCCCGACAATTTCACCACCCAGCTGCTTGACTAAATCAATCGTGGCTAGCATCGTGCCGCCGGTGGCTAACAAATCATCGGCAATAATTACTTTTTCGCCCGGCTTAATCGTGTCTTCGTGCATTTCAATAATATCCGACCCGTATTCTTTTTCGTAGCTGGCTTGTTTAGTCTTATGCGGCAACTTGCCTTTCTTTCTGACCACCGAAATTCCAGCCCCTAATTTGTAAGCCATGGTTGAAGCCAGTAAAAACCCCCGAGCGTCAATGCCGATAACTTTATCAATTTTTTGGCCAACATAAGGTTGGCACAGTTCATCAATCATTTTTTTAAAACACTCGGCATCTTCAAAAAGCGTCGTCACGTCATAAAATAAAATCCCAGCTTTGGGAAAATTGGGAATTTTTCTGATTCTTTGGTCTAAATAAGCTTTATCCATAATTTTGTAATTATTGCTTAATTAACATAATTATTATAGTCGTTTAACGCCAAAAATTCAACCCCACCAAAAAATCGCCTATTCGGCGATTTTTTAAAATTATTTTTGGAATTTCTTTTTTACTTATTGATTTTCTTCTGTCTCTAACTCACTCTTCAATGCAATGGCTTCCTTTGCTTGCTTTAGACGATCGGGAAAAACACAATAACCGGTTACTGAAAATAATTTATCGGCTTTTTCTGCCCGATTTTGCCTGACTAAAACTACATAATTAGGAATATTAGTCCCATAAACGGTTCCATCATGGCGAGAGTCTTTAATCCATTCGCTATCTTGACCGGCAATCTCGTCGCTATGTATTCTTCCTTTACGGAGACTGACATTTTGAAAATAGGCCTGATAATCAGGATCTTGAGGACTTAATTCTTGTTCTGCTCCGACTGCTGATTTAAGCAACTCAACATCTCTTTCTTCTAACCCTGACAAGACGTGAAAATCGATGGCAGCATTACCGCCAACATCCCCGACCACTTTATTTCTAAGATGAAGATTTCTATCCTGTTTTAATTCTTCAGGAGTTAAGACTTTTTCTGTATGTTCGCCCCGGACTATTTTGCCGCCTCTGACTTGAACTTCCAAAAAACCAGGATGATAGCGAGAATCAAGTTTCATTCCAGGATCTTTTACCAACCGGTTTGCCATTTCTACGCCAACCGCTGATAAAGTCAGCCAATCAGCAATTTTTTTAATACTATCGCGATTGGAACGCATCTCCGTTAAAACGCTGGAACATCCTTCTGGATTAAAACCGCCTTGATCGCCGGTTATTGATTGCTGTTTTTTTTCAATTTCTTGCCATAAAGCACGCCGCCGTTTCTGATCATCGGGCGACCAATCTCCCAAATTTTCTTCAATTTTTTTTAGGATACCCCGAGAACTGCTCTCATCTTGTTCTGGGTCTTGAATTACTTCCGGACTCAGTTTTCGCATATTTTTTAATTAGGTATTTATTATCTATACTATTTTAGCATAATTTAGTAAAAAAATCAATGGTTGTGGCACCAGGCGCTAAAAAAACCAGCCCCGCCGCTCACAAGCGGCGGGGCTGGTTTGTATTCTCGATATTACAAATCTAAATATCTTTTTAGTTCTCTAGGCGTTACCTCCGTTTTTTGCTCTTCAATTTCAATTTGTTTAGCGCTGATAAATCTATCTAGGGTATGTTGAGTAATAGCGCCCTTAACCACTTCATCTTTATTTAATTCACTAATCGCTTCTGGCAGTGAACCCGGCAAACTGGATATTTTTAGCTCTTGCTTTCTGTTATCATCTAAATGATAAATATCTTCCTCGATGGCCGGCGATAACGGCATATCTTTTTCAATGGCATCGAGTCCCGCCGCCAAGATCGCGGCAAAGGCCAAATAAGGATTGCACGACGGATCTGGGGATCGGAGTTCGACTCTGGTTGATTGCTCACGGCCCGGCGTAAACCGCGGAATTCGGATCAGTGCTGACCGATTCATTTGAGCCCAGCAGATATTGACCGGGGCTTCATAGCCAGGTATCAGTCTCTTAAAAGAATTAGTAGTCGGATTGGTCAAGGCAGTAAAACCTCGGCTATGATGCAGTAAACCAGCAATAAACTGATAAGCGATTTTTGACAGCTTATAGCCATTGTTGTCTTCATAAAACAAATTATTGCCTTTTAAATCAAACAGGCTTAAATGCACGTGCATACCTGATCCGTTTATGCCACCAAATGGTTTTGGCATAAATGTCGCATTGATACCATAACTTTGGGCAATTGCTTTGATGGTAGTTTTTAGAGTTATGATATTATCTGCCGTATTTAAGGCATCGGCATAACGAAAATCAATTTCATGCTGCCCTGCTGCAACTTCATGATGACCGGCCTCAATTTTTATATTTAATTCAGATGAAGCTTTGATTACATCCTCCCTGATTTTTGAGGCGACATCGAAAGGAGAAAAATCAAAATAGCCGCCATAATCATGGGGAACAGGTGCCATACTGCTATCTTTTTGCAAAAGAAAAAATTCCAGTTCTGCCCCAACGTTCAAAATCAATCCTTTATCTTCGGCTTTTTTCATCATCTGTTTTAAAATGTAACGCGGATCGCCGATGAATGGTTTTAAGTCTGGACCATAAACATCACAAATTATTCTAGCAGCTTTATTTTCTTTTAAACTCCAAGGCAAAGTGCAGTAAGTTTTTACATCTGGCATCAGTAGCTGATCACTTTCGGCAATTCTGGCAAACCCCTCAATCGAGGAACCGTCAAACCAGATGCCTTTTTCCAAAGCGCCGGACAATTGTTCGGTTGGGATTACAACATCTTTGGGTATACCCAAGATGTCGGTAAACTGCAGATGAATGTACTTAACGTTATCTTTATTTACCTTTTCTAAAAGTGTTTCTTTGCTCATAGTTAATTTTTTTGTTAAGTTTAAAATCAAACAAAAAAGGCGTCAAAAATTATTTTGGACGTCTTTGTCGAGTCTTTTTAGTACGCCTTTGTACTAATCATAGTGTAGCACAAACCAAAAAAAAGTCAACTGTGGATATTTAAGCCATAACATCCTGGGCTAAAATAATGGCTTCGGCTACTTCTTTGAGCGATTTTCGTTTATCCATGCTCTTTTTAACCAAAAGCCGATGAGCCTCTTGCTCGGTTAAGCCGCCGGCTTTAATCAAAATTGCTTTAGCCTTATTGATAATTTTTTGGGTTTCCAACGCTTCTTTCAAAACATTAGTTTCGGAAATCAGTCGAGACACTTCCAAAATTCCGCCAATTTGTTTGGCAATCGTTTCTAAAAAATTAATTTCTTTTCTTGGATATCTTTTTGATTTTTTATGCTGAACATTAATTACGCCGATGACATGATTACGAAAAATTATCGGCACCGATAAAAACCCTTCAAATTTGTCTTCCGGCAAACTGGAAAAAAGCTTAAAGCGCTTATCTTCATAAGCTTTTTTGGAAATGGCGACTGACTTTTTCGTTTCCGCTACCCAGCCGGTAATGCCTTCGCCGACTTTCATTTTAACTCGGGAGAGATTAGAGTGATGGGGATTTTGGGACGCTTTCAAAATTACCTCTTCGCCGGAAATCAAATAAATGAAGCAGGAATCAGCTTTGGTAATTTTGCCGATAATTTTAGCGATGTTATCCAAAATTTCCCGCAAATCAAAGTTGTTGCTGGCGGTTTCAATAATTTCCTGCAAAATCAATAAATTATTTTTGACGTCTAAATTTTGATTTTTGGTGGCCATAATTATTTTCCCTTAAACCAATCGGCGGTCTTTTTAATCCCCTCTTCTAACTTAACTTCCGGCTGCCAACCTAACTCTTTTTTAATTTTGCCAGAGTCAAGACAGCTTCTTTGCTGTTCAACGGCTTTGGCCTCGCCGTGGGTAAATTCTAAGTCCGTTTTAAAATTACCTTTGATTAAATCAGCCAATTGATTAACATCGGTTTCAATGCCGGTACCGACATTATAGATGACATTACTAGCTTTATCTAAAGCAAGCAGATTGGCCCAAACCACATCGCTGACATAAGTATAATCCCGGGTTTGTTTGCCGTCGCCGTTAATTACTGGCACTTGACCAGCCAATAATTTATCACAAAAAATTGCCACCACCCCGGCTTCGCCTTTGGCATTTTGCCGCGGACCATAGACATTGGCATAGCGTAAAATTACATAAGCCAAGCCAAAAATTTCTTGGTAATAATATAAATATTTCTCAATGGCTAGTTTCGCAATGCCATAAGGCGAAAGCGGCTGTTCGGCGTGATTTTCTTTAGTCGGGATATCGGTTGTATCGCCATAAATTGCCCCGCCGGTTGAAGCAAAGATAAATTTTTTAACCCCAAAATTTTTGCAGTTTTCTAAAAGATTAAGCGAACCCAAGATGTTTTGGTTGGCATCCCAAACCGGATTTTCCGCCGATTTGCGAACATCAATTTGGGCGGCAAAATGAAAAACTACTTCCGGTTTTTCAATCGCAAAAATATCAGCCAATTTTTGATCGGTAATATCTAAATTAAAAAATTTAGCTTGGGGGTTTAAATTTTCTTTAAATCCAGTCGCCAGATTATCAATTACTAAAACTTCATGATTTTTGGCAATCAAGGCATCAGTAAGATTACTCCCGATAAACCCGGCACCACCTGTTACCAAAATTTTACTCATATACTAATTTTAAAGTAATAAAACATAATTAGCTAATAATCATTTAATTGATCCAACAGGTGTGCGGGTAAATTTGGTAATTAAGTTTTCAGCGAGATAAGCGAGATAAGTTAGGTCTTGTACTTATCTTGCTAAAAACTTAAAACTTATCTTGCTCAAATTACTTGTTTAAAATATTCTATTGTCTTGTCTAACCCTTCATCTAATTTAACACTGGGCTGCCAAGTCAAATTTTGTTTCGCCAAACTGATGTCTGGCCGACGCTGTTTGGGGTCATCGGCCGGCAAAGGCTGATAAACCAATTTACTCGTACTGCCGGTTTTTGTCAATATTTTTTCGGCTAATTCATTCATGGTAAATTCTTCGGGATTGCCTAAATTAACCGGGCCAGTCCAACCATCGGAATTCATCATTTGATATAAGCCTAAAACCATATCAGAAACATAGCAAAAAGACCGGGTCTGCTTGCCGTCGCCGTAAATTGTCATCGCCTCCCCCTTGAGAGCCTGGGTGATAAAATTAGAAACTAATCGGCCATCATCCCAAGACATATTCGGGCCATAAGTGTTAAAAATCCGGACGACTTTAATGGGAATTTTTGCTTCCCGGTGGTAGTCAAAAAATAAAGTCTCGGCACAACGCTTGCCTTCGTCGTAACAGGCTCGCGGACCGATCGGATTAACATTACCATGATAGCTTTCCGGCTGAGGATGAACTTCCGGGTCGCCGTAAACTTCCGAAGTCGAAGCCTGCAAAACCTTAATCCCGCCTAATTTTTTTGATAACTCTAAACAATTAATCGCCCCCAAGACACTAGTTTTAACCGTTTCAACTGGCGTTTTTTGGTAATGAACCGGTGATGCCGGACAAGCTAAGTTATAAATCTGATCGACTTTAACTTTGAAGGGTTCGGTAATGTCATGTTTCAAAAGCGTAAATTTCCGATTATTTAAAAAAGGCTGGATATTTCTTTTTTGGCCAGTAAAAAAATTATCAAGACAAACGACTTGATTACCTTTATCTAATAAAAATTGGCAGAGGTGTGAACCGATGAAGCCGGCTCCGCCGGTAACGAGTATGCGCATAAATTTATACCTAAGTCTGCAGCAAAATAAGCAACTTATCTCGCTTAATACTTATCTCGCTTATCTTGCTTATTAATGTATCTTAAATAATTTTCGATAAAAGAGTCAAGGTCGCCGTCCAAAACCGCTCCGGGATCGGCAGTTTCAAACTTAGTCCGGTGGTCTTTAACCAATTTATACGGCTGCAAAACATACGACCTGATCTGGTTGCCCCATTCAGCCGCTAAGACTTCGCCCCGAATTTCCGCCAGTTCTCTGCCTTTAGCCGACTCTTGCAAACTGGCTAACTTGGCCTGTAAAAGCTTCAAAGCTGTTTTCCGGTTTTGCAGCTGCGATCTTTCGTTTTGGCATTTAACCACAATTCCCGTGGGCAAATGAGTAATCCGCACGGCTGAGTCAGTTGTATTGACGCTTTGGCCGCCATGGCCGCCGGCTCGAAAAACTTCAATTTTCAAATCGCTTTCTTTAATCGGCAATTCTTGCGTTGGCGGCAATTCGGGCATTACTTCGACTAAAGCAAAAGAAGTGTGGCGCATTTTTTCCGCGTCAAAAGGCGAAATCCGGACCAAGCGGTGAACGCCGGCTTCAGCTTTCAAATTACCATAGGCATACGCGCCTAAAATTTCCACCGTCACGCTTTTAACCCCCGCTTCCTGGCCGCGGGTCGAATCAACGACTTTGGCGGTAAAACCTTTTTTTTCGCAATACCTCAAATACATCCGCAAAAGCATCTCCGCCCAGTCTTGAGCTTCCGTGCCGCCGGTGCCGGCGTGAATCGCTAAAATCGCATTGGCGCTGTCGTAATCACCGGAAAACAAGACTAAAAATTCTAAATCGTTAAATTGTTTTTCTAAGCGATCAAACTCCTTTTTCAATTCCGCTTCTAAATTTGAATTTTTTTCTTTTTCCGCCTCTTCGGCTAATTCCAGATTATCGTTAACTTCTTTGGTTAAATTTTCCCAAGAGTTAAAAACCGTTTTAATACTCTCGCTGTGCTGACTAATTTCTTTAGCCTTAAGCTGATCCTGCCAGAAATCCGGCTGGTTCATAACTTTTTCCAATTTTTTTATTTCTAAAGCCAGACCGTCTGAGTCAAAGTAACCTCCGCGTGGCGGAAATTTTTTGTTTCAGCGCTTTTAATTTTTGGATTAATTCTTTCATAATCAACTATTGACAAAATAATCTATTTAATTAACAATACTATTACACTAAATTGCAGTAACTACTGACTAGGTTGTATTGATATACCAGGATATTCCGGAAAGGAAAAAGGTAAATGACTATAGTAATCCCGACGATACTCTTGAGTTTATGGAAATGGGCTATTATCCCACTAGTCATACTCTCTCTAGTAGGGTTTCTCAACAAAATCCAGGAAGGCGGGCCAGAAAAAGGATCCCAGATTTGGGCTCCAATCGCTTGGATATTTACGGTTGCCTGGATACTGATCTTTGTCATCAAGGGGGTCTCTTTCTGACAGTTGGCAATCCTGCCAGCACACTACATCTTTATTTTCCCATCTTCCGAAAGGAAGATTTTTTTTGTTTATTTAATATTATTTACTGACACAGCCCCGGGTTTTATCAAAAATATCGCCGGCGGCGCAAAGACAAAAATTACCGAGTTTGTTGCGGTACCAGCGGCCGTTGCTTTGCAGGCAAATATTTTTTTGCTGGGCGGTTTCGCCTAAAACTTTAACCGGAATGCGCTGGCAGTTTTTAAACTCCAAATCCTGACAAGTCGGGCAGCTGGGACCGTAAATTCCCTGGCAAAAATCTCGGCTGAAACATTCATCTTCGTTGGTGATATTGCCGCAGTTGGTAATTTTAGCGATATATTGCTTTAATAAAATATCCGTTTTACTGCGATAAAAATAAATATACGCGCTGGCAGCCAAGACAAACAAGATAAAAATTGAAAAAATTAAAATTGTCCGACGTGAAACTTTAAGCATATTTTTGAAATTACTATTAATTGCTAGCTAATGACCGGCATTATTTTTTAAATTTTGCTGAGCTGGCGAATTAATCAATGATTTAACCTGATCAAGTACTGTCGCGCCGGATTCACCCTGGTTCAAATTAATCACGTCAATATAAGGCTTAATAAATTTATTAATTAAGGCCGGCAAATAAATCAAGCTAATAATTAAAGGAATGACAATGATTAAGAATTTAACCGCCGTCCAAACTTTGTTCCAGAAAATCCAGCGCTTAATTTCCATTACCATTTCCCGAGTTTCCCGAGAAATTTTTAGATTTTCCGCTAAAAGTTTCTGCAGCTCCTTTTGACTAAAAACATCGGCACCAACCTTTTGGTCCGAATTAGCCTTGGGATTATTAGCTTGGTCAGCCATACTTAATTATTATACTATATTTAGCCAAACCCCGCACCTTAATGGCTGCCATTTCCTAATTTCTATCGGTTGAAGGCAAAACAAAAAAGACCTGTTTCCAAGTCTTTTTTGCTTATTTTATCCTTACAAACCCTTGTCTGTATTGATGTCGGGTGAACTGTTTTTAATTGAATCTTTGCTATACTCGGTAACGGCCGTAATTTGGCTGCCGGTTTTATAGTTAACAAAGAAAGCATCGGAAATATCATCTACTAAGGTAGTCGCCCAGCTGGCGCCGTAAAGAGCAGCGGCGATGTCAGCGGTGGTAACCCATCTCAAAGTGCCATCACCGGCAACGGCGTAAACTTTCGGATCCGTGTTGATTTTAACTAATTTTACACCGGGCCGATAAGTCGCGTTGCCACCAATCAGGTACTTGGCTAAATCAGCGGCGCTAATGGTTTTAACGGTGGAAAAATCGCTATACCAAGTCTTGTAAGTTTTTTCATTCGGAAAAACATAGCGTTTGCCATCTTGGCCAAGATAATAGACTGCCTTGCAGGGATCATTAACACCAGCGTTGGCAGCACAAGCTAACTTGACTAAATCGCCGCCGGCCGCAATTTTTTCGCCAATGACCGCAAACTTAGTGAAATGAGCGGTTGTAGCCGTGATTTTATTGCCAGCGGAGTCAATAGTACCGCCCAAACTGAGCCATTTCTTGGTCGCTTCGTCCCAATAGTTGACCGCTAAAGTCGATTCATTAATCCCTTTAATATTTTCGTCGGAGTAGGTAAAAGTCAAAGTCAACAACTTGTCAAAGGTGGTTATTGCCTGTCCGCCGACCGTGGCCGAAAAGTCATAAACTTGATTGCCAACCACTCCTTTGGCGCTTTCCGGAGCAGTATAACTGGCAGTTGGCGTAATCGTTATTTCCCCGCTGCCGCTGAAAGCGCCGCTTGGGATTGTAATCGCCGCTTTATTATCCGTTAAAGAAACTAAACCCCCTTCGGTGCCGGTAATGGCTTTGGTAATCTTAGCTGCCGGCGCGATTAATTCGATGGTGTCGCTAACCGCTGCCGATTCACCGCCGCCGGTTGACCGAAACTTAACATAGACAGTCTTAACGCCCAAGCCGGAGACTAAAGTCCAGCTGGCTGAAGTTGCATAATTTTGCCAGCTGCCGGCATCGGAAAAATCAGCTTTATTGGCAATTAACATAGTAGCGGCGTTTGTCGCTGATAAAGTAAGCGTGATACCGGTACTTTCCGTCTGAATGTTGCCGCTATCAATTGCTACCGCAGCATTGGTAGGCGTAACTACTACCGGTGCCGCACCGCCGCCACCTCCACCGCCGCCACCGCTGCCCGGAGCACTACACTTGTCGCCGCTAATAGTTAAAGTAACATCTTGACTTGATCCCGAAGTTATACTGATTGACGAAGCCGTGCCGGAACAGCCATCTTGGGCAATTTCCGGTGAAACTTTCATTCGCCAGCCGTCGGCTGCTTGAAAGGTAATATTTGAATCACTGGCCAAACTAATAGTCAAAGTGGAATCTGCATTAATAATAATTGACTCGGCTAAACTGTCGTTGGTAATCGTTAAATTTTTACCATTAGGCAGTAAAAGATTAGTTTCGGCATTAAACGTCAGTGTCGCCGCGGCAGCCAAACCTGGGATGCCGACAGCAAGAGAAAATATTACCAACCCGACTCCTATAAAAAATATTTTCCGCATAACATTATAGTTTAAGGGTAATTAATTTTCTCTTTTTTAATTACAGCGACCAGCCGAGCAAACTAAGCTAGGGGTGGCAACATCAATATAACAATTATAATAAGCACCGTTGCTGGCAGCTAATTCTAAACAGCCATTAGTAACCGGAGCGGCGCTGCCGTCGTTAATATCGCCGATACTGACTGTTGAAGTCGAGCTAGTCCGATCCCGAGAAAATATTCCCGGCGTAGTTGTCGGAGCAGAACTCGTTGATAAATCAAAAATTGTCCCGCCGGCCTTTATATAGCTGCCGACTGTCAGACTGCCTCCGGCGCTAACGGCACCCTGAGTGTAAAGCCCGCCGGTCGATGAAGCGTTGCCGATAACCGTCAAATCATTACTGGCATACAAAGAAGTCGTGGTCGCGCTGCCGCCAACTGATAAATTGCCGCTGGTAAGAGTGATGTCGCCCGAACCGACAGTAATGCTACTGCCGATAGTCGTTGCCGCGTAAACAACCGTCATAACAAAAAGCGATGCGATCAGCACCACCATTACACTTTTAAGAAACGATGACCATTTTGAAAATTGTTTCTTAATCTCCATAATTTTTTGGATTAAAAAATTAATTAAATTAAATTATATATAAAAATGTTTTTGTTTCATCCATATTATACCAAAAAAAGTAAAAAAAGTAAAAATACAAAAAGCTGTGGATATCTCTAGCCACAGCTTTTCCCTATTTTATTGAGTATTTTAACTATTTTTGACGGTTAAAGCCTTTAATTGCCTAAAATTTGCCAAAAACTTAATTCCTTCATAAGCCCCAACAAAGATGCCGGTATAGAATAAATCCCCCAACAAAGTGGCTCGGAAAAAAGGAATCGCCGCGATGAAACAGTCAACTAAGCCAAGCAAATCTTTGGTGTACCAGGAGGCAAACTGCCAAACTGCAAAATTAGTGGCGATAAAAAACAAAACCGAGGCAAAAATACTGGCTGCCATCACCACTTCAACATTCTTATGTTTTTTGATTAAGCTGGCAACTAAGCCCGTAATAACGTAGCTGCCATAAACTACCAGCATCAAAGGCAGCGAATAAAAACCGATGAACAGATCGCCTAAAGCCATGGCGGCAATCGGCAAAAAAACGGCATAGCTCCGACCCAAATAAAAACCGGCAAAAATAGCAATGGCGGCAATCGGCGCAAAGTTGCCAAGATGAGGTAAAATTCGACAAGCCACCCCCAGGGCGATCAAAATGATTGAAATAATGATTTTTGTTGTTTTGTCCATACAATTTTAATGTTTTATCAAATTAAATTGGTTTGAAACATATTTCCACTCGACAATATCTCCCGCTTTTAATTGATAGTTGCTGGCACCGATCTCCGCATAAACATTATTGACCCAATAATGCCAAAACCGATTAGTCTTATTATTGTTAGCAATTTTATTGATTGATTCGACTAAAACCCCGAGTTCGCCGCCATAGTCCTTGTAGCTAAACTCCAGCTTATTTTCGGCGGTAATTTTTTTTAGCAACTCAAAAACCGAACTATTCTCGGCTAAAGCGATGCTATTGAAAGTCTGGACTTCACCGTTACCGAAATCAAGCATTAAATTGACCTTAATTTCTTGGTTTGCCTGGTTTTTTGGCTGTTTATTGATCCAGCCATCGGCCGGAGCCAAAACCTGCTGGCCAAAATAAAAACCGGCAAAAAAGATAGCCAGGGCTAATATAATTTTAGCAATCAGTTTCATCTTAGTTAGCTTTAATTTTATTGCGACTTATTAATAATTTTACTGCAAAAAAGGCAAATAAGCAAACAATTATCCCGGCTAAAATTTCCGCCCAAAGCGGCAAACCCCAGACATAAAGCGTCAGCGGGATCTTTACGCCCGTAGCCGCTGCTAATCCCCCGCTCGCCAAAGGCCGGGCCACGACCGAAAGATTAGTGCTAAATATCCCCGGCCGTTTCGGGTTAACGATAACTTTGATCAGCTGGCTGCCGTCGGGATCAAGCCGAAAATCAGCCGGACTGATTTTAATTTCCGAATTCAAGCCGTCGGGATAAACCTGATACAGCGCCGGTTCGGAACTGACGTTAAAAATCAAAACTTCCGTTTCCGTTGAAAAATTTACCAGGGCTTTGAAACTAAGCTCATTCGGCTTGACCCCGATGCCGATGGCTTGCGCCGACTGGCTGACCATCAAACTAAAAAACAGAGCTAGCGCTAATACTACAAATTTTTGGCAGAACCAAATCATAGCCTAAAGTAAACTATTGAACCTGGGCCCAAAAAATTACTTCCCCGGTTTTGATGCCAAAACCCAGGTAATTGCCCGGCACTGCCAAAACGACATCCTGGTTTTTACTTTCCTGGCTGGCCAAGTTTAAAAAGTAGCCGGACCATAGACTGCTGCCAATTGAAACATTTCGAGTAAAAACCGGGTCGCCGGTAACTGACGAAGTAATTCTTAAGTTAACCGTACCCAAATTATTTAAAGTGATGGTTTGGCTGGCACTTTTTCCCGGCTGGACTTTGCCGAAATCAAGCTGGCTGGGAGTAACTTCAAAAATGATCGCTTCCCCGCCGATCCGGCCGCGGCCGCCCTGGTCAACTTCGACTTGCAAACCGACATTTTGCGAAACGCCGCTGCCAACCGAAATTATTGCCTGATTGCTCCGGATGTAATTTTCCTTTTCCGCCGCTAAAGTGTAATAACCCGCCGGCAGCGCCATCACCACCTGGCCGGAAACGTCAGTTTGGTATTCTTTATCGCCGCCGAAAACTATCGCGCCGGAAATCGGCTGCCAGTCCGACTGGCTGAAATATTTTACCGTTACGGTAATGCTTTCTCCCGGGTCAGTCTGATTTTTGCTGACAGTCAGGCTCAAGGGCTTATCGTAATCCGGATAAGCCGGAGCGTTGGTGTCGACATCATAATAAATTAAAACTTCGTCATTAGCCTGCAGATTATATTGCTCCAAACCGGAATCCGAAGGCTTATTATTTATCAAATACATCCAATAAGCCGGCGAACTGCCCGCCACGCCATTGATTGAATCAAGAAAAAAAGTGCCATAAGTCCGGTTGCCGGCAAAATTGTAATGACAAGAGACTGAACCGGCGACTAATAAATCATAAGCCGTCAAACCATTTAAAAACTTATCGCAAATTGCCCCAGTCTGGCCTTCGATCCGAAAATGATATTGACCGGTTGGCTCTTGGCTGTCGCCGCTAGCACCAGCGTTAAAATGAGCTAAAGGCAAAGTCCGGCCCGATAAGGCCAAAACCGCATCCTGCGTCGCCAGCAAATTAGCGCCGGCATTAGTTTCGGTTCGGCCAAAAGAACCGTCGGCATTTTGCCGGGCGGAAATATAGCTAATCGGATTATTGTTTCCTTTGACCCATTGCTCCGGATTTTGACCGGCTTTGCGGATCGCCCAAACCACCCAGCTGGTTGAATTGGCATCGGATGAATTGTCAGCCGCCCAGCCAAAACCGCCGTCAGCATTTTGGGCTGAAGTTAAATAGCTTAAAGCATTAGTAACAGTCGAATTGCTGGCATTAACGCCGGCTTCCAGCAAAGCGATAGTAACGATAGCGGTGCTGTTGGTATCGCTGTCAATGCCGATGTTATAGCCCCAGCCGCCGTCAGGATTTTGTTTTGACAGCAAATAATTTTTGGCGCCGACAATTTCCGTACCCGTTAAACTCTGGCCGGCGGAAGATAAAGCTAAAATGCCAAAACTATCGTCCATCAGCATTTGACTGTCGCCAATTTGGCTATTTTGGTAAAAGCCTTTCAAGGCGGCAACGTAATCAATATTGCCGAAATCAGCCGGATTTTGACCCAGCGCCGAAACGGCCAAAATGGTTTTGGCGTAGTCTAACGGCGTATTGTCAGTTGATTTGAGGTAATCCGAAGCGATGTCGGAAGCGCCGGCCGCCACCAAAGCCATGGTCACCCAAGGCGCCTGGCTTGATTGTTTTAAATAAGTGATTGAATCTTGGCTGATGTCAGCCGAGACAATGGCCGGCTGAAAAACCGATAAAACCACGGCCGCAGCCAATAAAATAGTAATGATTTTGTTTTTCATATAAACAAAAAATCTCCCGTTTCGAGAGAGTTTGGTCATAAAGTCTGCCTAAATTAGCGACTTTCACCTGCTCTTAGCCTCGAAGAGTTTAGTGAATTAATCAGTTTTGATTTTCGCGACCTGGCTTAGTCTTGGCACTAGCCTTGACTTCACAGTTGCGGGTCAGCGGAGGATTGGTTAGAAACAAGTAGTTTAGTAACATGTAACATGTTTCTTGTCACTTGTCTCTAAATTTACCTCACTTCGGAAAATCAAAACTCTTTGTTAAAGGTAGCTTAAGTTTAGACGGCAAAAATTTTAATGTCAAATCTGACTGTGGATAAATAGAAAAACTCTAAATCCTAATACCTACCTTTGGTATGAAGGATTTCGTGCTTAGAATTTTAGTCCTCTATCCCTTTCCTGGCTAATAAACCGGCTTGATACGGGTGTTTAATTTCTTTCATTTCCGTCACGTAGTCGGCCAGCTTGATTAATTCTTTTGGTGCCCGGCGGCCGGTCAAAACTAATTCAACGCCAGCCGGCTTACTTTTCATCAGTTGAACTATTTCTTTAACCGAAATTAATTTAAAAAATAACGCCAAAAAAATTTCATCCAAAATCACCAAGTCAAACTTACCGGATTTGAATATCTTTTTTGCCCAATTCAGCGCTCTTTTGGCTAAAATTTTATCTTGAGCCGTGCCTTTTTGGTAAATATAAGTCTTTTGGCCAAAGCGCTTAATTGTTACTTCCGGTAATCGTTTTAAGCTATCCAGCTCACTATACTGCTGGGCTTTGAGAAACTGAACCAGATAAACCTGATAACCGGCGCCAATCGCCCGCAAAGCCAAGCCTAAAGCGGCCGTGGTTTTGCCCTTGCCGTCGCCGGTATAAATATGGATTTTGCCTAATTGAGATTTCATATCTTAACTATAAGGAGAATTGACAACTCTTAACAAGAATGCTAGCCTATAGTTGCATTAATCGTTCTTTGTTTTGTATATCCCAGGATTTGTTCCTAATAAGGATCTTATTTTCAAGCTGGGCTGGTTAAAACAAACCAGAATGCAAACTTTCGATGCCTTCGTTTACTAAACGGAATGCAGCGAGGTATAAAATTCGTCTCTATCTCTTGGGCAGGTCTTTCAAAGGCCGATCCGAGAGAGGGACGAATTTTTTTTATAAAAACTACAAGTCATCTTCGGTAATCACCTTGATCCCATTTTGCAAAAGCAATGCCGTCAAAACACCGTTGCCGTTAACTAAAGTTTTGGCGAATGTGCCGTCATACGTTTTGCCGCAACCGCAAGACGGGCTTTTGGCTTTTAAAATTGCCGATTTGGCTCCGCTTAATTTGGCAATTTCTAAAATTTCTTTGGCCCCGGAAATAAATTTTGAAGAAACGTCGCTGCCGTCCGGCTCAATTACCTTTGTTTCGCCGCTTAAAACTTTTTCCCCCAACCCGCCTAAAATTTCGGCATCCGGCCGCGGCGTGGCAAAACCGCCGTAAATTTCCGGACAAACCGGAATAAAACCTTTGCCTTTCAAAAAAACCAAAACTTTTTGGTTTAAGCGATTGCCGCCTTTGTAATCGCAATTAAGACCCAAAAGGCAGGCACTGACTAAAATTTTTTCTTTTTTTACCATACCTCCCTATTATAGACAAACGGCCATAAGAAAACAAATCCCCGCCTAAAAACCTAGTTTTTAACATCGCCATTTGGCTTATCTAAAAGTGCAAAATGTGTATGTTGCACTTCGGACCAGAATGCAGGTACATAAGCTTGACAAAAAAATAAAAAACTTGTATTATCTAATATCAGTTCTTTGATAATAAAATGGCTAATTTTACCGACTTAAGGCTTAATTCCTTGAATAGTTCAGGAAACTAAGCCCTTAGCCGGTGAAATTGGTTTCATCGGAAATACTGAGGGTTTTTCTCTAAAAATCACGGCAGGAGAGGAGGAAATGGTAATAACGCCGCCTATTTGAAGGTTTCAAAGAGAGAAAGACTGCGAGAGAGAGTGAGAGATTTAGAGAGAGGAGTACGGCTATGTCGTACCAAAAGAAGCTCGAGAGAGCAGAAGCGATAGTCGCAGAACACAACGAAAGTGCCGGCGACGAAGGCAAAGTGGATTGGGAAAGTTTCCTGGCCAAGCTGAAAGGGACGGGCGGCACAACCGAGGCAACCTTAAACAGTTGCACCTGGGAAGACTTACAGGAATGCGGCCTGCCCAAGATGCTGGCGCGAGCGGTTGCCAAGGTTTTCCGCACTGAAGAAGGCGAGGGTAAGAAAACGCTGATCACGGTAAATAAGGCTCAAGCCATGCCCGTCGCGGAATTGGTCGAGCACTATGACCCGCGTGAGGCGGACAATCCCGTAGGCAAGCGGCTGGCCGAAATAACGAAAGACCAGCCCTGCATCGTCTTCAACGCGGACGGCACGGTCAACGTCGAAGCATCAACACAGCTCGTGAATGAGCTGCGGGACAATCTCCCAGCGAGGGAAACCTTCGTCGTTGATGGACGGCCCCAAAAGGTCTTTCGCATCGGCGAACGGCCGGATCAGGTGGCGGATGAAAACCCGCTTTGGCCGGGTCGAATGTTGCGACCGAACGGTGACTGCGACCAAACCAACCGGAGTTGGACTGGCGTTCCCGACGAAGTGCGTGCCTTGATCTACTTGGCGCGCACCGAGACGAACGAACTCAATTCCGTGGGTGTGATGGAAGCCAATGCGGTTTTGGATCTGGCAACCGGCGACAACGCCGCGGATAAGATTCGCCAGCACTTTCCTAAAGCGTCGGTCAAGTACGACGAGCTGAAAGCGATTGGCAACCTGCCATCGCTCAAGCTTGCCCGGACCGGTAGCAGCGGTAGTAGTGCAGCAAATCAGCCGTTTACCCACAGGAACCGGATATTCTAAGGGACGGCCACAACCGGCAGGGGGGGGACGAGTTTATTCTTCGTCCTCTCCCCTGCCAACTGAAAGGAGTTCTGCGATGAACACAAACGACCCATTTACGGGGTTTAGTGGCAACCCCATAATGAGAATCAATGACTTGGCCTGTACGCTGAATATGCCGCGCCGACTACAACAACGATTCAGCGCGGATCAGCGGGAAGTTGCTCAAAGTTTGCCGGAACGCAATCGGCGAGCGGCTTTCGTAGTCGACGAATACCCGGCTTGTCCCGACAACTGGATGCGCGGTTCAGCCAAAGAAGCCAGCTACTTCGTGCCGGTTTTAGCCGATCACGGTCTGTGGCTAGATTTCAACGACAACAAAGATCACAGCCACCACGTGGCGGCAGTGATCTCGATTCAGGGAGTCAACGCCATCACCGGCCAGCCGACCAGCGACATGTACCTTGAGCAGTACCGAGACAATTGCCCGGTACACCAGATTCCGTTCGGACACGAACGCTTCTGTGAGAAGTGCGGATACAAATGGGAAGCCCAGAACTATCTGGCCGGCAATGCTCAATCCAATGGCTACTTCTGGTTGGATGGCTTTCGGGCCAAGGACGGAGAGACCAGGCAGTTTTACTTCACCGAAGAGACACTCCGTGGAGTTGCGGCCCAAATCCTCGGCAGTGAGAGAGTTTTTGCCATCGGCATCGCCTTTTTCCTCAGCAAGGAACCAAAGCCGCAGCCAGTGGTAGCTGACGCCTACGGTTATTTAGGCGGCGGCGCGATGCGAGGCTTCCTTTCGTCCTTCAATGAAAGAACGTTGGGTATACCTGATTTCCAGGAACGGACTTTGGAAATTGCTGCCGGAGCCAAAATCAATCAACGGATCCACCCTGATCCAGAGAGCCTGGATTTTTGGCAGCCTGAACCCGCCGGAGTAATCTACGTCAACTACGTGGATGCCGAAACCGGCTGGCAAATCGTTACTGCCGGTAAACGCGACCTCGAGGCTCAAGGCGAAGGGTTCATGAGTACTCTCAAGGTTGGCGTGCAAACCTAGTAGAACCATCAGTATTAAATTAAAGGGGTGCTTTGGCATAAGCTAGCACCCCTGTTTTTTTTAAACAATAAGAAAACAAATCCCCGCCTAGAAGGATTTGTCTCTTTGTTAATTAATTCTTATCCTAAAACTAGGATTAGCCGCATTTAGAAAAACCGCAAGACCGGCACTTGAGACAGCCTTCCGCAATCTCTAGGATATTGCCACATTCCGGGCATTCCGGCGCTTCGCCGTAATCAGCAATGGTGCGCTTAATATTCAAGCCGTTGCCATTTTTGGCGGCTGGCACCGCTTTATTCATTGAATCTTTGGAAACATGGCTGCCGTTATGAAATTCCAAGCCTAAGGCCGGCTGGTTTTGCGTGATATGGCGTTCTAAAATCTGGGCAATCGCGTCAGGCAGCGATAAAATCATGCCGCCTTCGCTCCACGACGGCATCGGCCCGCGAATGCCTTTGATTTGTTTGATAACCTCTTCCGGCGGAATTCCGGCCCGCAAAGCCAAAGAAATTAAGCGGCAGACCGCTTCCGATTTGGCCGAGAAAAATCCGCCCGCTTTACCGATGGTGGCAAAAACCTCAAACGGCCGACCGGTTTCATCGTCATTAATCGTAACGTATAAATCGCCGTAAGAAGTATTGATCTTATAAGTCGTGCCTCGCATCGCCATTGGCCGTTCCCGCTTATAAAAAGGCTTGGCCGCGGCTTCTTCTTTGGGCTTGGCCGCGGTGCCGGCGGTTAAAACTTGAACGTCGCGGCTGCCGTCGCGATAAATCGTTATCCCCTTGCAGCCGGTTTCATAAGCCAAAAGGTAAGCCTTGGCAATATCTTCCACCGTCGCGCTGTGCGGAAAATTAATGGTTTTCGAAACCGCGTTATCGATATATTTTTGAAAAATACTCTGCATCCGGATATGCCATTCCGGGCTGATATCATGAGCCGTCACAAAAATTCTTTTGACTTCGTCGGGCACTTCGGAAAATTCATTGATCGAACCGGCTTTAGAAATTTTTTCCATCAATTCTTTGGAATAAAAACCCCTTTCTTTGGCAATAGCTTCAAAATAAGGATTAACTTCCATTAATTCAACCCAGTCGTCACCTTTGCGGCCGATATGAGACTTGCGGATATAGGCTAGGGCAAAAAGCGGCTCGATGCCGGAAGAACAAGAAGCAATAATGCTTAAAGTGCCGGTTGGCGCAATGGTCGTCCGGGTCGCGTTTCTAATTCCCTGGCTTTCCGGCGTATCGTAAATACTGCCTTCAAAATTGGGAAAAACGCCTTTTTCTTTGGCTAAAGCAATGGAAGTAACGTCAGCGGTGTCTTTGATAAATTTCATCACTTTTTCCGCCAAATTGATCGCTTCGGAAGAATTGTAAGCAATACCCAAATCAACCAGCAGGTCGGCCCAGCCCATCACGCCCAGCCCGATTTTGCGGTTGCTGCGAGTCATGTCGGCAATCTCTTTGATCGGGTACTGATTCATGTCGATGACATCATCGAGGAACCGAACAGCGGTTTTAACCACTTCGCCGAGCCTCTCCCAGTCAATTTTTCCTTCGTTAATGAATTTGGCCAGATTAATCGAGCCTAAATTGCAGGATTCATACGGTAACAGCGGCTGTTCACCGCAAGGATTGGTGCTTTCAATGGCGCCGACATGAGGCGTTGGATTAAGCTTGTTAATCGAATCAATAAAAACCACGCCGGGATCGCCATTTTTCCAGGCATGGTTGACGATTTTATCCCAAACTTCCTTAGCTTTCAATTTTTTCGCCACCTGGCCGTCATGCGGATTAATCAATTCATATTCATCGTCTTTATCCAAAGCCTGCATGAATTTATCAGTGATGGCCACGGACAAATTGAAATTATTAAGCTTATCGCTTTGCTCTTTGGCGGAAATAAAAGCTAAAATATCGGGATGATCAACCCGTAAAATTCCCATGTTGGCCCCGCGGCGAGTTCCGCCCTGCTTAATCGTTTCCGTGGCGGCGTCAAAAACCGTCATGAAAGAAATCGGACCGGAAGCTAAGCCGCTGGTTGACCGCACCGGGTCTTTCGCCGGCCGGAGCCGGGAAAAAGAAAAACCCGTGCCGCCGCCGGATTTATGAATCAAAGCCGTATTTTTAATCGCGCCGAAAATTCCTTCCATTGAGTCGTCAACCGGCAAAACAAAGCAGGCGGAAAGCTGGCCGAGTTTGGTGCCGGCGCCGGAAAACGTCGGGCTGTTGGGCAAAAACTCCAAATTTACCATGATTTCCAAAAAAGCCCGCTCTAATTCCTCTTTTTTCTCTTTAGAAACGCTAGTGTATTTATCCTCAGCTTTAATAATGTAACCGGAAACCCGCTTGAACATCTCCATCGGCTTTTCCACCACCTTGCCTTCGTCATCTTTCAAAAGATAACGGCTTTCCAGCACTTTTAAAGCATTTTTAGTTAATTTTAATTTTGGTTCACCAATGCCTAAAATCATAAAAATTCAATATTTTAACCGCTTTTTAAGCGAACAAAAAATAAGACATAGTCTTGCCTTATTTAAAATTTTAAAACCAGCCGCCTCTTTTTATTTTTTCCGCTTTTATTTTTTCCGCCGGTAGGCGGGCTTTTTATTTGGCTTTTATATTTTACTTTTAAATTTTATTTTTGTCTAATTTCTTGCCTTGACTCCTCTATTTCGGCCGCTATTTCATCTTTTTCCGAATGAAGGCGGGCCTGCCCCGCCGAAATCCACTAAACTTCACTTACTTCATCTTTTTCCGAATGAAGGCGGGCTTACCGCGCCGAAATCCACTAAAACTTCAATTACTTCATCTTTTTCCGAATGAAGGCGGGAATTTCCAATTCCTCTTCTTCCGCGGATTTTTCCGGCTCTTTGACAAAAAGCTTTCGAACCGGTTTTTTCGAAATTCGGGCAACATCGCTTAGCTCTTCTTTCTGAGTCTGAGTTTCGATAAAGTCGCTGGGAACATAGGCTGACTCGCGGTTTCTCACGACATCAGAAGCCACTTTATTTTCCCGCTCCGAAAAGCCGGTCGCAATCACGGTAATTTTAACCTCATCTTTCATCTCATCATCAATCACTGCTCCAAAAATTATTTTAGCGCCGGAATCGGCGGATTGGGTAATGATTTTGGCGGCTTCGTTGACTTCATGCATCCCTAAAGACGGTCCGCCGACAATGGTAAACAAAATTCCCTTGGCTCCGTCGATAGAAAGCTCAAGCAAGGGGCTAGAAATCGCCTGTTTGGCCGCCTGGGTCGCCCGGTTATCGCCGCTGCCTTGGCCAATACCCATCAAAGCCGAACCGGTTTCTTTCATAATCGCCTTAACATCGGCAAAATCAACATTAATCAAGCCGGGAACCGTAATAATTTCAGCAATCCCCTGGACTCCCTGGCGTAAAACGTCATCACAAATTTTAAAAGCTTCCAAAAGCGAAGTTTTTTTATCAATAATTTGCAGCAGCCGGTCGTTAGGAATAGTAATAATCGCATCGACTTTATCTTTAAGTTCGCGCAAACCGGCTTCGGCAATTTCCCGGCGCTGAGCGCCTTCAAAAGTAAAAGGCTTGGTCACGACCGCCACGGTTAGCGCGCCCATTTCTTTGCCCAGCTGAGCGACAATCGGCGCGGCGCCAGTCCCGGTTCCGCCGCCTAAGCCGCAAGTAACAAAAACCATGTCAGCGCCTTTAATCAAATCCCTGATTTCATTTTGATTTTCTTCGGCGGATTTGGCGCCGACTTCCGGATCCATACCTGCGCCTAAGCCGCGGGTGGTCGTTTTGCCAATATGCAATTTAGTGTTGGCCTGAGAATGATGCAAGGCCTGAACGTCAGTATTAATGGCTAGAAAATCAACGCCCTTAATTTTTGAGCGGACCATCCGATTAATCGCCGAGCCGCCGGAGCCGCCAACGCCAACCACTTTAATTTTAGCAAAAGTTTCTATTTCTGGTTTAATTTCGGCCATAGATTAAGGAATTATCTTTTTAAACCACTTCTTAGTTTGTTTAGTAACGCCTTTAAAATTAGAAAAATAATTTAATAGTTTGCCAAAGCCTTTCTTTCCCCGGCTGCTTTGGAGCTGGCTGCCCCAAATGACCAAGCCAATGGCCGTCGAAAAAGACGGATCATTAACTTTATCAATCGCACTGGTGATATTCAACGGCCGGCCGATGCTGGCTGGCAGCCGCAATTTGCTTTTGGCGGCTTCGGTTAAATTATTGAGCTTGGCGCCGCCGCCGGTTAGGACTACGCCTGCGGGTAGCTTACCACTTTTATCAACCTTTTTCAATTCAGCATCGATCTTTTCAAAAATTTCTTCCACCCGGGCTTCCGTGATTTCGGCGACATATTTCCGGGAGACAAAATTGCTCTCCGAGCCTTCCAATTCGCCGATATCAATTTCGTCTTTTTTGCCGATATTTTGGGAAAAAGCCGTGCCGTATTCCAATTTTATTTTTTCCGCCGTGTCGATAGGAATTCTTAAACCAATAGCGATGTCTGACGTAATATGGTCGGAACCGACCGGCAAAACTGCCGTGTGTAAAATATCTCCTTCTTCAAAAACCGCCAGGCTGGTGGTTGAACCGCCGATATTAATCACCGCAACGCCGAGCTCTTTTTGCCGGTTAGTTACCACGGCTTCTGACGTGGCTAAAACCGATAAAACCAAATCTTCAATATTGACGCTGGTGCGGTAAATCGCTTTGGTTAAATTTTTAATCTGGGAACTTAAGCCCTGAATAATCTGGGTATCGACTTCCAGTCTGACGCCGGTCATCCCTAGCGGATCTTTAATGCCGATTTGCCCGTCAACGGTAAAACTTTTTGGAATAACGTGTAAAATTTCATAATTAGGCGGCGTGGCCACGGTTCGGGCAGCTTCAATTGAACGCTCAATGTCATCTTCGGAAATTTCTCCGTCCGAGCGGGCAACGGCAATCACGCCCCGGCTTTCCTGAGAAATGATATGACTGCCGGAAATTCCGACCCAGGCATTTTGAACCGGAACGCCGACCATTCTTTCGGCTTTTTCCAGACAGGCTGAAATCGAAGAAACCGCATCTTCAATGCTGCTGATGATGCCTTTGCTAATGCCGTCGGCCGGCACTTCGGCCGCGGCGATAATATGGATTTTTTCCAAATCGCCGACGCTTTGGCCGACAGCCAGCCGAATCGTATTTGAGCCGATATCTAAACCGGTGATTAATTCTTGTTCTGCCATAAAGTTAGCTTGTAGTTTTTAGTTATTAGCTATTAGTTTACAGGAGGATAAACTCCCTAGTAAAACTATTCACTAAACTATTACTTACTAAATATTTTAACATAAAAGCGGCAAACCGACAACCACCTCGATCAAGTCCTAAATTCTAATACCTAAATCCTAAACAAATTCTAAATCATAAATTCCAATTTTCCAAACGGTTTAGGATTTGTGATTTTGGAAATTGTAATTTGTTTATGATTTAGGATTTAATGCTTAGGATTTTACTCTCCAGCTGCCTCATTACCTCACTTTCCTTGGGCTTTTCGTGATTATAGCCCAAAAGGTGCAAAAAACCATGGGTGACCAAAAGTTGCAGCTCCTTTTCCAAAGCCTGGCCGGCTTGCCGCGCCTGAATTTGAGCCTGAGGCAGGCAAATAATGATTTCCCCTAAATAGCTGTCATCGCCGAAATTAAATTTGTCGCGGCTGTCTTTTTCGCCGAAACTCAAGACGTCGGTAACTTTATTAATTTTGCGGTAAATCAAATTAAGCTTTTTCATTTCTGACCGGCCGACTAAGCCGACGGAAAGCTCCAGCCGTTTTTTGATTTTTAAAGATTTCTCAATTTTTTTAAACCACTGCCGCCAGAAGCAATTTTTAATCCCCTTGCCGATTTTCTGATTGACCAAAAAATTAATCATCGCTTAAGGCGTTAATCTAAAACTTTTTACCATAATCTGAAAAGTCGTAAAGAAATTTGTCTCCGTAAAGCTGCCGGTATTATAAGTCAGGATGTAAACTCGGCTATTATCGCCGTCTTTCATCAGATAATAACTCAAATTATCGGGGCTGCGCAAGCCTGAAGCATCATTAACCCTGATGTTAGTAACAGTAGCCGGATCAATTTCCGGAAATTGCTTTTTATACCAATCAATTGAGGCGAGATTTTCTGAATTAGAAATGACTAAAACTTCAATGAACTCCCCGGTAGCCGACACAAATAAAACTTCGCTTTTTTGAGGGTCTTGCTCCCGAACCGTCCAGTTTACCGGATAAACAATTGAGTAAAACTGGTGGCTGTAAGCCGAAAATAAATTTGAGGCGGCTAAGCTGCCGGCAATTTTAGTCGGATCGTAGCCATTCAAAAGTTCCGAACCGTCGGCATAACCGTCGCCGTCAGTATCCGCGACGGCCGAATTGGTACCATATAAGCTTTCTTCAGCGGCGGTTAAACCGTCGTTGTCGCTATCCAAAGCGGTCGGCAGCGGCTGAGGCCGGGAATAATTGGTATTAAGATTGGCGTTACTGTTCAAATTGGCAGTAGTGCTGGGGGTTTCGTTAGTATTAGCATTGGCTGCCTCATTGGTATTCAGGTTGGCGTTACTGTTTAAATTTTCGTTAAGGGGCGGATTATTGGTGTTGCTATTGGCGTTTTGATTTTCTGAGTTGGCATTAACCATCGGCTGGAGCCGGTTTTTCTTCAAATTTTCATTTAGATAAAAAGCCGCGACGGCCAAACCGCCAATGACTAAAATGCCGATAATGATAATGATGATTAAGCCGGAGTTTTTCTTTTTCGGCGCCACATAAAACCGTTCCGGCATGACGTGAATCTGTTTGATTAATTCAGGATCGGCGGTAAAATTTTTATTTAATTTTTGTTTTTTTTCTTTAAACATAAAAACCGGTTGCTTTAGTCAATTGCGCCTAATTAGTTTAGCACCAATTACGGAACTTTCAAAAATTTACCCGGACCTTTGGGATCATAGCCGTTCCTCACTTCATCGCCGTCTTTAAAGCCATCGCCGTCAGTGTCGGGATTATTCGGGTCAGTTTCAAAAACTTTGACTTCATCCCGGTCGGTTAAGCCGTCTTTATCCGTATCAACTTCATTGGGGTTGGTGCCATACATTCTTTCTTCTTCGTCGGTCAGACCGTCATAATCAGAATCCACGGCCGCAACTGGCTGATTGATATCGGTTCCGGAATTGCCACTAGCTGGCTGGTTAGTATTAACTGGATTGCTATTTCCCGCCGGCTGATTTTGATTGCCCGCGGTTTGGCCGGACGGCGTTGCCGCTTTCGGCTGAGTCATTAATTTATAGCCATAAAACCCGGCCGCGCTAACCGCGCCGCCAATCAGCAAAACCAGCAAAACTAAAACAATAACTTTTTTATACTGCTTGAAAAACGGCTCTTTACTAACAGCTTTGGCGGCCGGTTTAATCGCCGGCGGGACTGGAATTTGCGCGCCTAAAACCGGCGCCGCTTTTGGCTCGGCCGGACCCCGGAAAGCCGGTTCGATTTTTTCCAAATCAGCTAAAATATCTTCGGGTTCGCTTGGCTTTAACGGCACTGGATCGTTAATCGGCGAAACCGGACTGCCCGTTGGCAAATTTTGCGGCGGTAATCCCGCGTTAGCTGGTTTTTGATCAAACATAGATTTCTAAATTATTTTAATTAATGGGTAAATTTATAACGGCAAAACGTATGGCTGCTAGTATATCCCGGAGTAACCGGACCGGCCCAAATTGTTCTGGGCTGCCAGCCGACATTGGAATATTTTGGCAAGTATAATCGGTTAAAAATCTGCTGAGTGGCGCCGGCGGCATAACTTATCCCCCAGGAACTGTCGTCAAAACCAACTCCTTTCCAATCCCCTATGCCCAGCGGTTCGGCGCTAATATCGGAATTTTCAATTAACCAGCAAGTAACCGGAAACGGCAAATCAGAGGCGCTATGGCCGAACGACGAAAGAGTCCGATTGGGTCCGGAAATAGCAGTACAAAGGCCGCTGTCCAAAAAATTAGCAATCGCCCCTCGAACTTCCCGAGTCGTGCTCGGCGCCATGCGGTGATAAGCTTCAATGGCAATGACGTTTTGGCCGGACAAGAGATAATCATTAAGATTAAACAAAACGCCGCCTTTGCTTGAATCGCTTTGATTGGGCTGATTTTGGGAAGCCAAAGTCTGATCCGGAGTAATCGGCACCGCCGTCGGATTATAGGCCGGATCGGTCGGCAAATATAAATTACCCGTTACCAAGCGGCCGTTGATATAAACATTAAAATAATCTTGAGCACCGAAAATCGCCAAACAACTGTTGGTAGCATTACAGCTGCCGCCCTGGCAGGTATCATAGGTTACGGTGCTACCGGTGCCACAAATCCAACCATTGGTTTTACTGCCGGTATGCGAAGAACCGGAGGTACAGCCAACGGCGCAAATATTATCGCCGTCAAAATCATTATCCGGATCATAAGGGCAAAAATCCATATTGTCGCACAAGCCGTCTTTGTCCGCATTGGCGCAGGAAACGCAAACGCCGGAATTGTCGCAGACACAGCTATTGCCGGTACAACCGACATTATCATCGCGGCACTGATCAGCGCCATTAGTATCCGGCTGAAAACCGGTAATTTGGTTACATTGATAATTCGTGCCGCTCAAAGCCGTACATTGCTGACATTTCGGACAAGGATCGGTTGACGGTACGACGCAGTTATAAACATTCCCCTGCTGGCTACAAGTCGCACACGAACCACAGCTGCCGCCGGACTGGCAGGCATAAGTCGTGCCGTTGCACAAACCGCAGCTGCCGCAGACATTATTATCGGGAGTATATTGGCAAATCTTACTGGCCGAACAAGTGGCAATGGCACAAACGCCCGGCAAAGAACAATCGTTGGCGTTTTGGCAGCAGGTTCCGCCTGACCCGGGCTGACCGGCACAAACCGGATTAGCGCAGCTTTTATTGCAATCGATATTAAAATTAGCCGTCACTTTCAGGCCGCCGATAGTCGTCATCGGCAAACTGCAGTCATTAGTGGTACCGGCGCAAATTCCCGTTGGCACGCCGGCAAAAGTAGTAACATACCAGCCGGTAAACTTGGAATCGGCAATGGCGGCAGCCGCGTGTAAAGTAACATTATCCCCGTAGTTATAAGCATAAGAACAAGTGCTGCCGCAATTAAGATGAGTATCGGCGGAAGTAACTGTCCCGGTACCCGTGCCAGTTTTATAAATATTCAAAGGCGTACTCAGAGTTGAAAAATTGGCCGTTACCGTCGTATTACCGGTAATTACAATATCGCAAGGATTGGCCGTAGTACAGCCGCCGCCGACCCAGCTGCTAAAGCTGTAGCCAGTACTGGCGATCGCCGTTAAATTGATATGAGTTCCGGAGGTAATATTACTTTGGCTGCAAACCGTGTTGCCCTGGCCGCAATTGATTAATCCGCCCAAAATCAAAACCTGGCCGGCGGCTAGCGGATTAGTTACCGTCAAAGTAAAGGTCGGCTGCACTCCGGTCGTGCTGGTGAAAGTATCGGAAACCCCGCCGATGGTTAAAACCGTATTGGTCTGGGTACTGTAAGCAGCGGCAGAAGTCTGGCGGACTTTGACTGTGTCGCCGTTATTAATACTGCCCGCCACCGTTGTCCAGCTGCCCGCGCCAACCTGGTATTGCCCGCCCGTGATGCTAATTGGCGCTGGCGCGTTGATGCCGGAAACGGTTATGGCGTTGGAGGTCATGACGGTGCTGAGAGCGACATTGGTTTGGTCAGTGAAGGTAAAAGCATCAGGCGCGGTATCGGCAGCCACAAAAGTCGCGGCCACGGTTTTAACCGCATCCAAAGTAACGTTGCAAACGCCGGTGCCAGCGCACGCTCCGGACCAGCCGGTAAAAATAAAGCCAGCCGCCGGATAAGCCGTTAAAACAATACTGGTTCCGGCCGGATAAGCGTGAGAACAAGTGCTGCCGCAATCAATGGTCTGAGGAGCATCGCTGGAAGTAATTGAATTACTGCCAGTCGGCGGCGTTACCGTCAAAGTAAAGGTCGGCTGCACTCCGGTCGTGCTGGTGAAAGTATCAAAAACCCCGCCAATAATTAAAACCGTATTGGTCTGGGTACTGTAAGCAGCGGCAGAAGTCTGACGAACTTTGACTGTGTCGCCGTTATTAATACTGCCCGCCGCCGTTGTCCAGCTGCCCGCGCCAACCTGGTATTGCCCGCCCGTGATGCTGATTGGCGATGGCGCGTTGATGCCGGAAACGGTTATGGCGTTGGAAGTCATAACGGTACTGAGAGCGACATTGGTTTGGTCAGTGAAGGTAAAAGCATCAGGCGCGGTATCGGCTCCGGGCGGAACACAGCTGCCCGAAGCATTGCAAAAATTCGGGGGCAGACATTGACCCGGGCCGGAAGTATCTTCATCGGTATAATGATTTAAAATTGAACAGGTGTCGTTAGCCGTGCCGCTACAGACATGACAGGCGGCGGTACACTCCGTATCATCGTTAACCGCTCGAGCGCCGCAAACGCCGCCGACCACGCAGGAACTGCACGAGCCGGTGCAGCCGACTCCTTCGTCGGAAACCCGAGGCCGGCACTGGTAATCATTAGGCAAAGCCGAACCAAAATCAGCCGGCGCCAAACAGCGCTCGCAAGTGTTGCAATAAGCCGCGCTATCGGCATCAGAATTAAAACTGCCGTCCCAGCAGCATTTAGAGCCAGCCGGGCCGGTTTGGCCTTTACAGGCGAAGTCCGCACAGTCAGCAAAGCCATTGCCGTCTTCGTCGCCAGGCGTATTACAAATTTCAACCGCGGCCGGACAGTCGCTGTCAGTGGCGTTATTACAGCCGAGACCGCAGCAGCTATTCCCGGACTGACAGCCGCAGTCGGGATCATCACTGGCCGCACAGCCGGCCGGACAATTACCGTTACAGCCATTAGGCGTACAGGTAACAGCGCAGTCGCTGTCTAAGGCGTCAGTTTGGCCGTCGCAGTCATTATCCAAACCATCTAAGCAATGGCCGGCTTCCGAAACATAATGGCCGGAAATAGTTGAGTAGTCACAGCCCGGCCATTGACCCAAGATAGAACAAGTTTCTTTGGCTCCGGCGCAAACTCCCTGCTGGTTAGAGCAATCCCGTTTGGCTCCGGCAGTACAAGCCGGCGCCGCCGTTGAAGCCGTGCAATACTGGTCAATCCAGGTCGGCGAACCTAAAATTTTTGGCGTCATCGCCACGGTAAAATCAGCCGGCTTGGTTTCTTTGGCTAATTTGACCGGCTGGCTAAGCGGCTGGTTGAAAAAATTTGCCAGCCTGGCAATTGTGGTTTTTAAAAATGAAAAGATTCCCTTAATCCCATTACTATCCTGGACTAAATTGGTTGGCGCGGCCACTCTCGGCGGCGGTATCGGCGTGCAGGAAGGCGGAACCGAAGGGAAAGAAGAACAGTAGTTAAATTCAAAACTATTAAAGGTTACGACCACCCCGGCGGGTAAATCTCTGACGGCAAAACCATGAGCCGCAGCGGCACAAAAATTAGTCGGCAAATTGAGATCCACTGTAAAATCAGCACCCGAGGCACCGCCGGCTCTGATACTGTCATAATCAAAATTTAAGCCTTGCTCCGGCGTAGTCAGCGTACCGCTAATATCAACCGTGAATTTCACGTCCAAGGCCTGCTTAATTTTATTAATAATATCAGTATATAAGAGTGGCAAATTGCTTGAATTATCATCCGGCTTGAGATAACAATAATGAGCATTATCACAGCCAGGAACCGGGGTTAAAGTCGTATTGGAAGATAATAAATTCATTTCGTTGACCGTACCGAAAGCGGCTGAATAAATGGTAATGCCATTATTTTTAGCCAAATCGGCATCGCTGTCTATCGCTGGTGTATTGTTCGGATAAACAGCAGAGCAGGAAAAATCATATCTATCCTCACCACAAGGCCAGCAAAGCTGCCAACCACCAAAATTGCATGTTTGAGCTGTAGTGTGACAACCATTAGGAATAGCACTTTCGCAATAATTAAGTTTGGTGTCAGCTTCGCCATCACTCATCACTATCATAATTTTATTAGGCGAGCCTGAGCCTGTTAGCATCTGAGTTGCCTTTATAACCGCGGCGCTAGTATTGGTGCCGCCAATAGTTGCATAACTATTAATAACCCCGTGCAAGTTCCCTTCGTTCCGGCTAAAGTTATAAGAATTTACAATTGAATTTGTACGGCCGATAGCATCATAAGTTAAACCAAAGCTCACCAGGCCAACTTTAATATTATAATCAGAATTAGAGAGCAGATTAGTCACTGCCATCCGTAAAGCAGTTAGCAAGGCAAGGTTGGGGTCACAGCTTTGAGGCTCGCTGGAGTTGATGCCATTGCAGGCCTCATTCATACTGACTGACAAATCAGTTACCAAAACAACCGCGGTTTCCGGTGCCGCATCGGATCGTCTAATATTTAAATGCGCTTTGACTTTATTTTCCGAAATCTGGCAAAGCGGCGAAGTCAAAGTGCTGGTTTGAGCCGGAGGAAAAGAAAGATTGGCCAGGGTTACCCCGCCATGGCCGGTGTAATTACTGGCCGTACATTGCCACTTGCAATTAGCCGTACACTCCGCGCCAAAATTGTCAGTTCCATAATCGCATTCTTCCGCCGAACCGCCGCCAGTATCAATTTGGCAATTGCCGCAATATAAGCCGCCCACGGTTACAATTTTGCAGGTATTATCGCAATACTGGCAGCTGCCGTTATAAGCCGGGTTGCAAGGCACGCCGTTTGACGCCGCACCAACGCATACGCCGGCCGGGTTGGTACTGTCAATCGGATTAGTCCCTCTATAGACAGCACTTTTGCAATCGCAGTTTTCCCAAGGCTGATTATCATCCGGCCCTTTTTCAATAATCCCGTTGCCGCAAGCCCCGCCGGTTTCCGTTACCACTTTTGAACAATTATTGGCGCACCATTGGCATGAAGCTAAAGTGTTAGGGTCATCGCTTTGGGTCGGATTGCACCGCTCGTTATTTTTGGTCGACCAGGGCCGCTTGACCAGCGAAGCATTATCGCCGGCATCGCAGACTTCCGAAGCGATAACCAGGCCGTCGCCGCAGCGAGCCGGCTGATCGCAGATATCGCCGATGTTATTATGGTTATAATCAGTCTGGCTGGAATTGCTGCAGGAAATCTGGATGCCAAAATTGTCCTTGCAAACCGGTCCGTAAGGCCCGCCCGGACAGTTGTCTAAATCCGTAATTTTCGGCCGGATTTCAAAACCGACAAAACCGACATTGGCATCGCAGTTAACCGTAAAGGAGCCGGGAACCGGACAGCCAGTACTACATCGGCACCAATCGTTTAACCAATTAAACTTAATGGCATGAGAGCCGGCGGCCAACTGGCCTAAAGATATTATCCCCTCCTGAGGATGACTAATATCAAAAGGATAATTAATAATTTTATCCGACCTGGCTTGGCCGTCAATTTCAACTTGAATTTTAAAGCCATTATAATTTTTCTCCGCGTCAAATCTGGTCGGATCTAATTCAATTCGGCTGGCCAAATCAGCGCCCGTGCCGAAACCGACGGCATTGTAGGTTTTAACTTTAACAAAATACTCACCGGCGATACTGACGGTAAAATTATGATCCCCGCCTAAGGCGCCTGGGTTCTGATAGGTTTGATTGACCGAGACGTTAGCAATCGCGTAATCAAACTCTTCAAAACTGCCGGCATTGCCCTGGCAGCCCTGAAAATGCTCTTTTTGGCCGAGCGTTAAGTTGGCCGTGCTGACTGGAGTGGAAGTATTGGTATAAAAAGAATAATCGCCCAAACCGTCTTTATCAAAATCCAAACATTGATCGCAGATATAACCGATATTATCATTGTCGTAATCTTCCTGGTAAGGATTGTAGCTGGCAAAATCGCCAAAACCGTTGCCGCAATAACCGGTGTCGTTGCAATTCCGATCAGCACTGCTGTTAACTCCCCCGCTCCGGCAAGGCTTGCTGGCAGCTGGCTTGCCATTGGCATCTTTACAATAAAAATTATGGTCAGAGGAAATCCAGGTAGCCAGACCGCTGGTTTGATAATTGGTAAACGGCGGGCAGTTGTCTTTGGGGCAGACATTAATATCGTTAGCGCCGGTATCAATATCCCAAAAACCATCGCTATCCAAATCAGTGCAGGGGTCGCAAACATCGCCGAGATGATCGCTGTCGGAATCGGCCTGGTCGCGATTAGCAACCGTCGGACAATTATCTTGTTGGTCGCAAATGCCGTCGTAATCGGAATCACCCGAACAACCGGTATCACAGACATTGCCTGTCCCGTTGCCATTACTGTCTTGCTGATCAGGGTTATAACAATTTGCCGGATTGCCGCATAACCGACCCGGACAATTATCTTTGCCGGCGATTATTCCCGAGCCGATGCCGTCGCAAACGCCATCGCTATCGGTGTCGCCGCCCTGAGCGCTGCAGTCAACGACATTAGCCGCTGGATTCAAATTCGTCTGGTGGATTTCAAAATTTAATCTTTGACAAGCCGCCGGCAACGGGTATTGGCCGGTCGCCCAAGTGCCTGGGTTAGTGTATTCAAAATTACTATATAATCCGTAATCCAAGCCGCTATTAGCCGAACCGTAAGCATAAACAAACATCTGCTGCGGACAGGCGAAAGTTTTGCTGATTTCATCCCAGCAGGTTTTTTCCTGATCCGGATCCGCCGGCTGGCAGAGTATCGGCTGGTTGCCGCAGGCCGTTAAATTGCCTAAAACGCAAGCCGTTGTTTCGTCGCTTTCAATTTTACCGTTACCGTTGCTATCGCAATAATAAGCCGTACAGCCGATAAACCGGTTAAGCGGATCGATAAATAAAGCTTTGCCGGTTTCCGCCGCTAAAGTCTGCTGCCAAGACGGCCAGACCGAAAATGTCGTACCGGAAATATAGCTGCCCGCCGATAAAACCGGATAACGGCCTTTGGTTGGGAAATAATTTTTGAAAACCAATTGCATCTCCCGCAAATCAGCATAGCGTTTACTGTCGCGAACGACCTGCTCTTTTTCGGCGTCACAGCTTAAATTCGGGCAGTCAAAATTATTGGCGCAATAAATCGGCTGGCAAATTTTAGCCTGGCAGGAATTAGTCACTTCCGACCAGAAACAGCCGAGTTCTTTAAGTTTGTCTTCGCAGGCGCTGATAGTTTGGTACGTAACGCATTGGGAATGGTTAGACGTGCCGATTTCAATGCTGCCGGTTGCCGCGGCCGGACCGCAGACAAAGTCGGTCTCGGCATAACGGCCATAATCATCGCAAACCCGATAATTGCTGACATTGGTATTAAATGACCAAACGCCGTTTTGGCCGGTCGGATCCAAAAGCCGATTAAAGATTTCCTGCGTTTGGCTGCTGGCGTTTTGGCTGTAAGAAAGTAAATAAATATTAGAGTAAAGAGTAGTCGCGCTGACACCTCGGTCCAAATTCGTGGCACCGACATAAATCGTCCGGCCGTCACGAATCGCCTGGTAGCCGTCGGTTTTAATTTCCTGCGGCGAGCCGACTGTCGGAACATTCATCTGGCAGCGCCCGTAAAGCTGCAAGTCATCAATATCAACCGTGCTGCTGCCGGCCTGGCGCAGCCGGACATAAAACTGAACCTTCGTCGGCGTGGTTAAAGTAAAATTGCAAGCAACCGGCTGCCAGGTAGCTGGCGTATTGCCGCTGGCACATTTAGCGCCGGTTTTTCCGGAAATCAAACAATTAGGCGTATTGTCGCAGAGGCTCTGCCAATTCCCGGCCGTAACTTCCTTTTCGGCGCCGACAACAACTTCGGCTTCTGATTTGACATAAGCCGTATAAGAGTAACTGCCGGCCGAAAGAGTCAAAGCGGATTTAACCGGATCATTGCGTAATTGTCCCCAGCCGGTAGTACCGCTAGTTACGGCTAGCCGAGCGGCTCGGCCAGTCCGGCCGGCGTCAGAAACCGCCGTCAAACCGGCGGCAAAATTACCGCTAAGCTGCAAATTCCAAGACCAAGTGGCCGGAGTGTCTTGCTCAAAATTGCCATTGGCGAACAGGTTATTATTTTTACAATCCGTATCTTTGAAGCAAAGCTGATCGAAATCACCCTGGCCGCCGCACAAACCCGACTGATACCAGGTTTTCGGCGACAAGTGCAAAGGGTTGGACAAAATCCGGATGCCTAAAGCGTCGCCGGTCGGCGCACCTTCCACTTTTAACAGCCTCAAGTTTTCAATTAATAAATTCGAATCTGGCACCGGAGTCAGTGAAGGATCAGACCAGTCGTTTCTCCAGGTAATAGTAACTGTATGACTGCCGCTGGCTAATTTACCGAGAAATAAGGTTCCGGTTTGGCTCGCCGTTGAAGCTAAATTATCGATATTACCTTTGGCGACATTATCAACTTTAATTTCCAGCCGCTGGCTGACCGAAGCCAGACAAGTCCCGGTGCCGCAAGCATTAGCCGCACCCGGATTGCAAACTGTTTTTTCACCGGCTCTTAGGATACCGTCATTATTTTCATCACAATAGGCAATGCTGGTTAAGTCATTGCCGAAGTTATGGGTTTTAATTTCCAAAGAATAATCGCCGGCCGTTACCGCCGCAAAATTGTAGCTCCAAACCGGAAGATTATTGTTGCCGTCGCCCAAACAATAAGAAAAATTTCCAAGCGTCGCCGGGCTGGGCGTTGGGTTGGGACAGCTAGTGCCGACGGAATATTCATTGCCATTTTTACTGCCGGCCGGGGTCTGGTTGCTCTCGCCGACTGGGAAAATAAAGTCTTTTAAGATGCCAAGCCGGGTACCTAAAACCGTGGGATTAACCGACAAGGCCGGCAAATCGTCATCCGTAGTATTTTCTTGGCCGGCATCGCGGCAATAGTACAATTTAAAATGAGTATCTCTGCAGATGCCGGAAGTGCAGTTGCCTTGGTTATCCCGATAAACATCAGCTAGCGAAGGCCAGGGGTTATTGCAGATAAAATTAGTAACATTAGCATCCTGAGAAGATTCCGACGTCAATCGGCACTGGGCCGTGGCCGCGCACTGATTAGCCAGCTGCGGATTGCAGAATTCGTTAGTATCGCTGCAACGGTACTGGCCGCCGAAAACCCGGACAACCGCTTCGCCATTTATTCCCTTAGTTACCGGCGGCGCGACTAAGTTGCCGTTAGCGTCATGGTCTTGCCCTGGCGTAACCAAATTTTGATAATTATAATTATCAACAGCGCAAATACCGCCGGAGCACTCCGAATCAAGATTGCATTTTTTTGAATTATCAACCGAACAAACTTTGTCCGCGTAATCGCTTAAATAAATAATTCCTTTTTGATCATTAGCCGGATCAATCTCGGACCACTGAAAACCAACACCCGACGGACTGATCGGCGTTATCGCCCCGACGATGGTGGTCAAATCATAGCACTGAGCCTGGTATAAATGCTGATTGCCGGCCAAAGCGTAATCAAAGTCATCGTCAAGCAGATTGGTTGGCGAATTCTTGCCGCAAAAATTGCCGGCGCAGGCGAATAAATCATTAATTGTCAGATTGCCGGCCGAAGTCGGTTTGACCAAAACCCCGACATAGTCGCATTGGCAGAAATCTTCGCTGGTGCCAAAAGTCCAAACCGAAGTATAGTCTCCGGTTTGAGGCAATGAGTCAGCATCGCTAATAATATCTTTAACGCCGCTGACGTCAACTTGGTAAGTGGCATTAGACTCTAAAAACCCGGAAGTTAAGCCGGTAACCGTCAGCCGGCTGCCCAAACAATCATTATCGGCCTGACAGCGGCTGTTGGTCAAAAGCCCGGCATCAGCCAGCGGATAAACACAACTATTTCTGACGCACTGGCCGGCCACGGTTTCATACAAATAAGACTTTACTAAATTGGGATTAGTCCCGCAGGAATTTTTGCAGACTTTTAAACTATCTAAAATCGTACTTGGCTTTAAAGTTTTGGAAAATACCGCCCAAATGGCAACGTTGCGGCATTGATTGGCCGCGTTAATTTTCGGTTGATGGCCGATAACATAAAATGGCACTTCCGATCCGGCCACCACGGTCAATTCACCAACACCGGCAGTTTGGGGCTGTAGCGCGCTCCAGGCTAAAATTTCTTCCCTGGCTTGACTCAAGCGGGTCGGTAGCCGGTCAATCGTTTGAACAATTTGATAAGGATCCAAGCGGTTATCGGCAACCGTGGAGCTGTTAACGGTGCAATTTCGGCTGCAGCCGTCGGAAATACACTGGCCGCCAGTACCGCAAGGACTGCCGATGCTATTACAAGGATTATTATCGGCAGAACAAAAGCCTTCGTAAGTAGTACAACCTGAGCCGGCCTTGCATTGTGAATAATTTAAACTGGTACAGCCGACCCATTGGTCAGCGCTATTTTGGCATAATCCCCCATCATCGCATTTTTCGCCGGTTTCTTTAAAGCCGTTGCCGCAAACCGATAAGCCCCAATTGTCATTGCCAATTACACCGTTCAACGATCGAGGTTCGTAGCCGACGGGACAGCTGAGAGGGTTAGCGCCGTTGGTAAAATCAAAAACATTAGTTTGAACATTGCGGCAGATATTAAGATTTCGATTCTCTAAAAGACAAGGCCGGGTGCCGCATTGATTGCCAGTCCAGTAGCAGAGGCCGGTATGGCAATTGGCTAAGTTCGAAAAATCGATTCTTTGGCAATCAACCTGGTTAACTGTTCCAGCCGGACTATAATTAATTCCCGTGCAGCCATCGCCGGAAGCGGGCTGGCCGCCGCGAGCCAAATCGCCGTTATCACATTCTTCGCCCAAACCGATCAGATTATCGCCGCAAAGCGCGTTAACGCCGGCAATTGAACCGGCAAAAGTACAAATATCCGTGCAGCCATCCGTATCATCGCCGTTAGGCTCGGTGCCGGTATCGCATTCTTCGCCGGTTTCGACAATGCCGTTGCCGCAGACTTCCTGATTATAATTGGTATTGCCAATTAGCAAACACCGCTCATTACAATAATAATTTGTTGACAGCTTCATTATTTCCGATGGCGACAAAGCTCGGCTGTAAATTCTGATTTCATCCAAAGCCCCGGCTAGATTAGCGCCGGTTTGCCGGCCGCCAAAAGTCAATTTTTTGCCGACGGCTGAAATATCGCCGCCCCGCAAAGATGTCGGGTCAGTCTCGCCGACCAACCGGCCATCTAAATAAGCTTTTAAGCCGCGGCCGCTGTCGCGGTTAACGGTAAAAGCGACGAAATGCCAGCCAGAAATCGCTAAATCAACCTGAGCCGAATTGACCATCCGGCTGCCGTCGCCAATTGCCAAATGAATTTTTTTATCGCTGTCGCTGACAATTTTAAACCCGGATTCGGCACCATTTTCCGCGCCCTTGCCTAAAAGCAGCTGACCGGCCGCGCTGTCGATTCCGTTGACCCAAAAGGCCAGGGAAAAACCTCTGACTGCCAGCTGTAAATTTTGATTATCATTAACTTCAACGTAGCCGGTGGTGCCGTTAAAACTAATTCCTTGGCCGATTTTACCGCCGACAAAGCTAAGGCCGCCGAAACCGGCGCCATTATTTTGATTAATTAAATCATTGGCATTGCTTTCCAATGGATACCAGCCGATTAAGCCGGTTTTATTAAATTCGCATTCCTCGCCCGGTTCAATCCGGCTATTGCCACAGCAATTGCTGCCGGTCGCAACTAAACAAGTATTTTTGCCGGCCCATTTGCAAGTCAGCGAATCGCAGTCGGGCACCGACAGCCAGCCCGGATCGCAGTCTTCGCCTTTTTCCACCACGCCGTTGCCGCAGCCGTCTTTGAATGGCGTAACAAAATTAGCCGCCGTGACGCCATCCAAATCCCGTTTGTCCCAGCGCCAATCATAAGAATAAGGATTTAAACGCTGGCCCCGCGCGTCGCACTGATCCGATATTGACCAAGGCTGGGAGAAATACCGGTATTTAATTTCGCCTTCCGGCAGAGTTAATTTTTCCGGAATCACCTGAACATGATCTAGGGCGCATAAATTATTTTCCGGTTTGGTTTTAAATACCCAGGAATAGGCATTTTGCGTCCCGGCGACATAACTGGGCGCGGTAAAATCTTCAAAATTCAAATAATCAAGCTGCTGCTTGCCGTCAGCCGTCGCCACTCCGTTTCTGACTACCACCCGATAAACCGTATTGGGAATTAAAGTCGGAATCATCGGCGTTAACGGATTTTGGTCGTTATCAATCGGGTTGTAAGTTTGGGGCAAGCTAAGATCAAAAGTATCGGGCGCCGAATCGGCCGGATTAGAATGAGGAATAATAATCCGGGTGGTAACGGTAATGGCAATCGGCGTTTTGCCCGCGATATCGCAGATTTCGTCGCTGCCGCAGTCGTAAAGAAAAATATTATCAGGGTTTAAAGTAAGAGCATCGGCGTATTTATTAAACCGGCCGCCAATCGCCGCATTAATACAAGCCCAGTTGCAGTCCGGCCATTTCTCAACCAAGCCGAAAGCGCCGTCGGGCAAAAAGTTACCGACGGTTAAATGGCCCTGACCCAATGGCCCGCCAGTAGCCGGGGTATAATTTTTTAACCATGACTGGATATGAGTTTCGCCGTCGGCCAAAGTCATCACTAATTGATACGGCCCAACCGTCGGCGGATTATTCAATGGCGTATCCAAATAGGAACCGGCGTTGATGCATTTGTCAGTGCAGCCAAACTGATTTTGTGGCCTACAAGTGGCCGTCCAGGGATCAGCGCAATTATAAAGCGACTTAGTGGTGCAGTAATCGCCATTGTCGCTGCAAATACCGCCCAAGTCACACTCTTCGCCGGTTTCAACCAAACCATTGCCGCAAACCGAGCCGGAATTATTATTGCCCGGCACCGAGTTTAAAGGCAGACAATCATAATTGGCCGGACAGCTCCCGCTGCCAGCGCATTCCCCTAGCCTAAAGTCGAATAAATTAGTTTTTTCAGAACGGCAGAAACCGTGGCTGCGGTCTTCAATTAAACAACTGCTGCTGCAGCCGTCGCCGTCAACCGGCTTTCCCCCTAAAACCAATTCACTGCCGTCGCATTCCTCGCCTAAGCCGATCTGGCCGTCACCGCAGCGGGAACTGCCCAAAACCGAACCGGTATATAAACAAGTAGCGGAGCAGCCGGCGCCGGATGAGTCGCACTCTTCGGTTCTTTCAATTAAGCCGTTGCCGCAGACATCAAATTGGTTGCTGTTGCCTAAATCAGCATCATTTTCATCTAAACAATTATTATTGCACCCATCGCCGTTATTCAAATTACCGTCGTCGCAGTCTTCGCCGGTTTCAATGACGCCATTACCGCAGCCGTCCCGTAGCGGCGTGACTAAATCAGCCACGGTCGGCTGGCTTGACTGCCAGTCGAAGTCCCAAGTATAAGGATTAAGTCTTTGGCCGAAAACCGGATCGCAGCTGTCCGGCGCCGTCCGCGGCCTGGCGGCATAAAAAATATTAACCCCGATATCAGCGTGTTTCTCCGCCGGCGCGACGTCAATTTTTCCCGGCAGACACAAACCGTAATCAGTCTGGGTTTTGAAAATCCAGGAATATGAATCTTTTATCAAATCATTATTTTGATCAAAATTTAATCCGGCCAAAGGCTTATGTTCGTTTTGACTTCTAACCTGGCTGTCAATAACGACTCGATAATAAGTATTAGGCACTAAGCAATAATCGTCCTTGCCGTCGTTATTAAAATCATAGCAAGGCACGTAGCCGGTATAAGTGTTGGCCGCTTCCGCCGGATCCAATATCACGGAATTGGTAAAACTGGCAACGACTTCGGCCGCACTCAAATTGCAGCTTGGATCGTCGTAACAGATATAAAGCTTCATTTTGTCTTTGACTGAAAAGCCGGCGGTTTCATCCATGGCCTTGCTGAAAGTCGCCCCGATTTTGGCGTTCAAACAAGCCGTACCGCAGTTTGGGAAATGATCAATAACGTAAGGCGAGGAAAAATCAATATACAAATTGCCATGGCCAAAAACTGAAGGCAGGGGCGTAAGTTTACATTCCGCTTCAACTTTGGCAAAAGGATTAGGCGCGTCGTTGATGGTTTCGCCCAAAGCCGTGGCCTTGGCGGTATTGGCAATGGCTTTTTGTTCAACTGAAACTTTGGCTGGTTTATCCGTTCCCCAGCCCCAGCCGGCCGTACAGCTTTCCGGCCGAATATCAACGCAATAATTATCTTCCGAAACCGGCTGAGCAAAATAATCATCGCGAATCGCACCGGCATAATATAAATAGGCAGTCGCCGGACTGACGGCCACGCAGCCGACCGTGCTTAATTCGTCGCTGTCTTTAGTTTTAAAAAGCCAGGCATAATGGCTTAAGCCGATATCGTTAGCCGCTAGCCGGACGCCGTTTCGGCCGAATATTTTGGCTGAGTCCAAATCAACTTTGTAATAAGTATTTTTTGCCAATAAACTATTAGGCACCAAGGTTAGCTGACCGGTATTTTGATCGTTATACCAGCCGTTATTGGCCGCGATAATCGTAAAAGCATTGGTTACGTCGGTATTGCAGTTTGCCGGGTCAGCACATTGATAAACTTTGACCGTGGCATCGGTTAAAGAAGGCAGATACATCGGCGAATTAAACAGCGCTTTGACTGTGGCATCGATTTTTACTTCGCTGTCGTCGGTTCGAATATAGCTAACCCGATAGCCGGCTTGTTCGGTTCCCCGGCGGTTAAACGGCGTCGGACTGGCCAAGCTTAAAAAATCGCAAGTCGCCGTCCGATTACAATTTTCCACGACTCTTGGCCCGAAAGATTCCGTCGTAAATAACCAGGTAAAAGTTGATTCCGTGGCAATCCCGAGTTTAGGCTGGCACAAGCAAGTCTCGTTATCGCAAGCGTAACCCAAAGGATCGCAAATTGACTGGTTCGGTTCGCAAGCCGGCGTGGCGACATTGCCGTCGCAGACAATTCCCGGATAGCAATAGCAGGAAAGTTTATTGGGATCGTAACCGGCATCCCCCAGCTTGCTGTTATAACAATAATAATTAAGGTTAGCCGAATTGCAAGTTTCCGTTCCCGGACAATCCGATTGGCAAGTTTCGCTAGCCGGACAAGTTGACGGCGAGGCGGTTAAACTACAAGGCTGGCCGCTTTGGCTGCAGCTGCCCCAGTTGAGCCGGCAGACATTGCCGGAAGTACTGCATTTGCCGACGCTGCACATGCTTTGCAAAGGATCGCAGATATTATTAGTCCCATCGGCATCGCAGGCAATTAACGGCTGGCACTGGCAACCGTCATTGCAGAATTGGCCTTGCGGACAATTTTGCACCGGCGTACAAGACTGATGAGTCGGATCAGTCGTACAAGTATAAGCCGTTATTTGTTTACAATCACAAGTAGCGGGATCGCAAATTTGATTGATGCCGCAAAGAGTGTTATCCGGTTTGCAGACCCCGGCTTCGGTACTGCAAGCCCCGGGTTGTTTGCCGGTCTGAAACGACCAGTTATAAGTTGATTCCGTCAAAACGCCGCCGGTTTGCTGGCAAGTACAGTTGCTTTGCGGATCGCAGACATAACCGGTCGGACATTTGGCATTATCCGGCCGACAAGACGGATTATCGGCATCGGCTGACGAAGTCGGATTATCGCAAGAAGCTGTTTGATAACAATAACAAGGCAGCTTAGTTGAATCAGGCGTATGCAAAGTCGTATCGTAGCAATACCAGCCCGCCGGACATTTTGCCTGGGTCGGACTGTTGCATTGAGCCGGACTATTGTCGCTGTCGCAAGCCTGGCGCGGTTCGCACTTGCATTGGCTGTTGCAGAAATGATCCGCTGAACATTTGGTTTGGTCGACGGAACAACTGTTAGCATTGCTGCTGCATTCAAAAGCCGTCGGCCCGCTTTCCGGATCAACCCGAAAAGATTTAGGATTACTGAATTCGGCATTAACCTTGACTCGGTTGCCGATATTAATCGACTGAGCCAGGGGTACAAAAATACCATCGCGATTAGTCGTGCCAAAAGCCGGCACTTTGGCATTGGTAATCTCAGCGGCGCTAATAACCGGCGTACCACCGGCAAGCATGGCACCAAAATATACCGAACTTTGGCCAGCCGCAAACCGAATGCCTTCAAAAGTTACTGAAGTATCAATAATGCCAAAAGTTGGATTGAGCGTGCAAAGACCGGGCCGGACTGTTTCATTAATGACAAAGTTACCGAGCCGGCTGCCGACATTGTCATCAGTCTGATCAGCTAAGCCATCGGCTCTGACGACTTTGATAGCGCCGTCTTTGGCTCCGGTTGGAATAGTTACGATAATTTCCCGATCATTCCACACATCAGTACAGGCCGGATTGGCCGCGCTGGCTAACGAAGCAATAACCTCCGGCTGGCCGGAGACGCCGGTAAATAAAACCTGGCCGGAAGCAGTATTGAAATGGCGGCCGTGAATCGTAATCAAATTGCCCTCGGCGCCGTCCAGCGGTGAAACCCATTCAATCACCGGCACGCAAGCTTCGCAGTCAGCGCCGCCGCAGTCAGCGTCGACTTCGTCGGAATCTTTTAGACTATTACAGCAATGATCGGCTCGAATACTGAAATTCTGGGTATCAACCGTACTATGAGTATCCAAATCCACCGCCGTTGCCGTCACGGTAATACTAGGCAGCATGCCATAAGCATGAGTATCCCAATTAACCGAGGCAAAATCCGCCGGCGGCACCGAGACCTCGCTGTCATTGGCGTTTAAAAAATTACCATCATTAAAATTAACATAAGCAATGCCGTAATCATCGTTGACCAAAGCCTGAAGATTATTGGCAGTCGATTGGCAAATTTGCGTGGCAATAATATCGACGGTCGGCGGCTGGGTATCCAAAAAATCACCGGTCGTGAAAGTATTAGTACAGGTGTTATGGCCCGCCCCGCCGCAAGTCAGAGCATAACTGCCGCAAGTCAGAGTGCCAGTACTAAGGCGAATATCATATTGGGTATTGGCGTCAAAACAATGCAAAGTATCCTGCGGCGCCGGGCAAAAAGCCTGCGGTGTCAATTCAACTAAACTGCCGCTGACTATCCGGTCAACTGCCACCGGGTTTCCCGTCGCGCGGTTAACCACTTCGATCTGATCAGGATTAGTAATGCCGGCATAATTAAACCTGACCCGAATAACACTGTTAAGCGGCCGGTTCGGCGGGCTGACCGGAGAAATACTGGCAACGTGGCATTCATGGACCGCGGTTGGGTCGCAGCCGGAAATTGTTAAATCAATCTGCCATTGGTAAGTACTCGGCGGCGTGACTAGATTACAGCGATAACAGCCGTCCGTTTGGCCGGCATGGGCAGCATCGCAAGAACCGCCCGGTCCGGCGCCAGTGGCAACAATTAACTGGTTGATGACAAAGCTGGCAATACCGAAGGCGGAAAAAATAATCACCAAACCGATAGCGGCATTAACTAAAATCTTTTTAGCTAAGCTGATTTTTTCGGCATTACCGCCGGCCGTCATCCAAACCCAGCCGCCGTATAAAACCAAAACTAAAGCGATAATGCCTAAAAAGCCTAAAATCGCCTGGATAATCCGCATGATCGTTACTCGTAAATCCTGAGTGCCTAAACCGGTAGCCGTGCCGTAATTCAAACCGACATCCAAAGCCAAGGCGGCCGAAGCAGCCAAAAAGCTGCCAGCCAGTAAAATGAGGATTGGCAGAAACTGCCAAATTATTTTTTTCTGAAAACTTTGTTTCACTTTAACCGAGAGTTAGAAGTTAAATCCCGTCTTAACTATAAGCTAAAAGCTATCAGCTAAAAGCTAACTAATAACCGGTATAACAAGGCGAAGCCTCCCAGGCTGCAACATCCATCGGCTGGCCGTTGCAACAGTAAGGGCTGCCTTGGCAGCAATTCGGATCGCCGGGATTACAGACTGAAATACAGCGTTCGCCGGTAGGACACTCATTATCACCGCTGCATGCGGTCGCCGTAGTGATATTACAATGATTGTCCGCGCTATTGCCTTTCGGACCGCCGGAGGGCAAATAGCAATTCTGATAAATATCTTTAATCCCGGAACCGAGTTCCAGGCCGTAATTAGTCACTTCCAAAAACTTCGTATGATTAAGTTCAACCATAGTTTCATCGGCATAGCCGTCTTTGGGCAAGACTATGTCCAAATCAACCTTGCTGGCCCACCAGCCAACCGGCTGGGTAGCCTTATCAATCAAGCTGATATATTTACGATTATGGCAAACGCCGTTATTTTTGCATTCCTTATTTTCCAAGCAGAATAATTGATCGCCGGACTGGTTTTTGCAGCGAAAATTTTCACAAATCTGACCCGTCGTATCATAATTGCAATCGTCATTAGTAGCGCATTGGCAATAGCCATCCTGATAATTGCTCCCCGGTTTCAGACTGGCCGACATCATTACTTCATTAAAGGCGGAATCAACCGGCGCGGTTAGACTCGTGCCATTGCCGCCGATGACCGGGCCAACGGCTTTAATCACTGACGGCGACAAATCAAGGCTTCGGTTAATATAAAATGACCAGATTAAATCATCGCCTTGTTCATCGGATAAGCGAAGGCAAGTATTGCCGGCACCGCAGTCAGAATCATTGAGGCAATAATTAGTATGATTATTGGAACAGACTTTGTTTAATTCATAAGGCGGCTGACCGCTTTGAGTTTGCGGCCCTTCCGCTTGGCCGAAAATCCGGCTATTGAGCGTATAGGTATTTTCGTTGCCATTAAAGGAATTGGCGGCGGCATCAATAATGCCCGCGGGAGCGGATCTGACTTCCGGATAAAATACACCCGTCGTTCCGCCCGCATCGCCTTGGCAGGCCGAACCGTTACCGCCAGCCGTTGGAATGCAGACTTTAAAATTAGGATCGGTGCAGTCGGTAGCGGTACATTCTTTCAGCAGTCCGGCTTTGACGGTTACCCGATAATGGGTTGGCCGATAGGGATTAGTATCGTTAGTCGGCAAACAATAAATTTTATCACCGCAAGAATTAGTAACCGTGCCGCCGGCGCCGTTATCGCAAGGGACGCCGGATAAAAATTCCACTGTCTTATATTGATTACTGATTAAATAAACGCCATTAACCGGAGTCCAGCCGCCGACGCCATTGGGATCGGTGGAATATTCGATGATTATAGTATCTTTATTAACCTGCGCCGGACTAATCGCTTCGTTAAAATCAATGGCAATCGTCGCATTCCGGGGTTTGTCGGCCGCGCTCCGCTTAGTGGCCGTAAAAACCGCGTCAACGCCGCCGGATAACGTTATCCGACTGGCATCGCAAACCGGCGTCGCATCGATATTGCAGAGACTAGCCCAATTACCGCTGGCGGAAAGCGAAATGATATTGCCGGTTTTGCCCGCCATTTTAGCCTGCAAGGAAACTTCAGCCCCGGTCGCCGTCGCTGTAACGCTCAAATTATCCGCATTAATTTTAGCGGCGATTTTTTGCGCCTGATCGGCGGCATCGGTACCCCGTTCAATTTGATTGACCGTTAAAGCAGGCGGAGTTAAAGCAAAAGTGTAAAGCTTATTATCAACCGCCAAAGTATCGGCTGATTGATTGGGAATCACATTTAGCCCCCACTGATTACCCGCGGCATAACCAGAACCAAGTCTTAAAGTTAAGCCGCCGCCGAGATTAATATTGTCGCTAGTAATCGGCGCATTAGTTTTATTGTTAGGATTATTATTAGCCCAAAAAACATTGGCTGTCAGCGATGAGCTGTTGACGGTCACTTTAATTTGGCCGGAAAAATCACTGTTGTAAGTGCCGGTCGAGGCCGCATCGGCCGTCGTGCCGCCTAATTTGACTACGGCAACTGAAGCGGCCTGATTGACCCTTGGCGGGAAATTAGCCGCTAAGACTTTAATTTTGCCGGCGGCCTGGCCGGCGGCCGCTGTCGTATAATTATCAGCTTGGTTATCAGGCTCGGGAAAAACATTGCCAGCTTCCACCGGATCCAAATCAAGAAAAGTTCCGACTTCAAATCGCCAAGTAAAATAGCCGGCCGCGCCCGGAAAAGCCGATTCGCCGTTGCCTTTTTGAATGCCACTAGTCAGCTTAACGGCATACCAGATATTATTGGTTCCGTCGCCTAAATAATTCTTCGGTTTGAACACAAAAGTTTTGCCGTCAGTACTGCTGGCCAAAACATCGCCGTCACCCAGCCGGCTGGCTTCCGGCTTATTATTTTCATAAATTCTGACATTATTAGAGACTAACTCTTTATCCGCACAAGGCAATGCCGTGCAGCCTTTAACAATCGTTTCCGGTTTCATTGCCACTTTAAAAGTCACCATAATGCTGGTATTTCTAGCCACATTTTTGGCAAACGGAATCGGATAAACGCTTTCAATAATGCCATTGCCTAAATGGCCGCAATTATCACAGGCGCCCGCGGGTGGCCCGCCGCCTGGCGTTTGGCCGACATTAGTCGCTCCTTCTAAAGCGCTGATGATAAAACTGACAATGCCGAAGGCCGAAAAAATAATCACTAAGCCAATGACGGCATTGCGCAAAATCCTTTTTGCCTTGTCAATCTGCTCGGCATTGCCCGCCGAAGCCATCCATAAATAACCGGCATAAACATTAATCACAATGGCAATCACCCCGACAAAGCCCAGAAAAATCCGGATGATTTTCATGATGGTTATCCGCAGATCCTGGGTGCCCAAACCGCTGGCGGTACCGTATTGAACGCCGGTGTCTAAAGCTAAAACCGGCAACGCCGCGCCGAAAAATAAAACTACCAGTGCCATAAAAACAAAGGTAGTTTTAAATCCCAATAGCCGCTTTCGGAAACCGCTAATTTTTTTGGAAGTATTCATAATTTTATTCGTTAATTTTATAAAATAAAATTATTTAAATATAAATAAGTTCCCCTACTTTTTAAAAAATTCTCCTTTCGTCTCAACTTACTAGCTTGACTAACTTACTTGCCTCGCCGTAGTCCCGACTTTAATCGGAAACGAAGGCGGGCTACTTATCAACTTGACTAACTTAATTTGCTCAGCGCTTCCTTGACCAGCCGGCTGACGACGCTGCCGTCAGCTTGGCTGCCTAATTCTTTGACCACCGCACCGATGACTTTACCCATATCGGCCGGAGTTGCCGCGCCGGTTTTGGCAATCACCTCAGCGATTTTTTGTTTAATCGTATTTTCATCAAGATCAACCGGCAAATATCGGCTGACAATGCCGATTTCCTGTTTTTCTTTTTCGGCTGCTTCCGGTCGGCCGCCTTGGCGGTAGAGCTCCGCTGATTCTTTGCGTTTTTTTACCTCTGTCCGCAAAATTTTAATCACCTCGGCTTCGGCCAGCGGTTCCCGATTTTTGGCAATTGACGCATTAGTCAATACCGTTTTTAACTGCCGCAACGTTAAAACCGCCAGCTCATTTTTTTCTTTAAATGCCTGGTTATAATCTTTCTCGATCTGTTCTAAAATTTCCATTTTTACTTAGCGATAGGAACTAGGCGTATTTTCTTCTTTAAGCTTGCCGATTTTTTTGAGATAATCGCGCTTTTCCCTAATTTGCTTTCGCCGCAAAGCGTCTTTCCGGAGCTTGGTTTTATTTTTTGGCTTTTCGTGAAACCGAATCTTCCGCGACTGGATTAATTTGCCGCTTTGCTGGAGTTTTTTGTGAAATCTTCGAAGTAAACTTTCAAAAGTTTCACTTTTCTTTCTTTTAACTTCTGCCACACTGAATTCACCTCCCTTAGTGAATTTTAATTACTTAAAATTTTAATTAAACTTTATCTCAATTATTAACTTTACAATAACACTTTATTTCCGATAAGTCAACTTTGAATAACGCTGTTCAATTGATTGTTCAGTTTCTTCTTTAATTCATGGGTGGTCTTTTTGAAATCAATGATTTCCTGAACCCCGCTTTCCATATCCCGGATCAAAATCGTGCCATCCATTACTTCTTTTTGGCCCAAAATTAAAGCGTATTTGACTTTTAGCTTATCCGCCAATTCCAGCTGGGATTTTAGACTATCTTTCGATAAATTCTCGGCCACCACGATATTTTCCTTCCGCAGCTGTTCAAACAGATTCAAGGCTTTAATTTTGGCCTGGTCGCCGATTTGGGCTAAAAAGATCTGGGGCGAGGAAGTGTCGGGGACTTTGATTTCTTTCTGCCGCAGCTGCGAAATCGTTCTTTCAATTCCCACCGCGACGCCGACTGCCGGCGTCGGTCGGCCGCCCAAAATTTCCACTAAACCATCGTAACGGCCGCCGCCGCCCAAAGCGCTCTGCGAACTTTCTTCTTTGTCGCTGGGGAAAACTTCAAAAACCGTTTTAGTATAATAATCCAGCCCGCGAACTAAATGCGGATTAAGCTTGTAAGAAATATTCAGCTCGTCGAGATATTCGACCACTTTCATAAAATGGCTTTTGCACTCGTCATCGAGCCAATCAACAATCTGGGGCGCTTCATTTTTGACGAACTGGCAGGAGGGATTTTTACAATCAAGCAATCGCAGCGGATTTTTAACCAGCCGCTTTTTGCAATCTTCGCATAAAAGTTTGCGCTTGCTCCGGTAATAAGCGGTTAATTCCGAAAGATAAACTTTGCGGCATTGCGGGCAGCCGATACTATTAATATGGATGCTAATCTGGCTAAAGCCGATTTGCTGATAAAAATTACTGATAATCGCGATAATCTGGGCGTCAATCACCGGGCTGCCATCACCTAAAATTTCAAAGCCAAACTGATGAAACTGGCGCTGCCGACCTGACTGCGGCCGCTCACGGCGAAACATCGGCCCCCAATAGTAAAGCTTGACCGGCTGCGGCAAATTAACCATGCCGTGGTTGATATAGGCACGGGCGATGGAAGCGGTGGCTTCCGGCCGTAAAACGACATTGCCTTCGCCCTGATCGGTAAAACTAAACATTTCTTTTTCCACGATATCAGTCTGTTTACCAATTGACCGGGTAAATAAATTAACTTCTTCCAAAATTGGCGGATCAATTTTGGCAAAACCGTAGCCTTTGGCAAAACTTTCAACCGCATCCCTGATGAATTGCCAATAAGGCTGATCGGCCGGCAAAATGTCTTTAAATCCCCGCAGCAGCTGAACAGTTTTGGCCGTTTGGCTTTTTCCTAATTTTGGTTCTTTAATTTTTGGCATATTTTTAGAAAAATTAACTAGTTATAAACCGTACTCTAAATGATCATTAAGCAAACCGATTCGATTTAAAGGCCAGCCGCGCCAAAGGGTTCTGCCAATAATATAGCTGCGTTTGACCGGACCGAAAGCACGGGAATCTAAGCTAGCCATGCGGTTATCGCCGAATAAATAATATTCGTCGCTGCCTAAAGTTACTTCCGCTTCCCCTAAAGTCTGAGTTCCCGGCGACAGATAAATTTCTTTCAAAACTACCCCACCCGGATTTTTAGCATTAGAGACGGTGATTCCACCATCGGCAATTTTAATCGTTTCGCCCGGCAAACCGACTACCCGCTTAATAAAATACTGGCTGGTATCAAAAGGATAGCGAAAAACCACAATATCGCCGCGGCTAGGATTACCCAGCCGGTAGCTGATTTCGTCAATGATTAAATACTCATGGTCGTAAAAATTCGGCTCCATTGACGCCCCTTTGACATAAAACGGCTTGATTAAAAAATAACGAACCGGAATAATAATCGCCAGGGAAATTACCACCACTTTAAAAATCTCCCAGGTAAAAATCAAAAGCTGTTTGCCCGCCGATAAATTATCATCGACGTGCGCCGGATACTTATTTTTGTTGAAGATGCTCATAAACGATCAGGATAATTAGTAATTATGCCGTCAATGCCCAAACCTTTGAGATACTCGATTTTTTTCGGGTTATTGACAGTCCAGGCACAAACTCTGATGCCTCGTTTTTTAAATAACTCAACCTTTTTTTTATTTAATAAATGATAATTGATATTAAGGTAATCGGCGTGGGAACTTTTTACCACCCAGGAAATATAATATTTAGTCAGCGGCAAAAACAAAATCGCCAAAAAGTCCAAAATCAGCCAACCGCTAAACACATTAGTTGACCGAAAGACTAAAGCGGTGATAATCTTCGGCTCCAAAGTTTCAACCATTCGGATTTCCGAAGGAAAGTTTGAGCAGATCATTACTTGAGCTAAATCAATTTTGTAATCGCGCAAAGTTTGAACGACAACTTGAGCGCTGTCTTTTTCTTTTAGCTCAATGTCCAAACCGACTTTATTGCCGATCACTTCCAAAACTTCGCCCAAAGTCGGAATTTCTTCCGTTTCTTCCACTCTTAGCTCCTTAATTTCCTCCAAAGTCAGCTGGCTGACGCGGTGAAATTTTTTTTTGGCCAGCCGACCCAAAAATTTATCATGAATGACAATCGCGTATTTATCCTTGGTAATTCTAACGTCAAACTCAACCATATCAACGCCGCACTCTAGCGCTTTTCTGAAAGAACACAGCGTATTTTCCGGAGCATAAGCTTTCGCACCCCGGTGGCCGATTTTTAGCATTATTAAAACTGTTTAAAATTTAACTGGCGGACAATGTAGGACTCTCTGCCAAAGCCTTTTTTTATTTCTGTTTGTGGCGGAGAACCAGCAACCTCTTCGACCCGCCTGCCATCGCCATGGACAATGCTGGACTCGAACCTGCCTGCCGGCAGGCAGGCCAGCGACCTTCGCGATGTGAACGCGACGCTCCCCAACTAACATATCTTAAATGGGCACTACAGGAATCGAACCTGTAACCTCTTCGATGTGAACGAAGCGCTCTAACCATTGAGCCAAGTGCCCAAAACGGCGGGACAAGACTGTTCTTTCCCAAGTTTAAGTGAAGCGCTTACTTATGGCATCAACCATGACATGATTCCAATAGCGCGCGAAACCCCGCACCGAATGCTTTAAGTAAACACTCCTTCACAGGATTATGCCAGTGGCATTCTGGTGCGTGGGTAAAAAAAGAAAGCGTTTGGGTTCACGGTACACCTAAAATAATACGCTTATGGTGTATGCCCGGTAGTAGTCCCTTACCTTAAGGTAATTGGAGTAACTACTACAAAACTAAAAATAAACTTATAAATAAATCCGGTAAATTTTTATATTTTGGGATTGGTAAGGGATCACTACCGGGTATGCCCAGAAAGACGATTGACTTAAAAAAGCATAACACGAAATATAGTTTTTGTAAACTGCTTCATTATATATGATAATATTGCTAATTTCTAATTTTTATGGCAAAATTAGCTTATGATGAGAACTGATATCGATTTTTTAAACGAAGCGGACAAAATAATCCATCAGCCGAAGAAAAAGCTCAAACTTATCAGTAAAATAATCATTTATTCACTGATAATTTTTGTTATAATTTTTATTTTCTTCGGCGTAGAAATGATTACCTCCGGAGAAAATCTCGCCAAAACCTTGGGCAATGTCGGCTTATGGGGACAAATTCAGCACTTAATCGGCAGTAATGATAAAAATTTGAACGGCGAAAAAGAAGATCGGATTAATGTTTTACTTTTGGGCATCGGCGGCGAAAATCATGACGGACCGTATTTAACCGACACCTCCATTTTAGCCAGCTTTAAACCGTCAACCAAACAAGTCTCTTTGGTTTCCATTCCCCGCGATTTATTAGTCCCCATCCCCGGCTATGGCTGGCAGAAAATAAACCATGCCGATGCTTACGGCGAGGTAAAAAACCCCGGCCGAGGCGGAGAAAAAACCGCCGAAATTGTCAGCCAAGTTTTTGGCGTTCCAATTCATTACTATGTCCGGATTGATTTTGCCGGGTTTAAACAAATCGTTGATGACTTGGGCGGCATTACGGTTGACGTGGAAAATCTTTTAGACGACCCAAATTATCCGATCAAGGGCAAAGAAACCGCCACCACTACCGAGCGCTATGAGCACTTATATATTAAGCCGGGAGTAAAAAATATGGACGGCGAACTGGCCTTAAAATTTGTCCGCTCCCGCGAAGGCCGAGGCATTGAAGGTTCAGATTTTGCCCGGAGCAAAAGACAGCAAAAAGTTTTAATGGCGATTAAAGAAAAAGCCTTGTCTTTCGGCGTTTTAGCCAACCCCTACAAAGTCGGTAAATTAATGGACACCCTGAGCCAGCACCTCGCAACCAATATGCAAGTCTGGGAAATCATCAAATTTTTCAATTTAGGCCGGGACATCACCGAACAAAATATTACTCGCCGGGTTTTAGACGATAGTCCAAACGGCTCGTTGTATGCGGCAATGACGGAAGGCGGCGCTTTTGTCTTGCGGCCGAAAGCGGGCGATTTTTCTGAACTCAAGCTGATCGCCCAAGAGGTCTTTAGTACCGGCACTACGACCGCTGAAATTAAACCAACCGTTAAACCAAAAATGATCGAGGTCCAAAATGGCACTAAAATTGTCGGCCTAGCCGGTCGAACCGCGCAAGCCTTGGAAAACTTGGGCTACCATATTTCGCAAGCCCGAAATGCTCCCACTCAAGATTATCAAACAACCGTCATTTATAAACTCAACAATCAGGAAAGCGATTCCGCAGTCGATAAAATCGCCAAACTATTAGGCGCCGAAGTTGCCAGTGCTTTGCCCGACTGGACAACCTCAACCACCACGAGATTTGTTAACAAAGAAAGTGATATTTTAATTATCTTGGGCCAAGATCATAAAGACCTCTAAAAAATATGCCTGAAAAAAAGCTGCCAACCGTGGTTTTAGTCGGCCGAATCAATGTCGGCAAGTCTTCATTTTTTAACTGCCTGACGGAAACCGGCCGGGCTTTAATTTCACCTATCCCCGGGACGACTCGCGATTACAATCTTGGCCAAGTGGCCTGGCGGAAAAAAAACTTCAACCTTATTGATACCGGCGGTGTTAATATTGATAATTTAAAAAACAGCATCCAGTCGTTACTGTCAGCTAAAACTCCAAAAAAATTACAAAAAATCGACGCAATTGAAACCGAAATCATCCAGCAAACCAAAGAAGCGCTCAATAAAGCTGATTTGATTATCATGGTTACCGACGGCAAATCCGGACTTTTACCGGCGGATAAGGAATTGGCTTTAGTTTTAAAAAAATTAAAAAAACCGGTAATTTTAGTCAGTAATAAAGTCGATAACCAAAAATGGCTATTACAGCTCAATGATTTCTTCAAGCTCGGCTTGGGCAAACCCTGGCCGGTCTCGGCGGTTAACGGCTCCGGCGTCGGCGATTTTTTGGATGAATTAATTAAAAAGATAAAATGGCCGGCCGGCCGGCCGGCGAAAAAAGAAATTACTAAAAGCATCCGGGTGGCGATTGTCGGCAAACCCAACGTCGGCAAGTCATCTTTGGTTAACCAAATTTTAGGCGAAAAAAGAGTAATTGTTTCCCCAATCCCCCAAACTACCCGCGAACCCCAGGATACCGAAATCAGCTATAAGGGCAAAAAAATACTTTTAATCGACACCGCCGGCCTGCGCAAAAAAGCCAGAATCGAACCGGGCATTGAAAAACTGGCCACGCGGCGGTCTTTAGGCATAATTCATTCAGCCGATATTGTTTTATTTTTAACCGAAGTTGACCGATCTTTAACCAAGCAAGATAACTTTTTAGCCGGTTTAATTAAAGAGTCGCGCGCCGGCATCATTGTCATTGGCAATAAATGGGATTTATTAACCGACAAAGATGAAAAAATCGATACCCAGATAAAAAGGCATTATCAGTCAAACTTTTCTTATTTAAGCTATGCCCCGCTGATATTTATCTCCGCTCTTACCGGCCGCAATGTCGATAAAATTCTGGATTTGATTTTGACGATCTGGCAAGAGAGAATTAAAGAAGTGCCGCCGGAAAAACTCAGCGAGGTTTTGAAAACCATCGTTAAAAAACAATATCCGGCTCAAGCTTCCGGCCAAAACCGGCCCAAACTTTATTCATTGGTTCAGACCAAAACCAACCCGCCGGAATTCACCGTTTACATCGGACCGAAACAAAATATTCATTTTTCCTACCTCCGTTTTGTCGAAAATCAGATCCGGGAGAACTTTGGTTTCACCGGAATTCCGGTTAAAATTAAAGTGAAGCAAGCTGACAAGTACGCAATTCGATAAATTTACCCGCGGCCAAATTACTTACCTGCCTGACAGCTTACAAACTCACCGACTAATTAACTATGAAACTCATCGTCGGCCTGGGCAATCCCGGCAAAAAATACGCCCAAACCTGGCACAACTTAGGCTTTTTGGTAATTGACCAGATTCAAAATTCCAAGCCGGATGAATTTTTAAAATTTAAAAATAGCGATAAATTCAAAGCGGAAATTTGCGAAGGCAATGGCGCCGGGGAAAAAATAATTTTAGCCAAACCCCAGACTTTCATGAATCAGTCCGGCGAAACAGTTAGAGCAATGGCAAATTTCTATAAAATTAAACCCGATGATTTGTGGGTAATTAATGACGATATCGATTTGCCACTTGGCAAACTCAGAATTTCCCATAATGCTTCGGCGGCCGGCCACAAAGGAGTCCAATCAATTATTGACGAAATCGGCAGCCAAAAATTTGTCCGGTTTCGGCTTGGAATTAACCAAATCCCCCCGGTTACCCTGCCGACGGAAAAATATGTCTTGCAAAAAATCGACGAGAAGAGTATGGTTTTAATTAATGAGACGATCAAGGAAATACTAGCGGCAATTGAAATTGGCTTAGCCAGCGGCATTCCCGAAGCAATGAACGAGTTTAATTAATAATAAAACAATCAAATCCAATCAATACAGCGCAGAAATGTGCTTTTTTTATACAAAAAAAAATAACTCCCAGAGTCCTGCCGGCCAGCGCAAGTCGGCTACTGAATAAACAGCAGACAACTCAGCTTTTGGCTACTTGCCAGATTTGGAGGGTAAATCTCGCGTTCGCCGCTGGCAAACAGGATTCTGAAAGCTACTTTTCAATGAATAAATTATCCTAGCACTTTTATTTAAAATTGTCAAGGATCTGCGGTAATGTGCACACACGTATGGCGGTTTCTCAGGATGCCAGATAGCTTAAAAACCAATAATTTCTACCTAAACCATCAACCATCCCCGATTTAAACCAAGCATTTAATTAATTATAAATAAAAAATATGCCAACTAAACTGCCCGAAGATGAATTAAAGTATTGGCTGGCTTTCAGCCAAGTCAGTGCGATCGGCCCCCGGCGCTGGCAAAAACTTTCCGCTTATTTTCCCAGCCTAAAAATTGCCTGGCAGGCAAACTTGAACGAATTTTTACGAGCCGGTTTGGAATTTAGAATTGCCGAAGAACTGATTGCCAACCGGCAAAAAATTAATCCCGACCGGGAATTGGAAAAATTAAAAAGACTAAGGGGAAAAATAATTACCATTCTTGACGATGGCTATCCGAAGCTGCTTAAGGAAGTTTATGCTCCCCCGCCGCTGCTTTATTATTTCGGCAACTTTGAATTAAATAATGATTTTCCTTTGGCTGTCGTCGGCACGAGAAAAATCAGCGACTACGGCCGGCTGGTTACGGAAAAAATTGTTAGCGGTTTAGTCACTGCCGGACTGACCATTGTTTCCGGCTTGGCCTTGGGTATTGACGCCTGCGCCCACGAAGCAACGCTGAAAAATAACGGCAAAACCATTGCTGTTTTGGGTTCGGGTCTAAACCAAATTTATCCGGCGACTAACCGCCAGCTGGCCGGAAAAATTATTGCCAATAACGGAGCTGTTGTTTCCGAATTCCCGCCCGAAATGCCGCCGCTAAAACATAACTTCCCCCAGCGCAACCGAATTATTTCCGGTTTAAGCTTGGGCACGCTGGTAACGGAAGCCGGAATTAAATCCGGCGCCTTGATCACGGCTCAGTTTACCTTGGAACAAAACCGGGAAATTTTTGCCGTGCCCGGCAGTATCTACCAAAACGGCTGCCAGGGGCCGAACTCCTTACTAAAAATGGGGGCGAAATTAGCCAGCAATGCCAGCGATATTATAGAGGCCTTAAGCCTAGGCCAGGTTAATGAATTCAGATCGGCCAAAGAAATTATGCCGGAGACCGAGGCGGAAAAAATTATCTTAAACTTATTGGCTGACGGCTCCGTTCACGTTGACAAATTAGTCCAAAGCGCTAGACTGGATATTAGTGTTATTAATTCGACATTGAGCCTGATGGAAATGAAAGGCATGGTTAAAAATTTAGGCAACCAAAGTTACATTAAAGCAAGATAAATATGATCAAAGGCGTAATTTACGATCTTGATGATCTGATGGTTAATTCAATCGGCTTTCATCAAAAAGCTAATCAAAAAGTCTTAAAAAAATATAACTCTGATTTTAATAAACTGCCAAAAGATTTATATAATAAATTTGTTGGCATGAGAGTTATTGATATTTTAGAAACCTTCATTAAAAATTTAAACCTGAAGGTTGATTTAGAAACTCTAAAAACCGAGCGAGAAACAATTTTTTTAGATTTGATAAAAAATGAATTGGAAGCCATGCCAGGGCTGCTAGAATCACTTAACTTATTTAAAAAACATAACCTAAAATTAGCAGTCGCGTCGTCAGGAACAACCAGATATATCAATATTGTTTTAAATAAATTTAATTTAATTAATTTTTTTAATGTGATTATCTCTGGTGATGATGTTAAAAATGGCAAACCAAATCCGGAAACATTTACGCTCGCGGCCAAAAAATTAAATCTAGACCCGCCTCAATGTTTAGTATTAGAAGACGCCACTAACGGCATTAAAGCCGCTAAAACAGCTGGTTGTAAATGCTTGGCAATAAAAAACCCTTATACCCCACCTCAAGACTTAACTAATGCTGATGCTGTTTTAAATTCATTACTACAAATAAATTCTAATATCTTAAAATTATAGAATGAAGAAATTATCCCAACCAGATAAAATCTACTTACTTTTCGGCATCTTTATCGGCGCTTTGCTTTCAGCCAATTTCTTGGGCGCTAAAATTACGGCTTTTGCCGTACCGACAGTAATCGCCGTAATTCTAAATTTAACCTTTTGGCCGCTGATTTTTCTAATCAATCTAATCGCGTCGGTCATACCCGGCTATACCATTTTTGGCCAGCCGTTTTTAATTTATAATTTTTTCGACGTCATCCACGTCTCGGTCGGAATTTTAACCGTGCCAATTATGTTTTTAGTTAATGACATAATTTCGGAAGTCGTCGGAAAAACAGTGGCTCATAAATTAATTAACCTCGCCTTAATCGTGATGCTGATAGTTTTAGTCATCACCGTAATTTCAGTTTGGCTGCCAGCTGATCCGACCAGGCAATATTTTTCCCAAGACGCTTACACTAATATTTTCGGCGTTTCACTGCGAATGACCATCGCTTCAATCGTCGCTTTTATTTTGGCTCAAAAACACGATGTCTGGGCATTTAATTTTTGGCGGGAAAAAACCAAAGGCAAATGGCTTTGGCTGCGGAATAACGCCTCAAATTTTGCTTCCGAATTTATTGATTCCACGGTTTTTATGTTTATCGCTTTTTACGGTTTAAGCCCAAAATTCAACGCGGTTTATATAGTTTCTCTGATTATCCCTTATTGGATTTTCAAAGTTTTATTTTCGATAATTCAAACTCCCTTTTGTTATTTAGGGGTCAAATGGTTAAAAGATGAAAAATAATTTTCAAAAATATTTTGCGGCCGTTCAATACCTTGAATCATTAAATCGCTTAGCTCAAGACGATTATTTTACCAAAAAGCAAGGCCGAAAAATTTTTTTGAAGCGGCTGGAGTATTTTTTAAAACTAATCGGCAACCCTCAAAAAGATTTAAAGTACATTCACATCGGCGGCACTTCCGGCAAAGGCTCAGTCGCGGCGATGATCCATTCGATTCTAACCGCCGCTGGCTATAATGCCGGCTTATTTACCTCCCCTTTTTGCACCACCTCGATTGAAAAAATTAAGGTTGGCAATTTACTAATCAGCCCGGATGAATTGGCTGAAATTGTCGAAAGCCTGAAACCGGCCATTGACTTATGCTGCCAAAAATCGCCTTACGGCCGGCCGTCATACTTTGAAATTTTTACCGCCATCGCTTTGGTTTATTTCAAACAAAAAAAATGCGACTACGCGATTTTGGAAGTCGGTCTGGGCGGCCGCTACGACGCCACTAATGTCATTCCGCCGGCCAAAATTACCGTCATTAATTTAGTTGATTACGACCACACCGATGTTTTAGGTAAAACCCTAAAAAAAATTACAACTGAAAAAGCCGCCATCATCAAACCAAAAACGATTTTTTTTACGCCTCAACAAAACCGACGGGTTTTAAAAATTCTAAAAACGGCCTGTCGAAAAAACCAAGCGGAATTTAATTTGATTACTAAAGCTGATTACCAATACCAAACCAATCTGCCAGGCCGCCACCAAAAGGCCAATGCCGCCATCGCCGCGGCAGTTGGCCAAAAATTAGGGATTAAAGACTCAGTGATTAAACGTGGGTTACAGAAGGTAAAACTGCCTTGCCGCTTAGAAATTGTCGCCAAAAATCCCCTCGTAATTTTGGCCGGTGCTCACAATCAATCCAAAATTAAAACCACGGTTGAATTTATCAAAAATCTTGCCCCGAGCGGAGCCGAGGGGAGCGGAGCCGAGGGGAGCGGAGCCGAGGGGAGCGGAGCCGAGGGGAGCGGAGCCGAGGGGAGCGGAGCCGAGGGGTTGACATATCGGAAATTATATCTTATTATTGCCTTAACTAATGACCGAAATCCGCAAAAAATCTTTGGTGAAATCAAATTATTGGCCGATGAAATTTTTGTCACCCGGTTTCAGACTAATGCCAAGCGCAGCTATCCGCCAAAAAAGCTAGCCAAAAAATTGGCCACCGAAAAACCAGTAAAAATATTTCTTGACGCTAAAATGGCCTATGACCAGGCTTTAAAACTAGCTACAAAAAAAGATTTAATTCTAATTACCGGCTCGCTTTATTTAGCGGGTGAATTAAGACAAATCTGGCGGCC
>Ga0172379_10000225_pt1 | contig 153642 bp, 149 predicted proteins | sample GrowelOW334metaG_FD_119756 | JGI IMG/M metagenome (GOLD analysis project Ga0172379, IMG submission 119756) | Groundwater microbial communities from an aquifer near a municipal landfill in Southern Ontario, Canada - Groundwater well OW334 metaG | ecosystem: Environmental > Aquatic > Deep...
CTGGTCTCTTAGTATGCTTGGCTATGATAGTTATTTGATACCAAATAGTATTGTTTATCATAAATATGAATTCAAGCGTAGTATGAATTTGTATACTTACTTTGAAAGAAATAGACTTTGGGTTATGTTAAAAAATTATAAGCTAGGAACTTTAATTTTGATTTTTCCAGCTTGGTTTATTATGGAGCTTGGTCAACTTGGATTCGCATTAGTAAATAAGAGGTTTTTAGAAAAAATAAAAGCCTATTCTTTCTTATTTTCAGCAAAACAGCTGAGTTTGTTGATGGGAAAAAGAAAGAATATACAATCCAAAAGACTTAGAAGTGATCGGCAGGTAGTGGGACATTTTAAGGGACTTATTTTATTTCAGCCTTTAGATATATTTTTATTGAAAATAGCAAATATTTTTTTCTTTATTTATTGGCGAGTTATTAAATTATTTATTTTTTGGTAATGAAAATAGCAGAAGTAACACCAGTATTTCCACCATATAAATCAGGCATATCCAATGTAGCTTATTATAATGCTTGGGCATTTACTACTTTGGGACACGATGTGACTGTTTTTACTACCAAGTATAAAACAGGCATTCAACACAGTGATGAATATCCATTTGAAGTACAAAGACTTAATGCTTGGTTTAAATATGGCAATGCCGGTATATTGCCACAGTTATTTTATAAGTTGTTAAAGTACGACATTATCCATTTGCATTATCCATTTTTTGGTGGTGCAGAAATTATTTATTTTTTGGATAAAGTAAAAGATTTGAATTTAATAGTTACTTATCATATGGATGTTTTTGGTGAAGGACTTATGTCCAAGTTTTTTCAGTGGCATCGCAATTACGTTACACCAAAAATTTTGGATAGAGCTGATAAAATAATTGTCACTTCTTATGACTATGCTACAAATTCTACACTCAAAGAAAGGTTGGCTATTGAGCCAGAAAAATTTGTAGAAGTACCTATTGGTGTTAATCATTTACTTTTTAAACCTCGTTATATGAATCAAGATATTATCAAACAATATGATTTACATGACAAAAAAATAATATTATTTGTTGGAGGTCTGGACAAAGCACATTATTTTAAAGGTATAAATGTATTGATACAGGCTATAAAAAAATTAAATGCTCGAGATGATTTTAGGGTTATTATTATTGGTGAGGGTGATCTTAGAGAAACATATCAAACTATGGCAGATAGCTTGGGCTTGGGTCGTAAGATTATTTTTACAGGGTTTGTACCAGACGATATGTTGCCAAAATTTTATAGTGTAGCTGATATGTTGGTTCTTCCTTCTACAGACAAATCAGAAGCATTTGGTATTGTATCTTTAGAAGCTATGTCTTCTGGTATACCAGTAATAGCTAGTGATTTACCAGGAGTGCGTAGTGTAGTTGATAAAAAAGAAACTGGACTTTTGGTAAAGCCAGGCAATGTAGACAATTTGTCTGATATGATTGAATATTTGCTAAAAAATCCAAAAATAGCCAGAGAATATGGAATAGCTGGCAGAGCCAAGGTCTTGCAAAACTATACTTGGGACAAAGTTAGTACTAAATTGAATGATGTTATAAAATCTATTTCAAAATGAAAGTTTGTATAATTTCCAATTTGTATCCACCATTTATAAGAGGTGGAGCTGAGATAATAGCTACTATGCAAGCCAGTGGTTTAAAGGATAATTGGCAGCATGTTTTTGTGATATCTACTCGTCCTACTCAAGTAAAGGTTGTCGGGGCTCCAATATTTTTTAATGGTATTTTTGCTACTACAGTTGACAAGATTGATGATGTTGATGTTTATCGTTTTAATCCCAATAATATTTATTATTATTTGGATGATTTTAAATATCCAGCTTTTATTCGTCTTATATGGCATATTTTTGATATTTTTAATATATTTTCTTATTTTAAGATTAAAAAAATATTGACCAAAGAAAAACCAGATGTAGTGATTACACACAATCTCATGGGTATTGGTTTTTTGATTCCCATGCTTATTAGAAAACTATCCCGCAAAGCGGGATCCGCCTATGGCGGAAAAATAAAACATGTTCATACTATCCATGATGTACAATTAGTCACTCCTAGTGGATTGGTACTAAAAGGAAAAGAAAATATTTTTAGTCACAAATTTTTTAGAGCTATAGGCTATACCAAGCTAATGCGTTATTTGATAGCTAGTCCAGATATTGTCATTTCACCTTCTAAATTTTTGTTTGATTTTTATAAAAAAAATAATTTTTTTCCTGAGTCTAAAAAATTTGTTTTACCAAACCCAATAAAAAATTTGATAAAAATAGAAAAGAAAGCCAGTCCAAACTTGCAATTGATTTATCTGGGTCAAATAAACAAAGCCAAGGGAGTTTTGGAACTCATAGATAGTTTTAAAAAAATAAAATTACCTCATATGAGGCTTGATATAGTTGGAGTGGGCGAGAGTTTGAAAAAAGCCAAAGAATTGGCCGGGGATGACAAAAGAATCAGATTTTATGGTTGGTTAAATCATGAAAAATTAATGCCACTTTTAGCTAGGGCCGATTTGATGCTGGTGCCATCTTTGTGTTATGAAAATTCACCCACAGTTATTTATGAATCACTTAGTATGGGTCTACCAGTGATAGCCGCTGATATTGGAGGTACTAGTGAGCTTATCAAAGAAAATATAAATGGCTGGATATATCCGGCCGGAGAATTTGATGTATTAAATAAAAAAATCATCAGTATTTATAAACAGAGAGAAAAACTATCGGCTATGGCTGATAATTGTCGTCGTAGCGTGTCGCCTTATACTTTAGATAATTATACTAATAATTTGCTTAATATCATAAACAATGAACACGATCAAAAAGTATAATAAAATTTTAATTATTTTATTTTTGGTGTTTTTGTTTATATATAATTTTACCAATATTTTTGTTTGGTGGCCAATGTTGGCCAATACCGGACATTTGATTTTTAATTGGCCAGATTCCACAGCCAACTATTTTTTTGTTAATTTATTTGCCAAGACCAATCATCTTTGGTCATTTGAAATTTTAAATTCAATCACTGACAATTTATTACACGCTCGTAGTATTAATGTATTAGATAATAATTTAGTGCCGATTACTTTTTTGCCAGCTATAGTAATATTTGGAGGAGCTTTTCGTATTTTGGGTGAATTTGGTATTTTGGCTTTTACACCATTTTTGGCTGCTTTATCAGGATTGTTAATTTATAGATTAGTATATTATATATTCAAAGATTTGGATTTGGCCTTTATAGCAACTTTACTTTTTTGGTCACTAGCACCGGTAGTATTTTTTTCCAATGTAGTGATGTTGCCAAATATTTTGTTTATCTTTTTATTGCTCGTAGGATTTTGGGCTATTGCCAAATATTTTGTGTATGACAAGAGTTTTTATTGGATATTGGGGTCTTTGTTTTTATCTTTGGCAATTTTTGTCAGACCCACTGAGATTATTTGGTTGACATTGATACTTATTTTTATAATTTATAGTAACAGACAGAAAGTATTTTTTAAGCACTATATTTATGCCATTTTTATTTTTTTGGCTACAGCTTTTTGGTTTGTTAGTCTAAACAAAATAACCTATGGTGCATATTTGGCTACTGGCTATGTGAATTTTCAGTCGGATGTTTTACCAGTTGTCCAAAATCAAAATAGTTTAATAGATTATATAAAACTATTATTATTTCCATTTGGATTTAATTTTATTTTGATTTTAAAAAATTTTTACAAATATTTTGTAGATATTTTTACACCCCATGTATTATTGGCTTTGATAGCTTTAATAATTTTATTTTATAAAAAACAAATAAATTTTGTTTGGAAAAAATATCTAACACTCTTGCCTTTTGTTTTTGTCTTAATACTGACATATTATGCTTCTTGGGATATAGCTGATCCTTTGGTAAAAGAACTAAATAAAATTTCCATATCTTATGTTCGGTATTTTTTGCCTTTGTATATTTTGATTTTGCCTTTGACAGCTTGGGGCATAAAAAAAATATTTTTTGGACCAAGCAAAATAAATAAGCTAGCTTATTATATTGTGCTTATTGCTTTGATGTTGTCATCTGTAAAATTGGCTTTTTATTCTAAAAACGATGGTTTATTGAGCAATATGGACACTTTAAATGATTATTATAGTCAATATAAAATAGTTGATACTATGATAGAAGATAATTCTATAATCATTACGGATAGAAGTGATAAAATATTTTTTCCTAAATATAGAGTGATAGTTCCACAAGGTAATCTGGAGCTTTGGTCTAGAGTAAAAAACATAGTAAATTATGCCCCTATATATTATTATAGTTCTAAATCAGACAGTGAAATATCTGTTGACCAAGAGCTAATTAATGAGCTAAACTTAAAATTGGAAGATAGAGGTCAAATATGGCATAATTTTAAGTTATATAAGTTAGTAAATAATTAAAAATATTATGGAAGATTGTATATTTTGTAAAATAGTCAAAGGAGAGTTGCCAAGCTATAAGGTCTATGAAGATGAAGACACTTTGGCTTTTTTGGATATTTATCCTACTACTCATGGACATACTTTAGTAATTCCCAAAGAGCATTTTAAAGATATGGAAGAGATACCAGAAGAGATATTGCAAAGATTGATATTGACTGTCAAAAAAATAGGCAAATCGTTGAAGGAGTCTTTGGCAATTGAAGCTTACAATATTTGTGAAAACAATGGACAAGTAGCTGGTCAGGTTGTACCTCATATACATTTTCATTTAATACCTAGATATAAAGATGACAATTTAAAGCCTTGGCCACAAACAAATTATCCAGAAGGTAAGGCAGAAGAAATTTTAAATAAAATTAAAATAAATTAAATGAAGCATCCTTGGAAGAAAATAAGTTCTAAGATTGTCTATAAAAATCCTTGGATAAAAGTTCAAGAAGATAAAGTTATTAGACCCGATGGCAGCAAAGGTATTTATGGAGTTATTGATACTAAAAGAAGTGTGATTGTTTTAGCAATAGAAGGAAAAAATATTTATTTAGTTAAACAATATCGTTATCCAGTTAAAAAATGGTTTTTAGAAGTTTGTTGTGGTGGTAATAGTAGACACGAAAAAGATTCAATTTTACAACTTGCTAAAAGTGAGTTGAGAGAGGAAATTGGATTAACAGCTAAGAAATGGGAGATGATCGGTAAATATTATCCATTCAATGCTTTAATAAATGAAATAGTATATATTTATTTAGCTCAAGATTTAGAATCAGTTGGTAATTGTTTAGATGATGATGAATTTTTAGAAATTAAAAAAATGAGTATCAAAAAATTTGGTCACATGGTCGAAAGTGGAAAAATAGAAGATGCTTTTTCGATTATTGCTTATTATAAATTAAAAGAATATTTAAAATTATGAACCCCGTTAGAAATTTACGAAATTATACGGGGCTTAAATAGTAAAATTATTATTATGCGAACTACTAAAATTTCTAACGGGGTGAATCTATTAGTGACAGGAGGAGCTGGTTTTATAGGCTCAAATTTTATTCATTATATATTAGACAAATATCCAGATTACAAGATTGTGAATCTAGATATTTTGACTTATGCTGGCAATTTGAATAATTTAAAAGAAATAGCCAATAATCCAAATTATGTTTTTGTTAAAGGAGATATTTGTGATTATGATTTAGTTGATAAAATAGTCAAAGAAAATAAAATTAATATTATAATTAATTTTGCAGCTGAATCTCACAATTCTTGGGCCATAGTCAATCCAAGTATTTTTTTCAAGACCAATGTTTTGGGTACACAAAATTTATTAGAAGTGGCTAGAAAAAATAATGGTATAAGATTTCATCATATATCTACTTGTGAAGTCTATGGAGATTTAGCGCTAGACAGCGATGAAAAATTTACTGAAAATTCACCATTTTTGCCACGCACTCCATACAATGCTTCCAAGGCTGCTTCTGATTTGGCAGTTAGAGTATATTTTGATACTTTCAAGTTGCCAGTAACCATTTCTAATTGTTCCAATAATTATGGACCATACCAATATCCAGAAAAGCTCATTTCTTTGTTTACCACCAATCTATTGGACGATAAGAAAGTGCCAATATATAAAAATAGTCAAAATCGTCGTGAGTGGTTGCATGTTTTAGATCATTGTAGAGCTATTGATTTGATTATTCATAAAGGAAAAATTGGTGAAATATACAATATTGGTAGTGGTATAGAACAAAGCGTAGAACAAATAACAGATTTTATACTCAAAGAATTGGGTAAATCAGATTCAATGAAAGAAATAGTTCAGGACAGACCTGGTCATGATAGAAGATATTTGCTTGATTCTTCTAAAATAAAAAAAGAATTGGGTTGGAAACCAGAGATTGATTTTGAACAGGGGCTCAAAGAAACCATTGCTTGGTATAAAAATAATAGAGCTTGGTGGGAACCACTAAAAGAAAAAAATATTTTAGCTGAAGCAGAGTGGGGAGATAAAAAATAAAGGTATTCTCAAAATCTATTGAGCTATTTAAATTATGCAACAGATATTTAAAAAAGAATATACTCGGGATAATGGCTTGATAATCCAAGAAGTTTGGGGCAAAGCCCACATGATAGATATTGAAGCCAATCCCAATCCATATTTGCCAACGCAGATAATCTATATCAATGATGGTGTAGCCGAAATTTGGCATAATGAAAAGTCACTGGAGTGGCTTGATGAAAAATTATTGTCTAAAAATCAAGCTGACCCAGATTTTTTTTGGCAAAAAATGGATGAATATAGTCAGCAATTAGTTGGTTTAAAACTATATTGGCAAAAACAGCATTTAGATTCAGCAGCGGAACTAAAAGATTTTATTGGCTTGATGCGGAAAGCTACCAAAAATTTTTTGGTTTTTTATTATTCAGCGCTTAATCCAAAAACACCAAAGTCAATAAGAAATAGAGCTTTGGAAATTCGCGAGCAAGATACTTTTTATGATGATTCCAACAGGCTTATCTCTAATACTTTAAAATATTTGTACCCTCAAATAGCTGACTTGGGCATTGTTATTTTAAAGAACGATTTGGATAAAATGCCAACTACAGAAGAGTTAAAAGAAAGATTTAAAAATTTTATTTATATTAGTGATCAAACAGCAGCCATTATTAAGCTCGAAGATTTTTTAAACAAAAATAAACAATATAAATTTATTTTTGATCAGATAGAGGATTATCAGCAATTATCTGGACAGACAGCTTATAAAGGAAAAGCCACTGGTTTGGTCAGAATTTTAAAAAGAAAAAATCAGGTAGCTGAATTTCAAAAAGGGGAGATATTGGTTTCTCCGATGACTACGCCTGATTTTGTATCAGCTATGAAGCTGGCCGCAGCTTTTGTGACTGACGAAGGTGGTATTGCTTGTCATGCCGCTATTTTAGCTAGAGAGTTAAAAGTGCCCTGTGTGATTGGTACTAGATTTGCTACGCAAATTTTTAAAGATGGCGATAGGGTGGAGGTGGATGCTAGTAAAGGAATAGTAAAGAAAATATGAGTAATATACCCAATATAGTAAAAGATATAAAGAAACATTGTTTGACAGCACAGGGTGGTGTAAAACGCAATCTTTCTTTATTTACTTATAGTTGTGTAGCTCGGGCATACAGCTATAATATGATAGATTTTGTTAATGTTAGTTACGGCCCTATAGCTGCTTATGGTAATAAAGATTATTGGTATTCTTTGTTGAATATGCAGTATTTGACTGATAGTATAGCTAAAAATATACTTGAAGATGATAAATGGTTGGATAAGGTAAGGAAAAAATCCTTGGATAACTTTGAAAAGTTTAAGGAAAATTTTAATAGACAACTGAAGTTAGTAGAATCAAAACCAATAGATTTTTTAATTTGGGTTATAAAAAATTATCCTGATTATTTTGCTAGTCTAGGTTTATATAATGGACTTTGGCGTTATATGGAATATAATAATAACAGCCAGAGAAATATGGCTGATGGCAGTACTGACAAAATAGCTGATGAAAGAAGTCAAGTGGCGATACTTTATCCTTTGGTAGAAAAGTATCTCAAGAGTGCTATTAAATCGATGCTTTCGAGTCTTAATTTGCCGAAAATAGATTATTTGTTATTAACTAGAGAAGAATTGCAAGATGTTTTGGAAAATAATATGGTAAATAAAGAATTACAAATCCTGATAAAGAAAAGAAGTAAAGGTTATGTATATTTATACAAAGATAATATAGAGACCATTATTTTTGATAAAGATGTTTTGAATAAAGTCAAAGATTATGCTATTCCTAAAGTAAAAAATTCAGACATTGTTTACGGCATAGCAGCCTATGGGGGGCTAGTTAAGGGTAAAGTAGTTTTGGATTTAAAAAACTTTGCATCTTATAAAGAGCCAATTTATATTACAGCCATGACTCATCCAGATGAGGTTCCTTGGCTTAAAAAATGTTTAGCTATAGTAACTGATGAAGGAGGAGTATTGTCTCATGTAGCAGTGATTGCCAGGGAATTTAAAATACCTGCGCTTATGGGTACTAAAGTAGCTACCCAAATATTTAAAGATGGCGATATGGTGGAGGTGGATGCTAATAAAGGGATTGTGAAGAAAATATGAATTTAGATTTTGATAAATCATTAAATTATGAAAGACACCAACGTGATTATTCTATTGTAGTCACTACCCTTGTGTTTAGAGGTTTGTACAATCAAAATGCCAAGTTTTTTGGTGTAGCTCCTACGGCTTGTTATCTAATAATTAAAAACGATGTTTTATATCATTATATGTCTAAGTATGATGGTAAAAGGCGCATGGAAAATTGGCTTCAAAACAATAATATCAAATCTTTTAAAGATCAAGAAAAAATATATTCTGAAAAATTAGAAAAATTTAATAAATTTTATAATCAGCAGCCAGATGATTTATTTTTAGCTTTAAAATTGAGCCACGATTTTTTTGTAGATTTCACAGAAATAATTTTATTGGGTTATGAACTGCCTTTGTATATGAAAGATATTGCACCTAAAGAAATTATAGATTTTGCTTTTGCTATTAGGCATAAATACGAAGATGTTCACAAAAGAAATGTTGATATAACACTAAAGATTTTAAATAAATTGGAAGAAAAGTATAAAATCGAGAAAAATACATTGTCTTATCTAACTATAGATGAGCTAGAAAAATTTTTAAAAACAGCCGAGTTGCCAGATATTGAAGATAGAAGAAAATATGTATTAATAAAATATGATGGTGATTATTCTTTTTTCTACGACCAAAAAACTTGGAATATTTTAAACCCAAAAATAGCTAAAGAATTTGTCCGTGGTAGGACAGCTTTTAAGGGAAAAGTACAAGGCATAGTAAAAGTAATAAATAAGATAAAAGAGGCTGACGATTTGAAAGAAGGAGAGATTTTAATTACCAGTATGACAGACCCTCGCTATGTACCAGCTATGAAAAGAGCCGGAGCTATTGTCACTGATGAAGGAGGTATTACTTGTCATGCGGCTATAGTTTCTCGTGAGTTAAAAATTCCGTGTGTTATCGGCACAAAAGTTGCTACGGAGATTTTTAAAAATGGCGATATGGTCGAAGTCGATGCTAATAGTGGTATAGTTAGAAAAATATGAATATTATGAAAGTAGATAAATATCAAAGAGTATTTGAAAATCAAAATGTAAGGCCATATTATTCTATACCTCACAATCAAGGTTTTGGCGAGCCATTAAAAGAATTGGTTAACTATGAATATGATAGAGTAATATACGTGATTTCAGAATCATACGGTAATAAAGCATATATTCACGAAGATGAAATAAACAAAGGAGCTAATTATTTTTCTAAAATTTGGAAAGATTCAAAAAAGACTAAGGAGATTTTAGCCGAGATAAGAAAACGTTTTTTAAATGCCAAAAAACTAGAATTCAATTTATGGAAAATAGATATAATAAATATCAAGGAAGAAAAATTGGTAAGTAAATTAAATAAAATACAAGACATGTTACTTAATATTTTAAGTGCTCATGTCATTAGCCAGCCACCTCATATAAAAAGTTTGGAAAAGGAGTTAAATAATAGCCTTGAAAAAATAAAAGATGTTGATCAATCATTATTAATTAGATCTTTTACACATTTTGAGGGTGTTTTGCCACACGCAGAGGAAGAAAAAGAAATAGAAAAATATAATAAATTATGGTCAAATATAGACAGCGATAAGAGAGAGACTATATTAGAAGAGTTGGTAAAAAAATATGGTTGGATAAATGCTGTAGAGGGAGATAAACCATATTCTAAAGAACATTATAAAAATAAAATAGAAACATATAAAAAGTCTTCTGATATAGAATTGTTAGATTTGAGTAAGTATTCTGTACCGCAAGCAGTAAAAATTGGAAAACTAATTGGTGAATTAGGCTTTTTACGTTTTTGGTCTAGATTTCATATGTTGGCTCTACATTATCAAATGAAACGTATAGTAAAAGAATTAGCCATCAAAAAAGAAAATAATTTAATAAATTTAATGACCGTAAAAGAAATTACTAATTATATAAATGGAGATGAAATAAATCTTAAAGAGATAGAAAAAAGAAAGAAAGGTTATGTGGTTTATTTAAAAAATGGAAAAAGTCATTTAGTGTCTGGCCAAGAAACTGATAAATATATTAAACTTACCAAGGAAGATGAATTGTCTCAAAAACAGATATCTGGATTTGTAGCATGCAGAGGTTTAATAAAAGCTAAAGCTAGAATTATTGATTTTAATTCAAAAGATTATAATAAAGAAGTATCTCAGTTTAAAAAAGGAGAAATTCTAGTCACAGGTATGACCCGTCCACAAATTGTACATCTATGTAATAAAGCCTCAGCTATTGTAACTGATGAAGGAGGTATAACAAGCCATGCAGCGGTAGTCAGTAGAGAATTAAATATTCCTTGTGTAATAGGTACTAAAGATGCCACTAAAATTTTTAAAACGGGAGATTTTTTAGAAGTAGATGCCAATAAAGGAATAATAACAAAGATTATTAATTAATATAATTTATGAGTGAAAAAGAAATGGAAATTATGCCTCAAGGGGGCATAGAAAAACAAAGCGAAAAGGAAAGAGGTCTAAATAATAGAATATTGCTTAAAATAATTCGTCATGGTGAAAAAACCCCCGAAGGTGCTTTAACTGATTATGGTAGAGAAAAAACTAGAGAGACAGTAGCAAATGACAAAAAAATAATAGAAGGCATACAAAAAGTAAAAGTTATGGGTAGTAATGCTGGTCCTAAAAATGAAGCTGGACAAGCTAGAGCTTTGGAGACAGCTGATATTTATGCAAACACACTGGTTAATGAGGAATATTCTGATCCAGAAATAATAAAGTATGAATCTCGTGCTAGATCAATATTGGAAGTGGTTGGTCAAAATACACAACCGCCTTTTAATTGGGGTAAGGAGTATAAAGAAAATTTACCTGAAAATTTTTCAGAATTATCTGATGAGGATAAAGCAATTGCATCAGCTGAAGCCAATGAAAAAAATCTGACAAAATTAATGACTATGCCCGAAGCAGAAGATTATCGTCAGGAAATATCAGCTAGGTATGCTATGTTTATAAATACCTATATCAAAATGATAGACCGTATAGAAAATGATCAAAAGATTATGTATCCAGTAGGGGCTCATGGTGGACAAATAGAATTGTTTTTACAAAAATGTTTAAAACGTAAAACAGAAGATGGTGATGAAATTATTGGTTTTAAGGATAGTAAAGAACTAGGAGGTTCTTTTAATCCTAGTGAAGGATTTTTTATTGATATCACCACTGATCAAAATGGAGAAAAGAAAATAGAATTCAATTTTGATGATCCAAAAAGGTTTGAGGGTGAAGAATTGTCACTTGATTTAGATACTATGTATGAACTTATAGATAAATATAAAGAAAAGTATGGTTCTTTTTATGATAAACAAAACGATTAATTATTATATAAATAAAATAGAAGTAGATGCCACAAAAGGTATAGTGAGGAAAGTATAAAATAGGCATTAGACAATTTGGTTATTATTAGCTAAACTTTTAATATAATTATTTATATTTTAAAAATGAAAATATTGATCATAGGCAAAGGCTATCTGGGTACTCGTTGTGCTGAGGCCTGGAAAAATGCTGTCATTAGCGACAAGATCGTAGTCACAGTCAAAGACGTGGAAGAGCTTATTGACCAACATCAGCCCGATGCTATTTTAAATGCGGCTGGTGTAGTGGGTAAACCAAATGTAGATTGGTGCGAAAACCATCAAATAGAAACTATCAAAGGCAATACTATTTTGCCGTTGATTATAGCGGAAGCTTGTCAAAACAAGGGCGTTTATCTTTTACATATGGCCACCGGTTGTATTTTTTATGGACAGTCTCCTCACGGTGGTCCATGGACAGAAGAGGATTACGGCAATCCAACAGCGGTTTACACCAAATCAAAACTGGCGGCTGATTTAGCTCTGTCTACTTTGCCCAATGTCGGTATTGCTCGTATTCGTATGCCTTTTGATAGCTGCTCTCATCCAGCTAATCTCATTGATAAGCTGGCTAAATATGAAAAAATAATTGATGTAGAAAATTCCATGACGGTAGTAGATGATATGATTGATGTTTTTTATCAATTACTTGAAAAGAAAGCTGAAGGGATATTTCATGTGACCAATCCAGGGTCCATCAAACACAAAGAAATAATGGAGCTTTACAAAAAATATGTAGATCCAAATCACAGAAATGAATGGATTACCGAAGAAGATTTGGTCAAGCTCGGGCTGGCCAATAAAAAAAGATCAAATAATATTATGACCTCTTTAAATCTGCCTAAATATGGTATTAAAATGCGGCCGATAAAAGAAGCCGTTGAAGAGGCTCTTAAAAAATACGCTAAAGGTAAAAAATAATTATGAGAGGAATAATTTTAGCCGGCGGAGCCGGTAATAGATTGAAACCCTTGACTAAAGTAACTTCTAAACAGTTACTGCCTATTTATGATCAGCCGATGATCTATTATCCACTGCAGACTTTAATCAATGGCGGTATCCAAGATATTTTGGTGATTTCTGATCCTAATAATATTGGCAATATTGTCCGGTTATTAGGTAGTGGTAAAGATTTTGGTGTCAGAATTCGCTATGAGGTCCAAGATAGTCCCGACGGTCTAGCTCAGGCATTTTTGCTTGGAGAGATTTTTATCGGTGATGATGATGTAACTCTTATACTGGGCGACAATCTTTTTGTCGGCGATGGTAAATTTTTGGAGGAAGCGATTCGAAGTTTTAAGGGTGGTGGTCGGGTTTTTGCCAAGGAAGTGCCAGATCCAGAAAGATATGGTGTAGTAGATTTTGACAAAAAGGGGCAAGCCATTAGCATTGAAGAAAAACCAAAAAATCCCAAAAGTAATTATGCGGTCACTGGTTTATATATTTATGATAATGGTGTAATTGCCAAAGCCAAAAGTTTGAAACCTTCGGCTCGCGGAGAATTGGAAATTACCGATGTTAATAATCTTTACCTTAAAGAAGGAAGATTAGATGTCAGAATTTATAAAGATTATTGGCTAGACACCGGTACTTTTGATGCTTTACTTGAAGCCGGAAATACTATTGCTAAATTGAGAAAAAATGCTAAATAAGTATGAATTTTGAAAATGTTAATGCTAATCTAGAAAAAGAAAGTAAAGGTGAAAATGTAATTGTTCATTCTGTTTTTATTCGTCATGGAGAAAAATTTCATGATATAAATAATCCAGAAACAGAACTTACTCCTAAAGGGAGAGAGGCGAGTCGTGAAATTGGAAAAAATAGGCCGGAAGTTGATGCTATAAAAGGCTATAGTAGTGATACTCAAAGAACCCAAACTATGATCCAAATAATGAATTTACCAAGAAATTGCAAGGGATAAAAGAAGAGTTGCTAGGAAAAGGATATGATGATTTATCAGAGAATCAAAAAGAAGCCAGGTTAGATGAATACAACTCTGTTATTACTGATTGTTATTTAGCTTTGGGTGATCAGAGACCAGATCCAAATACTTATTCCCCAGTAGAAACAGCCGCTACTATGGCCAAGATATTGGATAATAATATTAGGATGGCCGATAGATTAAAATCTAATTCAGAAGTTGATTTGGTCAATGCCACACATGATTTTAATATAGTAGCTTTCTTAAAGGAAGTCTTGGTAAGAAAAATAGATGATAAAAAAGTAGTTGGTTTTGATTCTGTTAAGGAAATAGGAGGAAGTATGGAATTTAATGGTGGTTTTGAAGTTTTAATAAAGACAGATAATGATGGGCACAAAACTCTAAAAATATTATTTAGAGGAGAAGAATACGAAATAGATGAGACAAGATTAACAGAATTAGTACAAATAGCCAAAGATTTAAAAAAGCAAGATGAAAAATAATATAATAATTTATATATATGCCAAAATTAAATATAAAACCTTCAAGCAAGGCTAAGCTTAAGATTAAAAGGCCTATTAAAACAGAATCTAAGTTAGAAAAACTTAATAAAATATTAGATAGAGTACGTCCAGCACTAGAGCGAGATGGAGGCAATCTAGAGCTGATCAATTTTGATGAAAAAAATGGTTTAGTTGAAATTACATTTCAAGGTGCTTGCGCTCATTGTTCTTTGGCTGATGTTACATTAAAACATTTGATAGAATCTGAAATTAGAGCTCAAATGCCAGAAATAAAAGAAGTAAGATCTATATGAGTAGAAAGTATGATTTTATGTCAAAACCTTGGGTATATTCTATTTCTAGAAATATACATTTTTGGCACGATGAATTATCTATTAAATATAGTTATGCAGGTTGTAAGAAATTAAAATTACCTTCTTTTCATTATGCTCGGATTAATAATACAGGTCATGGAGATTTTTTTTATTTAGAAACAGGAGAGTATGGTAAGGATAAATTTAATAAAGCTTTAGAAGATAATTTTAAAGATAAAAAATATATTAATTTTTTAGAAAATTATTATATCAGTAATGGAGAAAAATTGGTTGAACATTCTAAAAAATTAAAATTAGATTATAAAGAATTTAAAGATTATTTTACAGAATATGGAATAATGTGTCCTACTTTAGATGGTACTAACACAGGCAGTAAAATTATTACAGATTATTTATTAAATAAGTTATCTAGCTATCCTGATGCTACTGACATTATTTCTTATTACTCTCAAATGCCTAAAAAAAGTCCCATGCAGAAGATGGATGAGGAGTTAGCTAAAGGCATTAAAAATAAAGTAGATAAAAAGAAATTAGCTAAAACATTATATAATAAGTATTGTTGGATACCAATTAGTTTTATTGGAGATCCTTGGGATTTAAAATATTTTGAAGATAAGATTAAAAAATATAGTCCAAATAAAGAACATAAATTATCTAAACCAAAAGTTCAAATAGCAGATAATTTAATGTATTACTTAAAATTATTAGGTAAAATAGCTTATTTAAATGAATATAGAAAATCTGTTTTTACTAGAGCCAATTATTATATTAGGCCGTTATTAGAAAAAATTGCTCAGGAGTATAATTTGGGTACTTGGAAAGAAATAAATCTTTTAGCTAGTAATGAGATATTAGATTTATTAGATGGTAAAGATGATTATCAAAAAAAATTGATAAAAGAGAGAAGAAAGGACTGGTTAATGTATGCGGTTGGTCGAGAGGGTATTGATTATGTCCATGGAAAGTTGGTAAAAGATTTTAGAAATAAATTTATGCCAAAAGCGAATGGTTTAAATTATGTTTCAGGTACAATTGCCAATAAAGGTAAGGTCAGAGGTGTAGTAAAAATTATATATGAACCAAAAGATTTTAATAAGTTTAAGAAAGGGGATATATTAGTAGCTAAGATGACCTCTATTGATTTTATACCAATAATGAAGCGTGCGGCAGCTTTTGTTACTAACGAAGGGGGTTTAGCATGTCATGCAGCTATAGTTTCTCGTGAATTAAACATCCCCTGTATAATAGGAGCTAAGATAGCTACCGAAGTTTTTAAAGACGGTGACAGAGTAGAAGTAGATGCTAATAGAGGTATAGTTAAGAAGATAAAATAATTTTAGACAAACGGAAAAGCGGCGACACGTTGTGTGTGTCGCCGCTTTGTTGTTAGTCCGTTGAGCGGACTACTCTTCAATCCAGACGGCATCGATACTGCCGTCGTCGTATAGGCGGAAGCGAATCGCTTCCATGGCATCGAGGCTGTGAGCATCGGTCATGCCGAGACACTTGGCCAGCATGGGGATGGTGGGATCGTGGAAGATCCCGACACCGTGCTGACCCGAATCCATCAGGTCGAACATCTGCTTGAGAGCATTGCGGGCTCCAATGTTGAAGTCAACGAGTACCTGCCGGTCGATGTTTACGAGCACGGCCTCCATATTGGAGAGGCCACCCTTGATGTCGGCCCGGACATGGTCGGTGATGATAGTGGCGAACAGTTCGCTACTACCGAGACCGTGGATCGGGTCATGCATCTTCACATGAGTGAAGGCCTGATTGGCTGTCATCATGGCGATGGCGGTTTCGCAGGTGCGGGCGAGAGGCCCCCAGAAGAGATGGTGAATATTCATGTTGCCTTCGTCGTAGCGCTCCGAGCCTATTTCGTAGGCGTAGGTGGCTCCGTCATAGGAGACATGATTGCCACCGGTATCTTTGTGCGTGTGGCGATACAAGTCTACGGTTTTGGTTATCTGGGCCATTTTGGGCCTCCCTGTTTTGGGTTTTGTATGGTACGCCCCTAAATATAGGGGATTCTTGTATTTCAAGAATATATTAGTATAGCATATTTTTTATTTAATGTCAATATATATAATATATATTATATAGTAAAAAATACTATAAACATTGACATTTATACTATATCATGCTAGACTGAGTAATTGATAAAAACATATGTTGGATAAAATTATAAATTCAAAAACTCGTCTAGCTATCTTGTCTTTATTTTTTAAAAATCAAGACAAAGAATTTTATGCTGGAGAGATTATCAAACAAAGCAATATGGATGCAGCTAATGTCCATAAAGAATTAAAAAATTTGGTAGCTGGTAAATTTGTATTGCAAGAAGATAAATCAAGTAGAAAATATTTTTCTTTAAATAAAGATAATATTTTTTATAATGGTTTGGATAAGGTATTTAGTCAATATAAAGTATCCATATCTGGAGATGTGTGGTTTTCTTTGGAATCAATGCCAAATTATTATCCTATGGTGGTGGCTTTTACTTGGAATGTAAAACGAGCCAATGATTTTTTACAAAGCCGTGGCTATAAAAATAAATTTACCAAACTACTCACTACCTATAACAATAATATCAATGATTTGCTTTTGATTAAAAAAGAATTTGACGACTTATCACAAGAAACTTTAGATAAGATTAATTCTGATCCAGATTGGGGGCATAGATATGTTGATGATTTATCACAAGCCATCCCTAAGTTGGTTAAAGCCACTAAAGATTTGGAAAAAGTAAATTTGGGCAAATTATCCAATGAAGAATTATATAATTTATATCAGGAGTATTATGATGCTTATGGACGTCTTCATAGATTTCACTGGGTACAAACCATCGCTGATTTTGGTGACAATTTGTTTTCTAAATATCTAATGAATTATTTGCGTCATAAGGTCAAAGATAGCCAATATTCTTTGGGAGAAGTCTTTTCTACTTTGACAACTCCGATAGAAGACGGTCAAGCCGCTAAAGAGTATCAAAATTTATTAGGTATCTTAAAAAATATAATAGCTGATGAAAATCTAAAACAATATTTTAAAGATACCGAAACTCGTATTATTTACAGAGATTTAAAAAATGTTAATAAGGTTGTTGATGAACAAATTTCTGAACATACTGGGCTCTATGGTTATCTTGGTTATGGTATGGCCGGCCCTGGTTGGGGTAAAGACTATTTTATTGATATTTTAGGATCTTTGGTCAGACAGAATACCAATCCTAGTGAATTATTGGATAATTTACAAAAAGACAAAATAAACATTGAAGCCAAACAGCAGAAATTTATTAAACAACTAGAGGTAGATGAAAAACATCAGCAATTGTTTGAAGTAGCTAGAGGTTTGGTCTTTACCAAAGGTACTCGCAAGGAATCTATGTTTTACAGTTATAGTGTTATAGAAAATTTGTTTAGAGAAATTGGTCGCCGTTATTATTTATCGGTCAATCAGGTGAGATATTTTTATCCCCATGAATTTGAAGATTTATTGCTTCACAATAAATTTAGTGCGGCTAAACTAAATGAGCGTTATAAATTTAGTTTGCAATATTCAGTAGGTGATTATCATCAAGATAAATTATTAGAAGGTGAAGAAGCTAGAAAATTTTTAGAAAATTTTAATATTGTCAAAGAGGAAATCGTTGATATTAAAGTAATGGAAGGAGATTGTGCTTCTCCTGGTCGAGCTCGTGGTAGTGCAAAAATTATCAATATTCCCAAAGATATGAGTAAAATGGAACAAGGCGATGTGCTTATATCTATCGCCACTACTCCGGATTTAGTACCAGCTATTAAAAAGGCTAGTGCTATTGTCACTGACGTCGGAGGTATTACTTGTCATGCTGCCATTGTTTCTCGTGAATTGGGCATTCCTTGTGTTATTGGTACTAAAATCGCTACCAAAGCCTTAAAAGATGGTGATGTAGTAGATGTAGATGCTACGCATGGTAAAGTTACGATTGTCCGGTAGACAAAAGGTCCATTGGACTTTTTGTTTTAAGCATACTAAAATTAAGATAAATATTAATTTATTACTATGGAATTAGTCAGAGATTTTAAAAAAATAGATAAAAATCATGTCGCTTTGGCTGGAGGTAAGGGGGCATCTTTAGGAGAAATGACCAAAGCGGGTATTCCTGTACCACCTGGTTTTGTGGTTTTATCTGGAGCTTTTGACAGATTTTTAGAAGAAACAGATTTGAATGTAGAAATAGAAGCTATTTTAAAAACAGTTAAACATGAAGATGTTAATTCTGTGGAAAAGTCTTCTTTAAAAATAAGAGATTTAATTGCTGATGCTAAGATGCCAGAGGATATTGCCAAAGAAATTAAAGTATCTTTTAAAAAGCTTGATGCTAAATATGTAGCTGTGCGTTCTTCTGCTACAGCTGAGGATTCATCTATTGCATCTTGGGCCGGAGAATTGGAGTCATATCTTAATACCACAGATAAAGATTTGCTTGATAATGTCAAAAAATGTTGGTCATCACTTTTTACACCTCGGGCAATTTTTTATCGTTTTGAAAAAAAATTACATAACACTAAGGTATCTGTAGCTGTGGTAGTACAAGCAATGGTGCAGTCACAAGTGAGTGGTATTGTTTTTACTGTTCATCCAGTCACAGAAGATCAGAAACAGATGATTATTGAAGCTGGTTGGGGATTGGGTGAAGCTATTGTTTCAGGTATGGTTACTCCCGATGCTTATGTTATAGATAAAACAGATTTTTCTATTGTGGATATCAATATTTCAGATCAAGCCAAATACATTATCAAAACTAACAAAGGCAACAAATTTACAGATGTGCCTAGTGATAAACGTGAAGAGCAAAAATTGTCTGGTGCTCAGATTGTAGAGCTAGCCAAAATTTGTGTGGATATTGAAAAACACTACGGCTTTCCTTGTGATATAGAATGGGCTATGGAAAAAAATAAATTTTATATTACCCAGTCCAGACCAATCACCACTTTATAAATTTTATATAAAAGAAAAGAGCCCAGTTGTTTAGACAGGGCTCTTTTAAATTCGCGGTGTTGGCGAATTATACCTCGGTTTCGCCGAGTTGGTCGAGAATCGACCAGCCGATTTCACCGTTTTCGTCGATGGTGATCTCGATGACTGAGCCGCTTTTGGCGGCTTCTATACCCAGAGACTTGGCAAATGGTCTGCCGGTGCATAGCACAGCCCCATCGGGCAGAGACTCCAGGAAAGCAGGAATGGCGGGCGCCATATCAGCGATGCCGGTGTAGGCATCATAGGCACAGTGGTTGCCGTCGGCAAAGACGATGGTCGGCTGACCATCGATCATGTCGAGCGACGTGGCGTCACCCAGAAGCAGAGTTGAGCGGGTCATGGTCAGACCCAGTGTGGCAGCAACGTGCCGATGTCGGCGACCAGTGCCGCATATTACAGCCGCAGGATTTTCAGGGAGGAGTCCCTTGAGGGACTCAATCTGATTTACTCCTTTGAGAGTCATCAGGGGGTCAGCCCCATCGCTCTTGTCGCCGTGCAATACGGCGAAAAATTGATTGACTTTCACTTTTTAGCCTTTCTTTTGGGTTGTAGGGTACTTGATTTTAATATAATATTATAGCATATTTTTATACTTTTGTCAATGATAGTATTTTTTTAAAAATAATTATTTTGAGGTGGTGTTTTATTGCTATTGACAATAATCACTATATATGCTAATATACAAAATACTTTGATTTTGTAGTGTCTATCGCTTGTATAAGCAAGGACACTCAAGTCAGGGTAGTATCATTACAATCAAAAAAGGTTGCGACCAAAAGTTGGTTGCAACCAAACAAACACTGAAGTTGGCCAAGCAGGCCAAGGAGGTTCTTGATGCGTACCTACAAGAAGCATCACTCGCCCCCGTCCGTGGTTTTTACGAATATTATCACCAAAAAGGCGAAGAAGACCGCCACGACGAGCTGACCGAGATCCGGCCGGCGGTCGTGATTCTGATGAGTATCAGAAAATAAGCTCAATCAGACAACGACCTGCCGAACGAACGAACATCAAAAAACTGAATTCGCCGGCGCAAGCCGTACAAAAATGACGGCGATTTGCCGACGATTCAGCAGTGCTCTTCTGTGTATGCCGCCCCACCTAGCTAGGTCGGGGCGGTTTTTTATTGACATTTTTTCTTAAAATTGTTCAAATATTGGGTAGATTTTTTATAAATAATGTGTTAAAATAAGTACATAATATGTCTATAATTCGCACCAGCAAAGTATTATATAAAGATAAATTAGCTTTTTGGCTAATTAATTTTTCTTTTTTGTCTATATTAGCCACTTGGTTTTTATTTTTTATTAAAAGAATCAAATATGATCCTTTGGCTGTACTACATTACAATATTTACTCGGGGATTGATATTTTGGGTGCTTGGTACATACTTTTTATTATTCCGGTTTTAGTTTTAATTGTATCATTTTTAGATTTCTTTTTAGCGGTATTACTTTGGACTAAAGTAAGGGTCATGAGTTATTTTTTATTGCTTACTATTTTACTTATAAATGTTTTTATGTTTTTATTTTTATATAATATATTAAATTACAATTTATAATGCCTTCATTTGAAATAATCAAAGTTTTGACTTTGGCCACCGTAGCTTTTGCTTTATCTATGTTGCTTACACCAGCTTGGACTCATTTTCTTTATAAGTACAAATTGGTCAAAAATGTTCGTGATGATAATACTACTCCAATATTTTCCAAATTACACAAAGGTAAATCAGGTACCCCTACTATGGGTGGAGTGCTTATTTGGTTGACGGTTTTGATTTTGGCTATTGTTTTTTGGCTTATTCATATTTTTTGGCCAAATACTATATTGGCTGGTTTTGATTTTTTGACTCGTGAAGAAACATATTTGCCTTTAGGCGCTTTGGTAGCGTCAGCTATTGTTGGTTTGGTAGACGACTGGTTCAATGTTTCTCGTCAGGGAGGTGGAAAAGGTGGTGGTTTGACCGTCAAACACCGTCTTTTTATTTATACTTTGATCGCTTTATTTGGAGCAGGCTGGTTTTATTTCAAATTAGATTGGGATGTAATCCGTGTACCATTTTTAGGAGTTTTTGAAATGGGCTGGTGGTTTATCCCGTTTTTTGTTTTTGTGTTGGTAGCCACTGCTTTTTCAGTAAATGAAGCTGATGGTTTGGACGGCTTGGCTGGTGGTATAGTGTTGGCTGCTTTTTCAGCTTATGGCACGATTTCTTTTGTGCAAGGAAACTACAATATGGCTGCGTTTTGTGGAGTAATCTCTGGAGCTTTACTTTCATTTTTATGGTTCAATATAAATCCAGCTAGATTTTTTATGGGTGATACTGGAGCCATGTCACTAGGAATTGTTTTGGGTATTGTAGCCATGTTGACAGGCTATCCATTACTTTTGCCAATCATTGGATTTTTATTATTATTAGAATCTTTATCAGTTATTATTCAAATACTTTCTAAAAAAATTCGTCATAAAAAAGTTTTTTTATCTACACCAATTCATCATCACTTTGAAGCTCAAGGATGGCCAGAAACAAAAATTGTAATGAGGTTTTGGGTTATAGCTGGTGTTTTTGCAGTACTAGGACTTATTATTGCCATTATTGATTTATCTTTATGGTAAATAGTTTTAAAGGAAAAAAAATATTGGTAATGGGGCTAGGTCTCCATGGTGGAGCTTTGTCGGTTGTAAAATGGTTATTAAAACACCAAGCCATTATCACTATTACTGACCTTAAAAATAAAGCACAACTTCAGACAAGTTTAAAAAAATTATCTAAGTTGGCAGGAGCAAGTAGTATAAAATACACTTTGGGGCGTCATGATTTGGCTGATTTTATAAATCAAGATTTGATTATTCAAAATCCTGGAGTACCAAAAGATAATCAGTTTTTAAATCAAGCTAGAGCCAATAATATACCAATTATCAATGAAGCGGTGATGTTTTTTGGGCTTTATCCAGGCTCAGCCATTGCTGTGACTGGTACTCGTGGCAAATCTACCGTCTCTACTTTGATTCACAAAATAATCAAAACAACTATAAAAAGTAATGTAGTTACTGGTAATATTGCCACTACTCCTATGTTTGATGTTTTGAGCAAACTCAAGATAAATTCTTTACCAGTAATTGAGCTTTCTTCTTGGCATTTAGAAACAATGGATGATTATAAGATCTCCCCACATATTGCTGTAGTGACCAATGTTTTAAATGATCATTTAAATAGATACAAAAATTTTACTGATTATAAGCAAGCCAAAAGAGTAATTTTAAAATATCAAAGTAAAAAAGACAAAGTAATTTTAAATGCTGATAATCTTTTTAGTCGATCTTTTGCTAAACAGGCCAAAGCAAGTGTTTATTTTTATTCTCTAAATAAAAAAGTAAGAGGTGTTTATCTAAGTAAAAATAAAATTTATTTTAAGGATAAAACTAAAGCATCTTTTGTAATGAGTATAGATTACATAAAGCTTTTAGGTAAACACAATTTATCAAATATTTTAGCAGCTATTTGCGTAGCTAAAATAGTGGGCATAAACAACAAAAATATTTCTAGAGCCGTTAATGCTTTTAAAGGTGTAGATTATAGATTAGAGTACAAAACAACTATAAATGGTATTGATATTTATAATGATTCTACATCTACTACTCCAGATGCAAGTCTCGCAGCGATTGAAGCGATGGGTAACAAAAAAATTATTTTGTTGGCTGGTGGTGAAGATAAAAAATTGGATTATCAAAAATTGGCCAAGAAAATAAAAACAAGAGTAGCTTATACCGTGTTACTTGATGGTAGTGCTAGTAACAAACTCAAAAAAGCACTTAAAAAAATAAAATATCCACAAGACAAAATATTTTCAGATATAGCTACTTTGAAAAAAGCATTTGCTATAGCTTGGCAACAAAGAAGTAGAGGAGATGTTATTTTATTTTCTCCTGGAGCAGCTAGTTTCAACATGTTTAAAAATGAGTTTGACAGAGCGCGTCAATTTGATGCTTTGATATATGCACAGCAGAAGAAGAAACAATAGTTTTATAGAATGGTTTTTACAGCCATTTACCAGCAGACGGACTGATGGGCATCAGCCAGATTTTGTTTTATTGATTATTATTGCTTTGCTATTATTTTTTGGTTTAGTATTTTTATCATCAGCTTCTTCTGTGTTGGCTTTTTATGAATATCAAGATACTTATCGTTTTGTAAAGCAACAAATTATCCATGGTATTTTACCAGGTTTGTTGCTGTTTTATATAGCCATACGTATCAATTATATATATTACAAAAAATTAGCTTGGCTTGCTTTACTGGGATCTTTTGGATTATTGATTTTAGTTTTTTTTACTAGCCTTGGAAGTTCTTATAGCGCTCAGTCTTGGATAGTTTTTGGTAGTATTTCTTTTCAACCTTCAGAATTGGTAAAATTATTTTTAATTATTTTTTTGGCAGCTTGGTTTGAAATAAAAGGCAATGACATAAAAGAATTTAAGAAGACAACTATACCTTTTATAATTATTATTGCTTGTATTGGTTTTTTAATTATCAAGCAGCCAGATATTGGTACTTTGAGTATTATTGGGATTACAGCCTTAGCTATGTATTATGTGGCTGGAGCTAGACTGACTCATTTAGGCCTAATACTAGCAGCTGCTTCTGTTACTTTTGTGGTTATGATTAAAGCAGCACCATATCGTATGAATAGAATAGTTGCTTGGCTCAATCCCAATGTAGATCCACAGGGTATTGGTTGGCAAATAAAACAATCACTTATTGCTGTTGGTTCTGGTGGTTGGATGGGTTTGGGGATTGGATCTTCACGTCAAAAATCATATTTACCTCAACCAGCCAACGATTCTATATTTGCAATTATTGCCGAAGAGATTGGTTTTCTTTTTTCTTTAGCTTTTATTATTTTATTTATAATTTTGATTCACCGTGGTTTTCAAATAGTCAGACAATCAGATGATACTTTTGCCAAACTATTAGCATTGGGCATTACGACTTGGATGGCTTTACAGATTTTTATAAATATTGGAGGCATGCTCAAATTAATGCCACTGACTGGCGTGACACTTCCTTTTATGTCACTAGGAGGAACCAATTTAGTGGTGACACTTTTGGCTATGGGTATTTTAGCCAATATTTCAAAATTTACAAACCAGCATAATAGATAAATGCAAAATAAAAATCCAAAAATATTATTAGCAGGTGGAGGGACACTTGGGTCAGTATCTCCACTTTTGGCTATTGCTGCAAAATATAAAGCCGACTATCTTTTTGTAGGTAGTGAGCATGGTCCAGAGCAAGATTTTGTAATTTCTCAAGGTATAGCCAATTTTCAGTCTATAAAAAGTGGCAAATTACGTCGTTATTTTGACTGGCAAAATTTTGTAGATGTATATCGAATCAAGCTAGCTTTTTTTCAAAGTCTAAAAATAATTTGGCATTTTAAACCAGATATAGTGCTGACAGCTGGTTCTTTTGTCGCTGTACCAGTGGTGTGGGCTGCTTGGCTACTTGGCAAGCCAGTGGTTGTTCATCAACAAGATTTGGTAGTTGGTTTGGCCAATAAATTGATGGCACCTTTTGCAAAAAAAATTACAGTAGTATTTCCTGAGCAAATAAAAGATTTTGATAATAAAAAAACTATAGTTACTGGTAATCCAGTTAGAGAAGCAAAAAGTAGCTTAGAAAAAACTTCTCCCCTTATAGTAATTACCGGTGGAGGATTAGGTGCTCGTTCTATGAATAAATTTGTTAAAGATTTTGTTCCCAGAATGTTAGAGGCTGGTTTTGAAGTTTATCATATACTTGGCAAAAAAAATCTAGATCAAGCCTTGGAGCTTCGTGGGTATCATAGCGACAAGTTTATAAAAAATGCTATGCTTGATATATTGGCTCAAGCTGATATTATCATATCTCGAGCTGGTATGTCTTTGATATCAGAGGCGGCGGCTTTAAAAAAAGCTCTGGTGCTTATTCCAATGGAAGACAGTCATCAAGAAAGAAATGCTGCTTTTTTGGCCAAGCACAATGCCGCAGTGATGATTAGGCAAGGAAATCATCATATAATGAATAGATATTTGGATAAATTATTAGTGAAAGAAGATTTAAGACAAGCTTTGGGCAACAATCTTTATAATCTCTTTCCAAAAAACGCTATAAATGATTATATTATACTGATAGATAAGATTTTGAATAAATAATGACCAAACTAAATTTAGACAAAATAAATAAAGTATATTTAGCTGGCATAGGTGGTATTGGTTTATCAGCTATTGCTTATTATTTTCAAAATTTAAACAAAGTTGTTGAAGGTTCAGATTTATTAGAGTCAGAAGTGACCAAAAGATTAGAGGCAGCAAACATTGATATAAGATTTAAACAAGTAGCCAAAAATATTACAGATGATATTGATTTATTTATTTATTCTTCAGCTTTACCAGACACACATCCAGAGTTACTTCAAGCCAGAGAATTTAAAATTCCTACTTTGAGTTATTTTGAATTTTTGGGGTTGCTTTCCAAAAATTATAAAACAATTGCCGTGACTGGTACCAATGGTAAAACTAGCACCACCGCAATGTTGGGGCTGATATTAGAAAAAGCAGGTCTTGATCCGACAGTTATAGTTGGTTCTCTAGTACCTCAGTGGGGCAATAATTTTCGTTTGGGAAAATCAGATTTATTGGTAGTTGAGGCTTGTGAGTGGAGAGCTCATATGCTCAATCTTCATCCTAGTATTATAGTACTGACCAATGTTGCTGAAGATCATTTGGATTTTTATAAAAATTTAACAGATATTAAAAAACATTTTAAAAAATTTGTTCACAAGCTTCCTGAAGATGGTTTGTTTGTCAAAAATTTTGATGATCAAAATTCTAAAGAAATAAACTTTAAAAATACTATTACCTATGGTGTGAGTGAAGAAGCAGATTGTTTTTACAAAGATTTGAAAATAGAAGATAACAAACAAAAATTTAATACCAACAAATTTCAAAATATAGAATTATCAATACCTGGTAAATACAATATTTACAACGCTTTGGCAGCTATGTCGGTAGCTAATTATCTAGGAGTAAACAAGCATCAGATGTGGAATGCTTTAGCTGAATTTAAGAGTACTTGGCGTAGATTTGAAATTGTCGGTCAGATGAAATCAAATATTGTGATTTCTGATTATGCTCATCATCCTGATTCTATCAATATGTTGCTTCGAGCGACCAAAGATTTTTATCCAGACCAAAAAATTATTGCTGTTTTCCAGCCACATCATCATAATAGGACCAAGACTTTACTTGATGAATTTGCCAAAGCTTTTTATTTGGCTGATCAAGTCATTGTTTCTGAAATATATAATGTAGCTGGTCGAGAAGATAAAATAAAAGAAGATGTAAGTTCTGTTGATTTGGTAGATAAAATGAATCACAAACACAAGTATTATGCCAATGATTTCAAAAGAATAAAAGAAATACTCAAAGATATAAATCCTATAAATTCAGTTATTATTTTTATCGGAGCAGGGGATATAGATAATTTAGCGCGAGAAATAATTGATTAAATATGAAAATAGTTAATATAAAAAATTCCAGAAAGTTAAATCTAGTAGGTGATTTGTATACTGCTGATTCAGCTAAGATAATTATCATGAGTCATGGTTTTGCTTATGACAGACATGAAAAAGAAAACAAGTTTGATAAAATAGCCGAAAGTTTTAATAAAGTAGGTTACAATGTATTAAAATATGATTTTTCTGGTAGTGGTGAAAGCGATGACAGTCCATTAACACTAGCCAACTACATAGCTGATTTAAAATCAGTAATTAAATATGCTAGAGAAAATGGATATAAAGATATTATATTGTTTGGGGCTAGTTTGGGAGGTTTAGTATCATTATCGGCATACAACGAAGATATAAAAGCCATAGTATGTTTAGCACCAGTCAGTGATAAGGTAGATTCGCAGTGGCGCAGAAAAAATTTTAGTGAAGAAGATTTGCTAGAAATTAAAAAAACTGGCCAGGTGATGCACAAAGCTCATGGTTTTAGGGATAAAATAATAATAGATAGACAATATTTATTAGACAGAGAAGAGGTAAACCAAAAATTATTGTTGAGAAATATAAAATGTCCAGTTTTGATATTTCATTCCAATGATGATACTTATGTACCACTTAAGGTTTCTGAAAGAGCTGTCAAAATTCTTGGCAATAAAGGAGAGCTTTATTTTATAAAAGACGCTGGACATGCCTTTTTAAAGCATCTTGATACGGTGGTAAACAAAACAATCAATTGGTTAGCTAAAAAAAATTAAACATATGCAAATAGAAAAAAATAAAAGTCTCAAAGAATATACCACTTTTAAAATCGGTGGTCCTGCTGAGTTTTTTGCAGATGTAAAAACTGTCGAAGATTTGCAAATTGCTTTAAAGTGGGCCAAAGACAATCAGCAGCCTTTTAGAATCTTAGGTGGTGGTAGCAATATGCTGGTCTCTGACAATGGACTCAAAGGACTGATTGTCAAATTAAATTTTGATAAATTAGAATTTGATGGTACAAAAGTTATAGTTGGTCCCGGAGTATTATTGACTTATTTATTAAATAAAGCGCTAGAGCATAATTTAACCGGTTTAGAGTTTGCTGCTGGAGTACCAGGTACAGTTGGTGGGGCTATCCGTGGTAATGCTGGCACTTATGGAGTAGCAATGGATAGCGTAGTAAAAAAAATAAAATATCTTGATGAAAAATTAGGAGTTCAAGAAATGGACAATAATGAGGCAAATTTTGCCTATCGTCATAGTATATTTAAAGAAAAGACTTGGGTCATACTAGAAGCAGAAATGCAACTTGAACAAGGTGATATTAAAGCAGCTAGAGCCTTGGTTAAAGAAAGATTGATATATCGTCAAAATACTCAGCCAAATTTACCATCAGCTGGTTGTATTTTTAAAAATATATTGTTTGAGCAAGTAGATTTAAATAAATTAAAAGAAAAGAACATAGATATTGATAAATTTTCCCAATATAAAAAAATTCCAGCCGCTCATTTGATAGAAAAAGCTGGTTTGAAGGGCCATACTATTGGTGGAGCACAGGTTTCTGAATTACATGGTAACTATATTGTCAACAAAGGAGATGCTACAGCCGAACAAGTAATTATGCTTATTAGTTTTATAAAGCAGCAAGTTAGGGATAAGTATGGTGTCCAATTGCAAGAGGAAGTGCAATTATTGGTCTAATATTAGCCAAAAAGCTTATTTTTTAGATATCTGGTCTATAATCATTGACTTTTTGAAAAAAATCTGTATAATATAGGGGCATTGATTATTTATAGGATTTTTAAGTATTTATGCTTATTTAAAGGAAAATTCTTATGGTCAATTGATCATAGAAGAATTTCTTTTTTTATAGAAATAAATGACAGAACAAGAGCCGAAAGTAAACAAAAAAGGATTTTTGGAGATGGATGGAGAAGTGTTAGATCTTCTTCCTAATGCCAACTTTAAAGTGGTTTTGGAAAACGGCCATGAGGTTTTGGCTCATTTAGCTGGTAAGATGCGTATGTTTAAGATAAGAATCTTACCTGGTGATAAAGTCACTATAGAAATGAGTCCCTATGATATGAGTAAAGGAAGAATTATTTATAGAAAATAATATAGTATGAAAGTAAGATCATCAGTGAAAAAAATGTGCAAAGACTGCAAAATCACTCGTCGTAAGAACAGAGTGGTTTGTATTTGTAAAAATCCTAAACATAAACAAAGACAAGGATAAATTAGTTAAAACTTTTAAACTTTATAAACTAAATTTTATGGCCAGAATCGCAGGTATAAATATTCCAAGTGAAAAAAGAGCTGAAATAGCCCTTACTTATATTTATGGTATTGGTTTGACAACTGCTCAAAAAATATTAAAAGAAGTAAAGCTTGACGCTAATAAAAAAATCAAAGATTTTAGTGATGAAGAAATCAATCTAATTAGAAAAAGATTAGAAACCATCAAAGTAGAAGGTGAACTTCGTCGTGATAAAATATCAAACATCAAGAGACTCAAAGAAATAAAATCATACCGTGGCTCTCGTCATGTAAAAAACTTACCTGCCCGAGGTCAAAGATCAAAAACCAATTCTCGTACTATACGCGGTAACAAGCGTGTTACTATGGGAAGTGGTAAAGCCAAACCCGAACAAAAAACTTAATTTAAATGATTTGTATATAATATGGTAAAGACAATAAAATCAAAAAAGAAAGTAAAAAAGAGTATTAAAAAAGGACAAGCTTATATTCAAGCTACCTACAATAATACTGTTGTTACTGTTACTGATGAACAAGGTAATACTTTGGCTTGGTCATCTGCTGGTTTAAATGGTTTTAAAGGCCCTAAAAAAGCTACTCCTTATGCAGCTGGTATTATTGTTAGAAATGTTTCTGACAAGGTAAAAGAAATGGGTTTGGCAACAGTAGATATTTTTGTAAAAGGAGTTGGAGCTGGTCGTGAAGCTGCAATTCGTGCTTTTCACGCCAATGGTTTAGCAATTGGCTCTATCAAAGATATGACTCCAATACCTCACAATGGTTGTAGACCAAGAAAACAAAGAAGAGTATAAACTTTATAAACTAAATTATGGCTAGAAATTTAAAACCAAGACATAAAGCAAGTCGTAGATTTGGCGAAAACGTTGCTGATACTTTGAAGGAATCAAAGAAAAACTATCCTCCAGGAATGCATGGTCCTAAAAAGACTTTTGCTAAAACCTCAGAATTTGGACGTCAGTTAAAAGAAAAGCAAAAGGCCAAAGCTATTTATGGTATTTTAGAAAAGCAATTTAGATTGACTTTTGAAGATGCTGCTAAATTATCAGGTGATTTGGGTCAAAATTTATTGATAACCCTTGAAAGTCGTTTGGATAATGTAATTCATCGTTCAGGACTGGCTCAAACTAGACGTTTGGCTCGTCAATTGGTGACTCATGGACATTTTACTGTAGATGGTGTAGCTACTGATATTCCTTCATATCGAGTTAAGGCAGGTCAAATTATTAAAGTAAAAGAAAATAAAACCAAAAAAGGTTATTGGGCAAATTTATTAGAGGGTATTGATAAAGTACAAACTGCTGGTTGGTTATCACTAGATGGTAAAAACCTAACCATTACTGTCAATTCTCTACCAAATAAAGAAGAATTGCCAAATAACATTGATACTCCACTAATAGTTGATTTTTATTCTAGATAATAATAAATAAAAATTAAAAATAGATTTATGATTCAAATTACATTCCCAGATAAAACAAGTATAAAGGATTTAAAGGATAATCACTATCAAGTGGTCATTGAACCCTTTTTTCCTGGTTTTGGTGTAACAGTAGGCAATGCTCTTCGTAGAGTACTACTTTCATCACTTGAGGGTGCTGCTGTGACTTCTTTTAAAGTAGAAGGAGCTCAACACGAATTTGATTCTGTCGAGGGTGTTAAAGAAGACTTGGTAGAGATAATGTTAAATTTGAAACAGTTAAGAGTTAAATCTTTTTCTGAAGAACCTGTAAAATTGATTTTAGATGTTAAAGGCGAAAAAGTTGTAACGGCAGCTGATATTAAAAAGAATGCTGATGTAGAAATCATTAATTCAGATTTAGTGATTGCTACCATTACTGATAAAAATACAAAATTTGGAATGGAAATAACGGTTGAACAAGGTAGAGGCTATGTGACTGTAGAACAACGTGATGATAGTAAAAAATTGGAGATTTCTAATGTGGCTATTGATTCTAGTTTTTCACCAGTATTAAATGTAGGTTACAAAATAGACAATGTGCGTGTTGGTGAAATGACTAATTACGAAAGACTCACCATTGATATGTTAACCGATGGTACAATTGATGCTAAAGTAGCTATTTCTCGTGCGGCTAAGATTTTGGAAGATCATTTTAAATTGTTTATTGAAGAAGAAATACCAGTAGTAAGCAAAAAGAAAGATAAAGATGTAGAAGAAAAACCAAAAAAAGTTACCAAAAAAGTAAGTACTAAAGACAAAGAAGATAAATAATATGAGACATAGAAAAGTAGGTAAAAAATTGGGCAGAGAAGCCGGACCACGCAAAGCTTTGACAGATAGCTTGGCTACTTCATTGGTATTGTATGAAAAAATAGTAACTACTGAAGCCAAGGCCAAAGCTATTCGTCCTATTGTAGAAAAACTTATTACACGTTCCAAAGTAAAGTCTGTACACAATAAACAACAATTGGGTAGAGTTTTGGAAGACAAAAAAGCTGTACAAAAACTATTGGATGTTATTGGACCAAAATATAAAGATAGAAAAGGTGGCTATACTCGCATTATAAAAATGACTCGTCGTCAAGGTGATGGTGCTGCTATGGCTCAAATTGAACTGGTATAAATATATGGAAAGAACAACACACAAAATTGATGCAGAAGGTAAGATAGCTGGTAGATTGGCCAGTGAGATTGCTATGCTTTTGCAAGGTAAAAATAGAGTAGATTATCAAGCACATACAGATTGTGGTGAAATTGTTGAAGTAACAAATGTAGCTGGTATGAAATTTTCTGGTAAAAAACTAGAAAGCAAAGTTTATAATCGAGTTACCGGTTATCCAGGTGGTCTTCGTACCAAAAGAGTAAAAAATATGATGGCAGAAGAGCCTCAAGAAGTACTTCGTAAGATGGTTTATATGATGCTTCCAAAAAATAAACTTAGACCTAATATGATTAAAAGATTAAAAGTAAGCTAATATGGCAGTTAATAAAGAAAACAAAGATTATATTCCAGCTGTTGGCAAAAGAAAAAGAGCCATTGCTAGAATTAGAATCATCAAAAATAATGTTAAGGGTCTAAAGATTACCATCAATGACAAAGACTACAAAGAATATTTACCTTATTTAGAATGGCAAGAATTAATTTTGAGGTCATTAAAATTGGCCGGTAGAGATAATATTACTATTAGTATCAAAGTTGCTGGTGGTGGAATCAAAGGACAAGTAGATGCTATAAAACACGGTATTGCCAAAGCATTGCTTAAGACTGATGAAGATTTACGTTCTACTTTGAAAAAAGATGGTTTACTTACTAGAGATTCTCGTATAAAAGAAAGAAAGAAACCTGGTCTTAAAAAAGCTCGTAAAGCTCCACAATGGAGTAAGAGATAAACTTACGATAATATATAAATTATATAAAAATCTCGCTTTTAGCGAGATTTTTTGATTAAATAAAGATAAAAGAGATGATGTTTTTGAGCCTTTATTTAGTGGGTTTTTTGTGATAAAATAGACTTATGTTAACTAGTCAACGAATTACCAGTAATACTAGTTTTTTCATGTTAGCGCTGATTTTTCAGAAAGTGCTTTCTTTTGTTTATTTTACAATTTTGGCTCGTAATTTGGGATCTGAAAGTATGGGTCAGTATTTTTTTGCAGTTTCTTTTGCTTCCATGTTTTCAGTACTAATTGATCTTGGCCTTTCACCACTTTTGATAAGAGAAGTAGCCAAAGAGGAAGAATCAAATAAGTGGTTTGGACAGATTTTTACTATCAAACTTATACTGGCTTTGATTACAGCTTTTATTATTTTGGGTTTAGATTTAATTTTATTTTATAGTGATCCAGTTAGAAATCTAATATTTTTGACTACAGCTATTATAGTTATTGATAGTTTTACTTTATTTTTTTATGCCTTTATTCGAGGTAAACAAAATCTCAGGTTTGAATCTTTGGGAGTGATTATTTTTCAATTGATAGTAATAGTAATGGGACTTGCTTTATTAAATATAACTAGCAATGTATTTTTATTACTCACTGTGCTTTTTACTGCTAGTTTATTTAATTTGATTTACTCTGGTATTATTTTAAACAAAAAGTTTGCTATAAAATTAAAACTTTATTTTTCCAAAGATTTAGCCAAGAAAATCATGATGATAGCCTTGCCTTTTGCTTTGGCTGCTATTTTTGCCAAAATTTATGCTTATATAGATACGGTTTTAATAAAATTATTTTTAGGTGACAAGGAGGTAGGTTTTTATAGTGTAGCTTATAAAATTACCTTTGCCTTGCAGTTTATTCCCTTGGCTTTTGTAGCAGCACTTTATCCAGCCTTTTCCAATTATTTCAAAACAGATATTGAAAAATTAAAACGTACTTTTGCTAGGGCTTTCAACTATTTGGCTTTTATAGCTCTACCACTTAGCTTTGGTATTATTGCCCTGTCAGGAGAGATAATAAACAAGCTGTATACTGATGATTTTGATTCTGTTTGGCCACTCAAAGTTTTGATTGCTTCCATACCATTTTTATTTATAAATTTTTCTTTGTCCAGCTTTTTAAACGCTAGTGAAAGACAAAAAATAAATACTAGAAATCTTGGTATTATAATGTTGTTTAATATTATTTTAAATTTGATTTTAATACCAAAGCTTGGTGTTTGGGGGGCTAGTTTGACATCCACTTTATCTACCTTGTTTTTATTTATATTAAATCTTAGAGAAGTAATGAGGGTGGTACATATGCCTATTATATTTTTTAGACCAATACTCGGATCTTTGTTATCAGCCTTTATAATGTATTGGTCGGTTGTTTATAGCAAAGATATAGTAGGTTGGATTTTATCTATAATAGTAGGAGCTATAGTATATTTGTTGTTAATGCTTATTACTCGTACTGTAAAAATACAGGATTTGCTACAATTAAAAAAATCATTTAGATCATGAAAAAAACTTTAGTTTTAACACATGAATATTATCCTTTCAAAGGTGGAGTAGCTCGCTATTGCCACAATCTTTTTAAGTTTTTTAAAGAAGATCAATATTTGGTGATTAGTGACAATCAAGAAATAAAGTCTCATGACAATATCATACATACTAGATTAGTTTGGAAATGGATAAAGCCAGCTTGGCTGTTGGCTTATTTTAAATTAAAAAAATTAATCAAACAAAACAATATAAATCAGATATTTACTCCAAATATTTTGCCTTTGGGTAGTTTGGCTTATTTTTTAAAAATACCTTATATTATTTCTTTACATGGTTTAGATATTAATTTGGCTATCAAAAATAAACCAGCGCTTACCAAAAAAATATTAGTTAATGCCAAAGCCATAATTACCAATAGTCAAAATACAGCTAAAATTTTTGATGCACTAGAAATTGATAAAACAAAAATATATATTATATATCCAGCCTTAGATTTTGATACTAGCTATGATGAAAGCAAATTAAAAGCTTTTCGTAGAAAACTGGATATAAATGACGAAAAAATAATTATTACTTTGGGGCGTCTAAATAAACGCAAAGCTCAAGATTTGGTAATAGAGGCTATCGCTGAAATAAAAAATGATTATAAACTAAAATATTTTATAATCGGCAGAGGGCAAGAAAAACAAAATTTAGAAATTTTAATTAAAAAATATAAACTAGAAAAAAGTGTTTTTATTTTTGATAATATAGAAGATGAAGAGTTGATTTATTTTTTTAAGATGGCGGATATTTTTGCTATGCCCTCTAGAAATATAGAGGCAGACATAGAGGGTTTTGGTATAGTATTTTTGGAAGCGGCAATTTGTAAGTTAGCTATTATTGCTGGGGATAGTGGAGGTATCAAAGAGGTATTCAATGCTTCTGATCAAGCAATATTGGTCCCTGGAGACGATATACGAGCCCTAATCAATGCTTTGAAGTATTTATTGAACAATCCTAAAGAAGCTGATAAACTAGCACTCAATGCTTATAAACGGGCCAAAGAATTTAAAAGTGCCCAAGAACAGTCATTAATTTTAAAAGAAATATTAAAATAGTATGAAAAAATTTGATGTCATAATGCTCAATATGTCCAATTATTCAGAATGGGATGAAGGCGTTTCAAATCGTAATTATCATATATTACGTGAACTTTTAAATAGAGAAGACATTGGTAAAATATTGGCAGTTGATTATTTGCCACTCAATTTTAAAAGAGCCTTGCGCAATTATAAAGAAGGTATAGTTTTGAATATCAAGGATGCCAAAGTAATAAAAAGGGGATTGACGCATAAAGTATCTAAGATTTCTGACAAACTATATGTTTATACAGATACAGATTTTTGGTTGAGACCAAATAGTAGTATAAAGCGTATCAAGCGTACGGCTATTGATCTAAATTTTGGGGATTTTGTATTATGGTCCTATTATCCTTTTGCTGCTCCTTATTGGGACAATATGGGACAGAAAATGACAATTTTTGATGCTGTAGATAATTGGTTACTCCATTCTTCTTATGCTAAATATACAGACAAATTAAAATTTGCTTATGAAAAAATAAAAAATGAAACAGATCTCATTTTTGTAGTTTCAAAAAATCTTACCAATTTTTTTGATGATCAACCAAATGTTTATTGGATACCAAATGGTGTAGATATAAAGCATTATAATAAAAAGTTTTCTTTAATCAATAGAGATATTTCAGATATCAGCAAACCAATTATTGGTTATATTGGAGTTGTTCAAGAAAAAGTAGATTTTAATTTGCTTAGATATCTGTCAGAAAAAAATCCAGACAAATCTATTGTAGTTGTTGGGCCAGTTTGGGCAGAACAAGAAAAAGCCAAAGAAGAATTGAATCAACAAAAAAATGTATATTTTTTGGGTTATAAAAAATATGCTGAAGCTCCACAATACATTCAACAATTTGACGTGGGTATTATACCTCATAAAACAGCTGGATTTTCTGCCACTACCAATCCAATGAAAATGTATGAATATTTAGCTTGTGGTAAGCCAGTGGTGGCTACAAATAATATTGGTACAGAAAATGTAGCCGATATGATATCTTTGGCCAAAGATTATGAGAGTTTTAATACTTTAATTAATCAAGCTATATTAGATGATAGTATAGCTGCTCAAGAAAATAGAAAAGAATTAGTAAAAAAGTTTTCTTGGTTTAATACGGTTACTAAGATGTTGGAATTGATTTCCAACAAATTCAATTAATTTTTTATTTAAAAATGGATAGACCAGACCTATCAGTTATTATTGTCAATTGGAAAGTTAAAAATTTATTACAAACTTGTATTAATTCTATTTTGGTTTACAAAGACAATTATAAGATAGAAATATTTGTGATAGACAACGACAGTGGTGATGGTAGTGTAGAGATGATAAATAAAAATTATCCAGAAGTAAAATTGATAGCTTTAGACAAAAATATTGGTTTTGGCGCGGCCAATAATTTGGCTATAAAACAAGCTAGAGCTGATTATATATTTTTATTAAATCCAGATACAGAACTTACTAAAGATTTTTTTACTAAAATATTTCAATATATTCAAAATAATCCAAATGTTGATATTGTTGGTCCCAAAATCATAAATGATGATGGAAGTAAACAAGCTTCAGTAAGACGTAATCCGGATTTATTTTCTCAAATTTTGGTGTTATTAAAATTGACAAACATAGCTGGCGCCAATAAATTTTTGGAGCATTATTTTTTTAAAGACTTTGATTATAGTCAGGAGCAAGATGTTGATCAGATTATGGGAGCAGCTATGTTTATAAAAAGATCAGTTTTTAATAAAATAGCTGCTTTTGATGAAAATTTTTTTGTTTGGTTTGAAGAGGTAGATTTGTGTACTAGAGCTAAGGCATTTGGCTTAAATATAAGCTATTTTCCAGGTGCTTATATTATTCATCATGGGGGAGTGAGTTTTTCCAAAAGTAATATTTTGAAAAAACAAAAAATGTTTAATAAGAGTCTGTTATATTATTTTTTTAAACACAAGCCTCTTTGGCAGACTATAATTATTTTATTATTACTTCCTATCAATATAATTTTGACACTGAGTTATGTCTTATTTCGCAAAGCAAAGACAAAATAATTTATTTTTTATATACTTGGGCATTTTTTTGCTTTTAGAATTTTTGTCTTGGCTAGCTTGGGGTTCACCAAATATTTCTTGGATAATTTTAGTTATTATTTCTGTTTTTATATTGTTTTTATTGGTTAAAGATTCAAAATATTTATTATATATTCCTTTGGCAGAAATATTTTGGGGCTCACTTGGACATAGTTTTGAGTACAATATTTTTAACACTAGATTGGTTTTATTTTCTTTGGTAGTTTTGGTTTTTCTGATTAAAAATATTAGACATTTTAATAAATTAAAAATATTAAAAGATAAAACCTTATTTTTTACTTATGTTTTTTTGTTATTTTTAATTTTGCTCGGTATAATAAATGGCTATTATAATCAAGAGGATTTTAGAAAAGTTTTTTTAGATGCCAATGCTTATTTATATATTATATATTTACCTATTTGGTATCAAGTTTATGATAGTCAACAATTAAAAGATATTTTTGATATATTAAAAGCAGCTATTTTGCTAGTAGCTGTAAAAACCTTGATATTATTTAATATTTTTGCTCAAGATTATTCTTTTTTAAATATTGATAGTATATATCGATGGATTAGAGATACTAGGACAGGAGAAATAACAGCTTTCAAAGATTCCTTTTTTCGGATATTCATGCAATCTCAATTTTATTTAATTTTAGCTTGGTTTTTATTATTTACCAAACAACTCAAAGATTTTAAGAATAAACATAATTTTTTATTAATTAGTTTTATTTCAGCAGCCTTGCTAGTTTCTTTATCTCGTAGTTTTTTCTTAGGAGTAGCTATGGGTTTATTATTTGTATTAGTAAATATATTTATTTATCAAAAACGATATATTTTTTTGTATGTATTTTTAAATTTAGTGGCAATAGGATTGGCTAGTATTTTGATAATTCAGATTTTTTATAATTTACCTACTTATAAAAATTTTAATATATTTACACAACGCAGCATTGATAGTTCAGAAGCAGCCGCTAGCACACGTACACAGCTATGGGGACCAATGTGGCAGACAATAGCCCAGCGACCGATAGTTGGTCATGGATTTGGCAAAGAAATTAGTTATCAATCTTCAGACCCTCGGATTAAAAATATTAATAATCCAGATGGTTGGCATATTAGCTATGCTTTTGAATGGGGTTGGATGGATCAATTGGTAAAAGGAGGGGGATTGTTGCTATTGATTTTTATTGTATGGATAATACAGATTTATCAACGGCTCTATGCCAAATTTTCAGAAGATCCTATACTTAGTTTGACTTTGGGAGCTACATTGACTAGTTTGCTAATTATTCATATATTTACACCATATATTAATCATCCTATAGGTTTGTCACTTTTGATGTTAATTACTATAATTTTTGGACTTTATGCAAAAAAAACCAACAGTTACCATTAGTTTGCTTACTTGGAATGGTCAAAAATACTTACCTTGGCTACTCAAAAGCCTTTCTGAACAATCTTTTGTAGATTGGGAACTTTTGGTATTGGATAATGCTTCTACTGATAATTCAGTAGAAGTGGTTAGAGAATATTATCCCAAAGCTAGAATTATAGGTCAAAAACAAAATATTGGTTTTGCCAAGGGGCACAATCTACTAATAAATTGGTCAAACTCAGATTATGTTTTTGTTTTAAATCAAGATGTGATATTAGAGACAAATTATTTGAGAGAGTTGGTAGATTTTTTGGAGGACCATAAAAATGCAGCTTCTTGTGCTGGAAAATTGATGTATTGGGATTTTGAAAATGGACTTAAAACCAAAACAATTGATTCTTATGGATTAAAAATAAATAGAAAACGAGAAGTGATGGACAATCATCAAGGAGAAACAGAATTTAGTATAGACAATAAAGAGGTGTTTGGTTTGTCTGCCACAGCTACTTTGTATAGACGCAGGGCACTGGATATTGTAGCTGGGCAACCAAAAGAAAATCATTTGGAGTATTTTGATGAAGATTTTTTTGCTTATAAAGAGGATATAGATTTGGCTTGGAGGCTTAGACTTTTTGGTTGGGAAAATTGGCTGGTCACTACCACCAAAGCATACCATGATCGTAGTATAGCCAAAGGTAAAGATCTTAAAGAATCTCGTAAGCACAGAGGATTGGCCAACAAATTTTCTTATCGCAATCATTTTATGTTGCTTTATAAAAATTCTTTTTATAAAAATTTATTTAGAGATTTTTTTGCTATTAAGTGGTATGAAATTAAAAAATTTTTATATTTACTTATTTTTGAAAGAAGTACATTAGTAGGGATAAAAGAATATTTTTTAAATATCCCAAAGCTATATAAAAAAAGAAAATATACTATGAAACATAGAAAAATAAATGCTGATGATATATACAAATGGTTTAAAAAATAATATGGATTTATCAATTGTAATTTTAAATTATAAAACAAAAAATTTGGCCAAAGAATTATTAAAAAATTTGGCGGAATTAAATTTGCCATATCAGCATGAGATTATCGTAGTAGATAATGCATCTTATGATGGTCTCAAGGAAATAGTAACTGAAAAATTTCCACAAGTGAAGTTTGTTCAAAGTGACAAAAATGGTGGTTTTGCAGCTGGTAATAATATTGGCATAAGATTGGCCATGGGCAAATATATTATGATAATGAATCCAGATTTGGCCGTTTTATCAAAGGCCATACCGATTCTTTATGATTATATGGAAGTCAATCCTAGTGTTGGTTTGGCTGGTCCAAGACTTATAAATGCTGATAAGAGTGTGCAAGCGTCTTGTACAAATTGGCCAGATTGGAAATTGCCTTTTTATAGACGTACATCACTTGGCAATACCAAGGCTGGACAAAAATGGTTGGATAAATACACAATGAAAGAACTAGATCATTACAAAAATAGCTATGTACCAACTTTGTTTGGTGCTTGTCTTATTTTTAGAAAAGCAGCAATAGAAAAAGTAGGCTTATTGGATGAAAGGTATTTTATGTATTTTGAAGATTTGGATTGGTCTAGGCGTTTTTGGGAAAACGGCTTTAAGGTGTCTTATGTTGGTCAAGCTGAGATAATTCATTTGCATCGTCGTCAATCAGCCGCTGAAAACATTATGAAATCTTTATTGGATAGAACAGCCCGTTTTCATATTATTAGTTTTATTAAGTATTTATTAAAATTTAGAGGCAAAAAATTGCCAGAGATTAAATAGCTTTTACCTTGATTTTTAAGCTATTTTCTTGTATTATTATTTTATTAACGATATAAAAAAATTTTAAATTTATGCTCAAAAAACCAAGTAAAGAGCCAGCAATAAATGATGAATATGGGCAGAGATTAGCCAAATTAGATAGTCTAAAACAAGCCAAAATAGAGCCTTATCCAGCCAGAAGCAAAAAAAATATTAGCGTGGCTGATTTTTTGAAAAATTTTGTTAAATTATTGAGCAGTAAGAAGCCAGTCATTAGCGCAGGCAGGATTACAAGTTTGCGTTTGCAAGGTGGATCTTGTTTTTTAAATTTAGAAGATTATTCTGGTAAGCTCCAAGTATTTTTGAGACGCGATGGTCTAGGAGAAAAAGATTATCAAATATTTAAAGACAATATTGATACCGGTGATTTTATAGAAGTGAGTGGTAGTGCTTTTGAAACCAAAACCAAAGAGCCAACTATCTTGGCTGATAGTTTTGAGATTTTATCTAAAACTTTATTACCTTTACCAGATCAATATTATGGACTTAAAGATCCTGATCTTAGATTTAGAAAAAGATATTTAGATTTATTGATTAACCCCAAAGTAAAAGATACTTTTAAATTGCGTAGTGATATTATTAAACTGAGTCGTCAGTATTTTGATGATTATGGTTTTATAGAAGTAGATACGCCAGTATTACAAGCTGTAGCTGGAGGAGCCACTGCTCAACCATTTATCACTCATCATAATGCATTGGATATTGATATGTATCTTCGAGTAGCTCCAGAGCTTTATCTCAAACGTTTGATAGTTGGTGGTTATGATAAAGTTTATGAGATAGCCAGGTGTTTTAGAAACGAAGGTATAGATCATCAACATAATCCCGAATTTACGCAAATTGAAGCTTATTGGGCCTACAAGGATTATACATTTTTGATGGAATGGGTAGAAAAATATTTTGAATTTTTAGTTAAGAGTCTAAACAATGGAAATACCAAAATAAAAAATGCTAAAGATGTTATTGATTTTAAAACTCCTTATAAGCGTCTTGATTTTAAAGAGGCATTAGATAAAGCTTTAAAAATTGATCTTGATAAAACAAGTGATAATGAATTATTTAATATTGCTAAAAAATCAAAATTAAATCCTGATAAAACTTGGGGTAGAGGTAAGCTTTTGGATGAGCTATATAAAAAATTTGTAAGGTCTAAATTAATTCAGCCTACTTTTATAATCAATCATCCTTTGGAATTGTCACCACTATCCAAAAAAATACCAAATAGACCAAATTATGTAGAAAGATTTCAATTGGTCGTGAAAACAGCTGAAATGTGCAATGCCTTTTCTGAGCTCAATGATCCATTGGATCAAGAAGAGCGTTTTAGAGAACAAAAGAAACTTCGTGATGCTGGCGATGAAGAAGCTCAAGGAGCAGACGCTGATTTTGTCGAAGCTCTTAAACACGGCATGCCGCCGACAGTTGGTTTAGGTGTCGGTATTGATAGATTAGTAATGATGCTTGGTGATATAGAAAATATCAAAGAAGTTATTTTATTTCCTACCATGCGACCAAAAAATGAAGATAAATAAATTATTGATTGCTACTCACAACCCTGGTAAGTTTGTAGAGATGAAAAGACAATTAAAAATCTTGGGTATAGAAGTATTGTCTTTAGATGATTTGAATATAAAAGAAGATTTTGAAGAAACAGCCAATACATATGAAGAAAACGCTCTAGGCAAAGCTAAATTTTATTATAATATTACTAAAATTCCCACCTTAGCAGATGATTCAGGCTTGTCAGTAGATGCTTTGGATGGTGCTCCAGGTATAAATTCACGTTCGTGGCCAGGTTATCGAGGTAGTGATGAAGAGCTGTTAAAAATGTTACTTGATAAATTAAAAAATGTACCAAAAGAAAAAAGAACAGCCAAATTTATTAGTGTTATAGTATTATATAATGGTCAAGAAACATTGATTAGTAGAGGAGAGGAGCCAGGTATTATTGCTGAAAAACAAATTTCTAAACTAGAAAAAGGCTTGCCCTATAGTGCTGTTTTTTATCCAAGAGGTTATAATAAAGTTTTTTCAGAATTAACTATTGATGAAAAAAATGCTATTAGTCATCGAGGCAGAGCACTAGATCAAATAATTAAACAAATTAAACAATAATATGGATAAAAAAAATCTTTTAATCATGACTGGAGTAATTTTTGTGGCTCTAGTATTGATGCTGATTTTTCCAGCCAATAAAATTACTATGGAAGAAGCAATAATTAAAACAAATAAAGGGGATATAAAAGTAGCTTTATATTATGATAAAACACCTATTACTGTAGAAAATTTTGTAAAGTTAGCTCAAGAAGGTTTTTATGATGATATAAAATTTCATAGAGTCATTGAAAATTTTATGATCCAAACAGGAGATCCACAAGCCAAAGGCGAAGAGGGTAAGGATTTTGTTTATGTACCAAATGGTAGCGCTTTGCCAATAGCCGGCACAGGTGGACCAGGTTATACTTTTCAAGATGAATTTCACCCCAATTTAAGACACAATATAACTGGTACTTTATCCATGGCCAACTCTGGTCCCAATACAAATGGATCACAATTTTTTATAACCCATGTACCGACTCCATGGCTCGATGATAAGCATACGGTTTTTGGTAGAGTATTAGAAGGACAAGATGTTGTAAATTCTATAGTACAAGGTGATTATATAAAAAAAATAGTAATAAAATAATATGTTAGATATTAATTTGATTATAGAAGAGACAGATAAGATTAAAGAGTCTTTGGCCAAACGAGGTTTTAAGGCTGATTTTAAGAAAATAATAAAATTAGATAATCTTCGCAAAAAGCTCATTAACAAAAACGAAGATTTAAAAGCCGAGCGAAATAAATTTTCAAAATCTAAGCCAGATGCACAGACTATAAAGAGAATGAAAGCTTTGGGTACAGAGATCAAAGATTCTGATATCAATTTGTCTAAAATCCAAGCAGATTTGGAAAAAGAGTTGGCTGCTTTACCAAATATTGTAGCTGACGATGTTGTAGCTGGCGATAAAGAAAACAATAAAATTATAAAGACTTTTAAAACCCAAATAAAATTTGGTTTTAAAATTAAAAATCATGTAGATTTGGCTACTGATTTAGCTTTGATTGATTATGAGCGAGCAGCAAAAATGTCTGGAGCTGGTTTTTGGGTTTATACTGGCCAAGGAGCATTACTAGAGTGGGCTTTGCTTCAATATTTTGTTGATTATCATCGGCAAAATAATTATACTTTTATAATTCCACCTTTTTTGCTTACGGAAAAATCAGCTTATACTTCTGGTCATTTACCAAAATTTAGAGATGATCTTTTTTGGACTCAGGACAAGCTTTGTTTAAATGCGACTAGCGAAATGATGCTTGGCAATTATCATCGTGATGAAATATTAAACAGCAAAACCTTGCCATTGAAATATTATGCATTTTCTACTTGCTTTCGTAGAGAAGCTGGTTCATATAGAGCAGAAGAGAGAGGTATGATTCGTGGACATCAATTCAACAAAATTGAAATGTTTCAATTTACTAAGCCAGAAAATTCTTGGGCTGCTTTTGACGAATTACTTGCTCACGCTCAAGCATTGGTTGAAGGCTTAGATTTACATTACAATACTGTACAACTAGCTGCTGGTGATTGTAGTGCTGCTATGGCCAAAACAGTAGATATAGAAGTGTGGATTCCATCTATGAATGGCTACAAAGAAGTATCTTCTGTTTCCAATGCTCTAGATTATCAAGCAAGACGTGGAAATATAAAATTTAAACATGAAAGTGGGGATAACAAATTTGTACATACTTTAAATGCATCAGGATTGGCTACTAGTCGTATTTTGCCAGCAATACTAGAACAAAATCAACAAGCTGATGGTTCGGTAAGAATACCAAAAGTATTACAAAAGTATATGGGTAATAAAGAATTTTTAGGAAAATAAATGGCACTAACTTGGATTGAAATAAACAAAAAAGATATTCTACACAATATTAGGCAGTTCAAAAATTTGGCGCCTAATTCTGAATTTTGGCCAGTAGTCAAAAGTAATGCCTATGGGCATGGTAGTAAAGAAATAGTTACTTTTCTTAAAGACAATGAAGATGTAGCTGGTTTTATGGTGGCTAGTTTAGAGGAAGCTCTAGAAATAAAATCTTTGACAAAAAAGTTAATTATAGTACTTTCTTATTTTGATAGAGAAGACACAAAGTCGCTAGAAAAAGTAGATAAGCAAATTTCTTTGCCAATTTATGATTTAGAAACTATTGATTATTTAGCAGCTTTCAATAAAAGTTTTTTATTGAATATAAAGATTGACACTGGCACAGCTCGTCTTGGTTTTGCAGTAGAGGATTTGCCACTGGCGGTAGACAAAATTGAAAATACCAAGAATTTAAAAATATTTAGTATTTTTACGCATTATGCTGAATCTGAATCAGAAGATCAAAATTTTAGCAAACAGCAATTAGCTATTTTTAATAAAGCGACTAAAGATTATAAACAATATAAACTTCATAGTGCTTGTAGTGCAGCAACAATAGCTTTGCCAGAAGCACAGAGCAATATTATAAGGATTGGCTTGTCTTTTTATGGTTTGTGGCCAAGCGAAGCTACCAAAAGACGAGCTTGGATGTCCAAAATGTGTTTACAGCCATTATTGACTTGGAAAACAAAAGTAATTCAAATTAAGCAACTTAAAAAAGGAGCTAGCATAGGTTATAATAGGACTTATAAGTGCGTTAAAGATTGTAAAATAGCCGTTTTGCCAATTGGTTATAATGAAGGCTATGGAAGATTACTTTCCAATAGTGGAGAAGTATTGATAAAAGGACAGAGATGTCCAATACGTGGAAATATTTGTATGAATCTTAGTATGGTAGAAATTCCAGATGACCTGGATATACAAATAGGGGAGATAGTGACACTCATAGGCACAGATAGTGGTCAAAATATAAGCGTAGATGATATAGCAAAAAAATGTCAGACTATCAATTATGAAATAGTAACCAAAATAAAACATAGTTTACCAAGGGTACTTGTTTAATATTCAATGTTTTACGACACATAATATATCGACTTATTTAGAGTAGAGTATGGCAGCCTTAATCAAAACAACCAAAACATGGAAAAGACATTTTCCACAAAAACCCCAAAAGGTCAAAAGGGGTTATTATGGTAAGCAAAAAAGTATCCAGAAGAAAACAATTATTAGAATTATTTTTATAATTTTTATTTTATTATTATTGCAAAGTATTTTTCAAATAAACTATTTTAAAATAACTAAGATAAATTTGAGTGGTCAAAAAGACCTCAATGTTGAAGAAGTACAAGAATTTGTATTAAATGAACTTACAGTCAATAAATATATATTTTTTGAAGCTAGTAATTATTTTTTGGCACCTGTAGATGATATAAATTTTAAATTAATTAATAAATACAACTTAGATTCAGTCAGTATAGAAAAAAAATGGCCAGCTGTATTAAATATTAGCGTCAAAGAAAAAAGTTCACACTTTATTTGGAAGAAAGATGACTCAATATACCTACTTAACGCTAAAGGGCTCTTAAATCGCCAAATCAGCATTTTGGACGATAAATACTTGGTTTTAGACGATAGGCGTGAGCAAAGACCAGAAGGTGAACAAATTTTTAATGAAGAAGAGATAGACATCATAAATCAAATATATTTAAATTGGATTGACCTGATAAGTACTAGGTCCAAATTGGAACGCATTACTATTTACAATGATTGGGTTATTGAATTGAATACGCAAACTGGTTTTTATGTAAAGATAGATAAAGATCAGGATATCAGGGAACAGCTAAATAATCTAAAGACAGTACTAGAAGAAAATATAACCGGAGTAGATATTGATTATATTGATATTAGATTTGGGGATAAGGTCTATTTTAAGTAATAGATATTAATATTTGACATATGTGTGGTTATTATATAGACTTAATAAAGGTTCGCATAATATAGGTTAAGCGAAGTAATAATATATATAACAATGGAAAAGTCAAAAAAGACAATAATTAAGCACATCCCCCATTTCTTAGAATATTGTGAAGTTGCTAAAGGTTTAGCTAATTTAACTGTTAAAAATTATGATAGATTTTTATCACCATTTCAAAAATGGTTGAATAAAAATAAATTATCAGACCTTCTCCCCCATGAATTATCGCAACAGCATATTTGGGATTATCGTTTGTATTTATCTAGGTATGTAAATCCTAATTTAAAAGCTAATCTCTTAAAAACAACTCAAAATTATTATTTAATTGCTTTGAGAAGTTTATTGTCTTATTTTGCTGAAAAAGATATATCCTCTCTCCCCCCAGAAAAGATTAAACTTAGTAAAGATAAAAAAGGTCGCGTGGTAAAATTTTTATCACTAGATCAAATTGAAAAACTATTGTTAGCACCTGATATTGAAAAATTTTCAGGTCTTCGAGATAGAGCTATTTTAGAAACATTGTTTAGTACTGGTTTAAGGGTATCAGAGCTTATTGCTCTTAATACAGATGTAATCAATTTAGAAATATTAAATAAAAATAAAAAAAAGGATTTAGAATTAGTAATAATTGGCAAGGGAAGACAACCACGAACAGTATATTTATCAGAAAGAACTATAAATTGGTTAATAAAATATTTAAATAAAAGGCAAGACAGTGATTCAGCTTTATTTATTAATGCTCTTCAACATAAAATTACTTCATCTAAACGTCTTTCGGTGCGAGCGGTGGAAATAATGATTAAAAAGTATTGCAAATTAACTGGATTGCCCATTACTACCACTCCTCATACTATACGACACTCCTATGCAACAGATTTATTAGAACAAGGAGTAGATTTAAGAACTATACAGGAATTTCTTGGCCATCGTAATATTGTAACTACACAAGTTTATACGCATGTTACTAATAAACATTTAAGAGATGTCCATAGAGCATTTCATAGTGGAAGAAATTTAAAAAATTAATAAAATGAAAAAAAGCGAAAATTTACCATGGCATATTGTAGAAAAAGAAATACATAAGGAAATAGAATGGTTGACAAAATCTATTGATATTATGGGTAAAGCAGAGAATTCACCAATACCTAGTGAATATTATTTGTATAGGTTAATTGCTATTTTAATTGTGGGTGGACAAATTAAAGCTAGGGAAATAACTTCTAATGATTTATGGGGTAAATTAAGTAATAATAAAGTTGAAAAAGTACATAAACATGGAAAAGATTGGCATAGAAATATGATGAATATTATTGATAAGTATTTTAAGGATCAAGATTACGATATTATCACAGAGCCTAATTTACATAATGGTCGAGCAGATTTAGGAGTTTTTAAAACAGGAAAAAAAGATTTATATATTGAAGTTGGTACTACTTCTATTTATAAATTATGCCTTAATCTTCATTTTATGAAAGACATGATTATTTTAATAGTTCCATCTAATAATAAAGTAATAGAATTTGAAAAATAACATGCTCCCTAATTTTAAAGAATTTTTATTATACTTAGAAAAAAAGGATTATTCTATTCAGACTATCCATAGTTATGAAAGAGATCTAAATACTTTTGAAAATTTTTTAGAGGAAGATATTAAAATAGGTTTTGATCAATTGAATAAAAGACACATTATCAAATTTCAAACTTATCTCTCCTCTGCTTCCAGACAGACTGCTGCTCATGAGCAGGGCGAAAAAAAATTATCTAGCCAAAGTATCAATCGTATGCTTTCAAGTTTACGGTCTTATATTAAATTTTTAATAGATGTGAATTATAAATCTCCAATTGATTCTGATTCTATCAAACTACTAAAAATTGAAAAGGAGTATGGCCAAGTTCCAGAAATGCCTGACTTGATAAGACTAATAGAATGTCCTACTAAGTTTGAAACTGATCTCACTATCAAGCTTCGCAATCGTGCCATGCTCGAGACATTATTTTCTACTGGTATGCGTATTTCCGAATTACTTTCTTTGAAGCGTGAACAACTAGACAATACTGGACGTATTTATGTCATGGGTAAAGGCAAAAAACAACGCTTTGTTTATCTTACTCCTCGAGCTATCAAACATATCAAAGATTATTTACTCACTCGTCATGATCAAGCTCCTTATCTTTTTATACCGTATCGTGGCTTAAATAATGCTGATAAAAATAAAAAAATCTCTACCAATTATTTGCAAGCAAAAATAAAAAAATATAGAGAGCTTCTCTCTATCAATATCCCTATTTCAGCTCACTCTATAAGACATTCTTTTGCTACTTATTTGGCAGAAAATGGTGCCAATCCAGCCGCTATTCAAATATTACTTGGTCATGAGTCTTTAGATACTACCACTCGTTATGTACATACTAGTGATCGTTATGCTGAAAAAATGCATACAGATTTTTATCCTCTTAAAAAATAAACTATAAAATTTATTATTTTTTGTAAAAAAAACGGACATCCTCTCAGGTGCGAAAAGGATGTCCATCAGAGCTGATTTGTTCCAGTATTTTGAAAAGCTAGTATCAGCCGCAACCTATATTAAGATGGTTGTGCTCGTTGTATGGGTAGGTTTTTTTGTTGTGGAGAGTTCCTACACCAAAGAGCTCTTAAATAGGTTACTAACTATTCAAAGAACAAATCAGATTAAGCTGATATTAGCAAACTAAAAATATATTGTCAAATAAAAAAAGCCCCTAAACGGGGCTAATTTTAGTTTAATTTTATGGTAAGTAGTTTAATGGATCTACAGGGACTCCATTGAGACGAATTTCTAAGTGAAGATGAGGTCCGGTAGTCAGTGGTCCAGCTCCTCTGGTTCCTGGCATACCACCACTATAGCCTATAATATCACCTTTGGATACAAATTGATCAGCACTAACATTTATTTTATTGACGTGTCCATAGACAGTAGAAAGACCGTCGGCATGAACTATCATAATATAGCTATAACCAGTAGATCCTCCATCTTTGGCTTTGGCCACATAGCCAGAGTCAGCTGCTCTAAGAGCAGTGCCTTGTGGTGTAGCAATGTCTATCGCTGGATGTTCAAAAATATAACGGTATGGATAATCAGCATCGTGGAAATAAGAGGTAATCCTTTGAGAAGCCACTGGCCACATCAGACCATCACTAGAGATGTTTTCTAATTCCAATTGTCGGTTTACTTTTTCACGAGCTACTTTTTCTAGATAAACAATGTCATTATTTATATCTTCTTGTTCTTGTTTGGCTTGGCGTAAAAGTTCTTGATATTTAGATTCTTGTCCTTGGGTAGCTGCCATCAAAGAAAATTTGACTGTTTTTTGTCCATCTAGGTTATCTTTTTTACTGTCTAGAATATTATTTAAAGTATTAAGCTCGTTTATTTTATTTTCTATAGAAGATTTATCAGTATCAAGAGCCAATTTTATTTCATATAATTGTTCTACTCCGTCAAATAAATTATCTCTCATATCTTCTAGACGACTAAGATCGGCCAAGAAGTCACTAAAATTATTATTTAGTATTACTATTTCTAATAAACTATTTTGTTGCTGTTGTCTATGTAGTGATCTGATAATACCAGCCAGTATTTCTTTTTGCTCGCTTATTTCTTTTTCTTTAGCATCAATTTTTAATTGAGTATTTTCTATTTGAAGATCCAGCTCTTCAATTTCTAGCTGGGTTGATTCTATTTCTAGATTTATTTTGGCTATACTATCATTGAGAGTACTTACTTGGTTGTTTAGATTGCCAATTTCTCTTTGTTTGGCAGATATATTTTTTTGATAGATATCAATTTGACGTTTTAATTCTTGAATTTCAGAGCGTTTTTCATTGATATCTTGGTTTATTTGCCATGTTTCTACGGTATTTAGGTTGTCTAGTTTGTATTCAACAGCCTTAGTATTATAAGGGAAAAAAATAAAGCCAAATATGGCTATCGACAATATACTAGCTAATATTTTGATAGTTTTTATTTTTATTTGTAGCATGGTTTTTTCAATATAGCTATATTATAGCATATTTATAGCTTCTTGGCAAGAAAATTAGCCCAATTTTTTAATTGCTTTATTAATTCTAAGTAAAGCTTCTTCTTTGCCTAAAAATTCTAGTAACTCTCCTGGTGATGGAGAGCGTTCTAGACCAGAACAAGCTACTCTTAGTGGCCAAAAAATGTCTCCCGGACTAAGTGATCTTTTGGCTATTATATTTTTTATAGAATTATCAATAGTATTTTGGTCCCATTCACTATGATGTATTTTGGCCAGAGTGCCCAAGGCTAGGTTTAAAGCCTCTTTGGTTTTGGCTAAATCGGATTTTTTAAAAATTAGCATTTCTGCTTGATAATCTGGCAATTCAAATAAAAATTTACTATCTTCAGCTAGTTGAGCTAAGTTTTCTATACGGCTATTGAATAATCTTAAAACTTTTTTGGCTTGATGAGAGTTTTTGCCCAAAAATTTTTCTGTTTCACTTATCAGCTGTTCAAATCTTTTGTCATTTTGGGTTATTATTTTTTTGATATATTCAGCATTAAACCAATTTAGTTTTGTAATATCAAATACAGCTCCAGCTTTATTTATTTTTTCCAAAGAAAATTCTTTGATCAATTCTTTGGTCAAGAAAAATTCTTGATTGTTACCAGGATTCCACCCTAGCAGGGCTATATAATTTATCAAAGCTTCTACAACATAACCTTTGTTGAGATAATCCTCTACAGCTACATCCCCTTGTCTTTTGGATAGTTTGGACCTATCAGGATTGAGCAATAGTGGTAGATGTACAAAAATAGGTAAATGATAATTTAGAGCATTATAAATTAAAAGATGTTTGGGAAAAGATGGCATCCACTCCTCTCCTCTTATGACATGACTAATACGCATATCATGATCGTCTACGACACTAGCTAGATGATAAGTAGGATATTTATTTGATTTTAAAATAACAAAATCATCCAAATCTTTGCTTTTAACAGAAATTTTTCCATAAACAATATCTTGTCCACTTATGATTTGCTCGTCTGGAATTTTAAAACGGACTACAAATTTTTCACCAGCTTTTATTTTTTGGGCTATTTCTTCTTTGCTAAGATTCAAGCAATGGCGATCATATTTGGGTACTTGTTTATTTTTTTGTTGTTCGTCCCGTATTTTATCCAATCTTTCCTGAGAGCAAAAGCATCTATAGGCATGGTTGTTGTCTAGTAGTTTGTCACTAGCTTTTTGATAAAGTTTTATTCTATTTGATTGATGTTGTATATCTTTGTCTGAGTTTATGTCAAATTTTGATAAAGTATCTATGAGTTGTTTGTCAGCACCTTCTATATATCTAGCTCTATCGGTATCCTCTATTCTAATGATAAATTCACCTTTATTTTTTTTGGCCCACAAATAAGAAAACAAAGCTGTACGAAGACCACCAATGTGAAGGTATCCAGTTGGACTGGGAGCAAATCTAGTTCTCACTTTTTCCATGTTTTTGTTGTTTTTTAGCTTTTTTATATACCAAGTAAGGAAAGATAAATATAGCTCTGTTGATGCGTAACAGTCTTTTTGGCTGTAATATTAGCCTCCAAAGCCATTCTAAACCAAGACTTTGTAAAAGCTTGGGAGCTCTTTTTATTTTACCAGACATAAAGTCAAAAGTCCCGCCTATGCCAGCAGCTATTTTGACATTTGGTATTTGCTGTATATTTTCTGAAATCCAAATATCTTGAGTCGGCGCTCCAAGACCAACTAGTATTATATCTGGAGCAAACATTTTTCCTTTGGCTAGAGCTGTATGCTCATCTGATACTTGAAAGTCTAGAGCTGGATATTTATTTTTTATCGCTACAAAAAAATTGTCAGTCTTGGTCATTCCTTTACTATATAAACAAAACATTATTTTTAAATTTTTGTTTATAGCCAAATCAATTAATATTTCACTTAATCTGACTCCGGTTATTCTATCATCCAATGATATGCTATGACCCAAATATTGTAGGGCTTTTATAATACCAGCGCCATCAATAAGAGAGATACTGGCTTTATTTATTATTTCCAAAAACTTTTTATTGTTTTGACTTTGCACTATAAATTCTGGATTGACCGTAGCTATTTGATGTTGTTTTTGAGAATCCAAAAATTCAAACAATTTATTTTTTAGTTTGTGTTCTGCTAGTGTGTTTAATTTTACGCCCAAAAGATTGTATTCGTTCATAGATCAAAAACTTGCAAGGTTGTATATTCTGAGCCAGCTTTGGTCAACTCACTTTCTTTTAATTCAAAATAAGAAACAAAAAATGATTTTTTAATTTGCCAATTATTAAATTCTTCAAATTCTTCAAAATCAGCTTTTTGTTTTACTCTAGCTAAAGTAAGATGAGCAGAAAAGCGTCTAACTTCTTTGTGCGATAAACCATCATCAAATAGTACTTGATCTATTTCATCATACAATTTTTGTAAGTCATTGTTTTTTTTGATGGCTAGAGCCAATACTTTTGGTTGTTGGATATTAAATATTTCACTTTGATTTATTTCTAATTCAAGATCACTAATGCCTATATCTATCCTAGACAAGCTGTTTAATAAATCAGGAATTTTGTCTATAGGAAAATCGCCCAAAAATTTTAGGGTCAAATGCATTTGTTCTAAATTTGCTTTTTTCAATTTTTCCCAAGGTAAATTTAGATTAGAAAATTTTTTGATTATATCCTTGCTAAGCATTGGATCAACTGGCAATGATATAAACAATCTTTTAGTTTCCATAGCTTAATTTTATCTTAAATATACCCAAAAATCAATGGTAAAAATATAAAAATTTTGCTATAATAGATAAACTAAAATAAAAAATAAACTTTAAATTTATATGTCTAGCTATTATAAGCGTAAAATCGCAATTTTTACTTTACTTTCTATACTTATCCCCAACCTAGTATATGGTGCTGAGGTAGATTATAATCATATAATCTCTGATCAAGAGGCAGAAGACTATCAATCTATGACAATGTTTGAAATTAGGGATTTTTTACGTTCTCAAAATTCTTATTTAGCAGATTATGAATATAGTGGAAACAATCCCTCTCTTGCTCAGTTGGCTCTTGATCCAGCCAAAAAATATATTCAGACTAGAGGTGCTGCCGAAATAATCTATAATGCTGCTCAAGAGGCAAAAATAAATCCTCAATTTTTATTAACTTTATTACAAAAAGAGCAAGGCTTGATAGAAAATTCAGATCCTTCGGAGAGAAATTTAAATTTTGCTATGGGTTATTATTGTTATGATGGAAATTATTGTAATGTTGCTTATAAAGGATTTGGCAAGCAAATTAGAGGTGCTGCTCTTCAATTTCGTTGGTATATGGATAATATCTATTCATACAATTGGCAACCAAACAAAGCCGCTTGTGCTGATGATCCAAATACATCGCTACCTTGTACTTCCAAAGGAACTGTAGTTACTCCAGCCAACAAAATTACAGCCGCTATGTATATTTACACGCCTCATCTTCATGGAAATAAATTGTTTTTTACGCTTTGGAATAAATATGGCTTTGGTGGAGAAATTGACGAAGTGGAAAATGATATTCCTGTTGTCAAAACTGGCTTCTTTCCGGAAGGTGCTTTAGTAAAAGCCAAAGACAGTGAAGCGGGCACTATTTATTTGATCAGCAATGAGCAAAAAAGAGCTTTTGCAAATATGAATGCTTTGGTGTCACGCTTTGATCCAGATAAAGTCTTGTTAGTAGATCAAAAAGATTTAGCAAATTATGACAATGGTCCTGTGATTGCGCATGCTAATTATTCAGTCTTGGAAGATTTGAGTGCTAAGAGATATTTGATAGATGGCGTGACCAAGAGGCTTATCACCTCAGATGAAGCTTTTCGTCAACTTGGCTATAGTCTTGAAGAAATAGAAAAAGTAAGTGACACTGATTTAAATGCTTATCAGACAGGTGAACCATTGGATGAATCTTCTAGTCCTTTTGCAGAGCTTTGGAAAGATATGACTAGTGCTGAGGTTTACCTTGTAAAAGATGGTCAAAAACACACAATAATTGATCAATTTATTTTGAATGCCAATTTTGCTGACATGAAAATAAAAGAAGTAACTGCTAAAACATTGGAAAATTTGAGTAGTGGAACACCAATCAAATTACTAGATGGTACTTTGATCAAAAAAGATTTAGATGCCAGAGTTTATGTAATATCCAATGGACAAAGACGTCTTATTTCCGACGGAGCTACTTTTGAAAAATTGGGCTACAATTGGTCTCAAATATACACTGTCAGTAGTAAAATAATGAATTTTCATGTTCTAGGTGAGCCAATTTTAAGTCAAGAATAATTATATGATTACCTTTGCTTGTTTTGTACCTCACTCACCAATTCTTATACCAGAGGTAGGTAAAGAAAATTTGGATAAATTAAAAACAACTGTAGATGCTTATAAAAATCTAGAGCAGGATTTGTATTCTGCTAAGCCAGATATTATTATTGTGATTTCTCCACATGCTAATGCTCAAGGAGGTAATTTTTTTACCATAAATCAACAACCAAAGTTATTGGCCAATTTTAAAAAATTTGGTGATTTGGTCACTAAATTACAATTTAATAATGAAATTGGTTTTGGTTATAAAATAAAAGAATCTTGTGAAGATTATTTTCCGATTATGCTGACAGCCGAACAAGAGCTTGATTATGGTAGCGCTGTACCTCTCCTCTATTTGACTGAACATTTACCAAATATCAAAATTGTTAGTATTGGTTATGCTGATTTGTCTTATCAAGAGCATATAAAATTTGGTGAGCTTATTCGTAAACAAACGAATTTGATTGACAAAAGGATAGCTATTGTTGCTTCTGGAGATTTGTCTCACAAATTACACAAAGATTCTCCAGCTGGCTATTCATCACGAGCTCAAGAATTTGATCAAGAAATAATCAAATTACTAAATGATACTTCGTCTACCAATAGACAAAACAAAATAGACAAACTTGTTGATTTGGATCCAAAGCTTATAGCCGAATCTGGCGAATGTGGCATGCGTTCACTTTTGATACTTTTGGGTATTATCAAAGAACTAAACTATCAAGCCAGTAAGCTCAGCTATCAAGCACCTTTTGGTATAGGCTATCTGGTACAAAATTTTGAAATAAAATAAGCTCCTAAACGGAGCTTTTTTTGTTTTCTGATATTAGCTTGAAAAAATAGCGCCAACGACCAGATCCTTGAGCCAATTCTTTGGTATCATCTAGGCATTTTTCTACAAAATTTCTATTGTAATCTTTACATACTTTGAATACTGAGTTGCGTTTTGATTGAGGAATAGCCAGCTCTTCTATAATACGCAAAGCCAAATCTTGCCACTGATAAGCTGGTGCTTTATTGATGGTATCTTTTTTATTTTTGAATATATCGGCTATTTGTTGCATACATATATACTAGCAAATATATATATATTAGTCATTAGCATTGACAAAATAGATAAAATATAGTATTATACTCTATAAATAATAAAGCTCTTTCAAGGAATTTATATGAAACGACTTAAGATCTTTATCTTTATTCTCGTTATTTTGATATTATTGCCATTTACTTGTAGCATTTGTAAAAAGAAAAGCAATATTATCATAGATAAAAAATGCCTATTGTCAAACGACTTAGGCTTTTTTAAAAAAAATAATATAGCATTGACAAAACAGATAAAATATAGTATATTATATTTATGTTAAAAATAGCCAAATATCCAGATTCAATACTTCGTAAAACTGCTAAAACAATTAGCGTTTTTGATGCTGAGCTCAAAAAAATGGCTGATGATATGGCCAAAGCTATGTACGATGATGATGGGATTGGTTTGGCCGCTCCCCAAGTCAGTAAAAGTATTAGATTGATAGTAATTGGTTTGGGACACGGAGAGTATAAAGCTTATGTAAATCCTAAAATTACTTTTTCTTCTAAAGAAAAAACCACTACCGATGAAGGCTGTTTATCTATTCCAAAAGTATTTGCCAATGTGATTAGACCAAAAAAAATTAATCTAAAATATCATGATCTTGATGGTAATTTACAAAAAGAAAAATTAAAAGGTATGAGCGCAGTAGTGGTGCAACATGAAATAGATCATCTAAATGGTATTTTATTTATAGATAGAGCGGAGAAAATAACACAAGGGCAAGAGTTATTGGATGCTATGAGAAAACAACTTGATGACCAAGCAAAATAAACATATTATATTTTGGGGTACACCAGATTTTTCTGTACCCTCTTTAAATATTCTAAATAATTTAAATTTAGTTTCTTTGCTTGTTACTCAGCCCGATAGACCAGCTGGGCGTAATAAAAAATTGTCAGCTAGCCCAGTAAAAATTTATGCTGAGCAAAATAATATAGATATTTTAACTCCTGAAAAACTGGATCAAGATTTTATACAAGCTTTAAAAAAATATTTGCCAGCCACTTTTGTAGTAGTAGCCTATGGTAAAATAATACCCCAAGAAGTGTTGGATTTATCTGAACTCAGAGCTATAAATATTCATCCATCTTTATTACCAGTATTACGTGGGCCATCTCCGATACAAACAGCTATTTTAGAGGGTTTTGAATCTACAGGAGTATCTTTGATGCAACTCGATAAAAAGATGGACCATGGGCCCATTTTGGGGCAAATAGAGGCTAAAATAGGCCCAAATGAGGACTATATTAGTTTGTCTGAGCGTCTATCCAAATTGGGGGCTGACATTTTAGCTAAAAACATCCATAAGTATTTAGATGCTGATATCAGTCCTCTAGCTCAAGATGATAGCCGTGCTACTTTTTGTAAGCTGATTAGCAAAGAAGATGGTAAGATAGATTGGCAAAAATCAGCTCAAGAAATACACAATCAAGTACGAGCATATCGAGAATGGCCTGGTGCTTATACCAAGCTAGATGATTTGGCTATAAAGATTTTGCAAACGGAAGTAGTTTTGGAAAATATAAAAACTGGCCAAATAAAATTTGATAAAAATAATTTACTAGTTGGTACAGCTAAAGATAGTTTAAAAATATTAGAGCTTCAAGTGGCTGGTAAAAAACCAATGACAGCTTCAGAATTTATACGTGGTTATCAAAAATATTTAGCCAAATATTTTCAATAAAAAACACTCTAATTTATTTAAAGTGTTTTTTTATTTTTAATTAATTATTTTTTTTTGGAGTTACATTAAAGCCCAGATATTTACCAAGCATTAGTCTAGTTTGAGCATCTATAGCTGGGATAGAACCAAATAAAATCATGGTAATTGGGAAAATGGCCCATTGTAAAAGCATTAGTAAATATTTAAATGGCAAAGTGATTTTTGTATTACGATATTTTGTAGGTATGGGTGGCAAGATAATAACACTCATAAACGCAATAAGTATCATGCCAATCATACCTGAACGCATCAAATTTTCTAGCATCAAAGGAGCGTTTTGAGTAAGGACGCTGGTTACATTTTGTTTTTCAGCTAGATACAATGGTAAATAACCCATAAAAAATATCAGTATTGGCGCAGTTGCCCAAGTGTAGATACCTTCAGTTTGATTCCAGATATAAACCCATTTTTTATTTTTAGGTATTTTGTTATTTTTGGAAAACTGCCAAACCATATAAGGAAAATGTTCTACTCCATAAGCCCAACGACGCATTTGTTTATATTGATTTATCAAACTACGTCTTAGATTGCCTACATGTACAGTATTCATAGATACTGGTATATGCATCGGCATTACTTCATAGTCTCCATCATAGTGAATCAGACATTGTAAAAATATACGAGAATCTTCAGTGACTATATTGTTTTGCCAAAAACCAATTTCTACTAGTGCTTGCCAACTCATCGAATGAGATGAAAAAGTAAATAGTCTTTCAGGACGAGCCAAATCAGTGAGCAACCAAAAAGTAGTACCATTGGCTACTATTCTGGTGATTATATCTGATTCCCAAATATTGTTGTGGTAAAAAGCCATTGGTTGAAAACTAGCTCTATATGGATTTTTATGGGATATAAATTTGTGTGTAAGATAAGCAAAATAATCTGGATGAGAAATGGTATCTATGTCAAAAGTTGAAACAATTATTTTTTTGTAATCAAGACCTTGAGTATCGATATATTTTTTTACTTCATAACCAGCATGATAAAGATTTGAGCCCTTGCCTTTTATCTCCCCTTTTAGATTATCTGGATGGAGAGTGATGATGATATTGTAAAAAATATTGTTATATTTTTGTTTTATTTGTTCAGCAATTTTAGCAAATTGATCTTGATAGCGCTCTTCACCAGCCAAAACAATTATCATTTTTTGTTTATCGTATTTTGTTTTAAAGCTAAGGTTATCAAAAGTATTGTCTACTACTTCAAAAGGTTCTCCAGCTGTAGGTAAAAATACTACATGATAATATTCAGACCAATGTTTATTGTGAGTATGTTGAAGAAAATTCCACCAATCTATCTTACGGGCTTTAAGATATTTAAACCATGAAATAAGTAAAAAGATGAGCATATAAGTAATGCGTAAGACAAAATAAATATCAAAAATAATCACAAAATAGATACCATAAAGTGGTGATATTAAAGAAAGTAAAATAGTAAATAAAAGTAAACCAAACAGCCAAGCCTGGTATTATTTCTAAACTTCTGTATTTATAATAATCTTTTTGTGCTTTATTCATAAAATATATTGATCACTTTCTATGCCGACTGCTTCAGAGATATTTTTAAAATTGTCTTGTTTCAACAAATTTTCTAGTTGTTTATTTATAATATTTATGGCTTTTGGTCCATTATAGATCAAACCAGTAATCAACTGTACTAGATTTGCTCCAGCTTTTATTTTTTTGTAAGCATCATAGCCTGAAAAGACGCCTCCTGTGCCGATAATTTTATATTTACCTTCGCTATTTTTGTAAAGATAAGCAATTATTTTATCTACTCTATCTGTGAGTGCTTGCCCAGATACACCACCTGGCTTGTCTTTGTGTTTTGATTTTAAATTCAAAACACTTCTTTCTTTGGCTAGGTTACAGGCAATGATAGCAGAAATTTGGTATTTTTTAGCCAAATAAATAATATCATCTATTTCCTCTTTTAATAAATCTTGTCCAATTTTTAGCCAAATAGGTTTTTGTTGGATATTTATAGATTGGACTCTGTCTAAAATTGGTTCTAGTAATATTTTTGATTGTAAACCAGAAAAGTTTTTGACATTTGGACAACTCAAGTTGATAGTGATGATATCAGCATATTCAGACAAAAGATCAAAACTAGCTTGATAATCATCAGCAGCCTGCTCCATAGCTACAGCATTACTTTTGGCAATACTAGCAGAGATTATACCGGTTTTTTTCTTGAGTTGTTCTACTATTTTTTTAGCACCTTTATTACATAATCCATAATAAACCACCAAACCTTTATCCTGGGGCAATCTCCATAGTCTTGGTTTTGGATTGCCACTTTGCTCTTGATAAGTGATAGAACCGATTTCAGCCCAAGAAAATCCCATAGCTGACCAAGTATTTATAGCTTGTCCATTTTTGTCGAGTCCTGCTGCTAGACCAATTGGATTTTTGAAATACAAAGAAAATAATTTTTGACTTAGTACAGGTGAAGTATAATCTAATGCAGATTTTAATATTTTGTTTAGTGTTTTTGATTTACTAAAAAAAGATAAACCCCATAGAGTAAAATTGTGTATTTTTTCTGGGTCAATTAGAAATAAAATTGGTCGGACCATCCTTTGATAAAACATTTTATTTTTGTAATATATTTTTTAAGTGCTGTTTAGATTCTTTTAATATTTCTAAGTATAAATTTTTTATAAATTTTGGATCCAAATCATTATCTATAGCTTTTTGTTTTACATTTTTTAATATTTGTTTTTCTCTTTTAGAATCATAAATTTTATTGATATCTTTGAAAGTAGCTATTTCTTTTAGCAAGCTAAATCTACTAGCTAAGGCATCAATAATGTTTTTGTCAGCTAGGTCTATTTTTTGTCTAATTTTGGCTAGTTTATCTTTGGGCATAGTGATTTATCAGCTATAACATAGCAGAAAATTGTTTATTTTTCAAGGCTAAAAAAGACTCTTTAAAGAGTCTCTAGATCTAGCTTATGTTTAATTACTTTATTGTGTTTGTCAAAAAGAAAAGAAGCCTTAAAACTTTGTCCTTTTAGAAATATAGGCAGCCAATACTTATCAGCATCCCACATTTTTTTATAGGGAATATTGTCTATATTATACCACTCGGGTTTCATTTCTTCGCTCTCTTGTTCTTGACCAACAAAATTATCACAATGAAAAACATGCACCTCAGAATCTTGATTTTTATCTTGCCAAGCAAAATCTATTATAGCCAGCTTTTTTATAGTTTTAAGCTCTAGTGAACTTTCTTCAAAAACTTCTCTTATTGCTGATTCTTCTACAGTTTCTCCAGTTTCAAGTTTGCCACCAAAACCATTGAGTTTGCCCATACCAAAACCTCTCTTTTTAAAACCAAGAAGTATTTTATTATCTTTAGTTATCAAAACTAATGTTAAGATTGTTTTCATAAATATATTATATAAAGCGTATAATATTTTGCTTAATTAAGCAATAAATATTTAAATAGCCGGGCTATATTTAATATTTATTTGGCTAATATTAGCTAAGTAATATATCTTACTCTTGACAAAATATAAAATAAGGTGTATAATAATACATTAAATAAAATAGTTTTGTGCTTGCCCATTACTTTATATCCTATTTTATATCGTTAGTGTGTAAACATAAAACCTTTTTATAGGTTTGTACCATAACAACAAATCGAAGAAAAAAGATCAAAGAATAAGCTAAAGTTTCTAACCACACTTTTAGGAAGGGGTACGAAAATGCGTACACGTAATTTCAGTTTTTTGGCGATGGCTTTCGTAGCCATCATGCTCACTGTCGTTTCTACTCAGGCTAAGGTGGTCCTCACGCCGACCACAGTTGACTCTGTCGGAGTCGAAAGAGTCGGAGACAGCACCTTGCTCAAGGTGCCGGCGACAATAGAGGTCTACGATTCCTTATTTGTTGACAGCGTCAACACTTATCGAATCAATGATTTGGTTGAAGCTATTAAGCAAGTCGATTCGACTTTCGATGGTAGCGAAGCCGCCGTCAAGGCTCGCATCACACAGCGCGAAGCTCGGGCCAAGGCCGAGGCCGACAGTCTGGCAGCTGCTGAAGCCGCCGAATTGAAGAAGCTTCACAAGCAGTGGAGCAAAGAAGTGAAACCGCTGTCGTATGACAGCGTCTGGGTATGGGCTTTGATTCCTGATAACGATACCGCTTATATGAAAGCGGAATGGTTGGCCGAGCGTTATAGCTTGACACTGAGTCAAGCTGACATCTACAACCTTGATTCGAAAGAGATCATTGAAGAGCTCAAAGCTCAACTTCGGCAGCGACAGAAAATCAATGCCACAGTCGATACTCGCATCGCCAAATCAATCGCTGGACTGCAAAGTCAGCTCAACGCTTTGAGCGATACCCTGTCTCAGACCCGGGCCGGCGTGGAGCTCGCATACAAGTTGGCGGATGAAGCCAATTGCAAGGCCGAGGCCAATACGGCCGAAATATCAAGGCTCTGGAGCGTTTGGGAAGCGCTCGAAGTACAGGACAGTGTTTCCACTGTCCCTAACCCCGAGACCACCACACCTCCCCCCGCTCCCGACTCTTCCAATGCATCTTTGGTCAAAAACGACGGCAAATAAACGCCATCAAGCTTTCTTCGATTGGAGGCCTGCTATCCATTAGCGGGCCTCCTTTCTTTTACAAAAAAACAGAGCTGATAAATATAGCCCTATTTTTTTAAACTATTTTTTAGAAATTTATTTGGCTAATTGTTTATCTATTTTGGATATAATATTAGCATTTTCTTCAACAGCTTTGTTTATTTTATCAAGCGAAAAATTTGAATTGTTTGGAGGACCCTCTTTTAAGATTGTTTGCATTTTTGCCAATTCTGTTTTTAAATTCTGTAATTCAGTATGGTCCATCTGATCAAATTCACTGGTGGAAACTAATTCTTTATTGTAAAAGCCTTTGTACAATTCATTCATCGTAATGCTATTAATTTCAGCTACAGGAGTTTCTTCGTCAGGACTTAAGGCATAATCTTCAATATTATCAAGTTGGTCGTCAGTTGACATTTCATTGGTACTTGGTGGAAGCTGATCTATTTCTTCACCTTGAGCTTCTAGTTGTTTTACTAAGTCAGTGATTCTCTCCAATCTTTCTTGCTCAGTGCCTTCATTACTAATATTATATTTTTCAAACAAATCAGCTCTTTCAGTCAATACATTGTTGGCTAGACCAATGGCTATTTCTTCATAATCTGGCCGGCTAGTGTCAATATCAGGATTCCAAGATTTTAATAGTTCCATAGCTGTTTCTGGCTTAATATTGGAAACATTTTCTATTTCAGGATTTATTGTAGTTTCTGGCATAGCTTTTTCTACAACAGCCGCTTCTTCATCGTTTGCTACTGTTTCAGCTTTTGAAGAGTTTTTTTCCATGTTGTTTACTTTGATTTCAGCTACATCCATATCATGGCGTAATTTTTCTATAGTATTTTTTGTAGCCAATTCTTTGATAGCTTCCTCTATAGTTATGGATTTGTCATGAACATCACCTTTATTGATAGCCTCTTGAATAAATTCTTGCATGTGACTTCTATGGTGTCTTTCTAGTAGCTGGTTATTTTGTTCAGAATAACCTTCTATTTTTTCATCTAGTAAATCAGAGACACTTTCTTTTTTAAGAAAATCCCACTCAGCTTTACCATAGTCATCAACAAAACCAAGCTTGGTTAGAGTAGTTTCTAGCTCGGTATTAATATCATATTCTGGAGTAGCCAATGCCGGAATATTTTCTATTATTTTTTGTGATTCAAAATTGGCTAGCTGTGTATTTAATCGTTCTGTCATCTCAGCCTTAGTATCTTCTATTAGTGATAAAAGTTTTTCAGCTTTTACTTCAGAAACTCTGTCAATCAATTCTTCACCAGCTTCTTTATTGTTCAAAATAATTGGATTCTCTAGATTTGTGTCACCTACTCTGACTACCTCATTGTCTTTAATCAGGATTTCTTCATTATCAATCACAAAAGTGCCAGAATCTTCATCTTTAAATGCTAGGTCAGTAGCTAGTTCACCGAGCTCAGTATTATTTAAGGTAGCTTGAAACAATCTATTTTCAGCGGCATCTATTTGTTGTTGATCTAGCTTTATCTGTTCGGCAGCTATATTTTCTGGTTTGAGCATGTCACCCCAAGTTGCATCTTTGATATTGTCAATATAGGCTGCCCCTGAATTTTCAATATTTTCTGTAGTAATAGTTTCTTCAGCATGAGCGACTAAAACGCGGACAATATTGTCTTGAAAACCATCATAATCATTTACCACTACCTTACCATTTTCAACAGAAACATATTTTTGAAAATCTTCGGCACTAATACCAGCGATATCATGACCTTCAGACAATTTTGTCATGTTGGCTCCAATATTTAATATTTGAGCTGCTTCTACATTGGTGATTTCGTCGCCAAAATGCATACTATCAATACCTACTCGATAAAATACTTGCTCTAGATGTTTTGGGGCACCATCTTTAGCAAGCTCCAAAGATAAATTACGTTTTATGGATTCTCCAGTTTTGGTTTCTGGTTCATCTTTTTCAATTTCTTTAAATCCAGTATGCTTTATAGATGCGTGTTCAATGGAAAATTTTTGTTCATCGTTTATGAGACCAGATTGGTACAATTTTTCAAGCAAAGCAGTAGCTTCTCCAGCTTTGGCTCCGTGTATTTGCTCAGCAATTTTATTTAATTCTTCGCTTGTAATATCTCCATCAAATGAGTTGATACCAAACTCTTTTTCAAGCTCCAATCTGTCTTGAACTTCTATGACAGTTTTGATATCAATTTGACTGTTTTCAATGGCATTTTTAGCTATTTCTTCATTACTAAGGTTTAATTCTTGACCAACATGCGTTGCTATTGCTTGTTTGTATTGTTCCAAGGTCAAAGTACCATCATCTAATAAATGATTTAAAGCGTGACGAGCATTGATTGCTTCTTGAGATTTTGGGTCATTGTCTAATTCACAAACCACCTTATCCAAATCTTCAATCGTTACTCCTTTTTCAAAGATATTTATTATTTTTTCAACTTCTGGATTGATTGTTTCTTCGGTTTTTTGTTCATTAGTGGTATCTGGCTGAGTCGTTTGCGTAGTATCTATATGTTCAAGATTATTCCAATCTGGAGGTGAAGATTTTTGATTTTCTAATTTATAAAATAGCTTACTTTCTTCATTTGCAGTTTCGTGTATTGGATTTTTAATTTCAGGAGATTGTGTTGTAGTATCTGACTGATTAGTTTCAGTATTTTGTGTTGTATCTGAAGTAATTATTTTTTCTTCAAGTTCTTCTTTGGTTTCTGAAACTGGTTTTGGTATTTCTACATGAGAAGTATTAGTAGTTGCTGTGTCTTGATTTTCGTCAGCGTCAGTAACAATATTTTTAATATCTTCTACTATTGTTTCTGTACGAGCTGCAGCAGCTCCTGCATTTAAAGTAACCCTATTAAGTACATTATCAAGACCGGCATTTATATCATAGCTTCCTCCATTCATAGTTGTGCTACCAAAACTAACCAATTCACTACCAATGGCACCAGCCAAAGCTCCTTTTGCTCCTTCGTAGCCAGCTTTAGCAAAAACTTTGAGTTTTTCTTCGCGACTTAAGTTCCAAAAAGCTTTTGATAAACCTATCAAACTTTTTCTTTTTCTTTCTTTCTCAGCAATATCGGCAGCTTCAGCTATTTGCATTGCTCTAGCTCCTACTATCTTTTGAGCAAAATCATCTTTTTCCATAGCATCATCCATTCCAGCAAGCTGTGCCTCTTGTATCATTTTGACTTCCAAAGCATCAATTTTTAATTCAATTTTGGCTCTTTCAGTTTCTTTGATATCAGGTAATTTTATTCTAGCTCTAGCTTCATGAATCAATGTTTCAGCTTGAGCAAAAGTATCTGTAGTTAATTCAAATTGCTCAAATTCACCAAGAATTTCTCTGGTAGTTTTGACTTCGCTTTTACTTTTGGCAAGTATTTCAGACCTCAGAGAACCAAGCATTCTTTGAGAACCCATGTAAGCAGCGCCTATTAAAACATCAGTATTAGCAGTTCCAGCGATGGCACCAGAAGTAAAACCTTTGGCCAAGGCCTGCATAAAGCTTTCTGGTGGAGTTGTACCAAATATTTTTGATACATAAGACATTCCATATGAGCTTTTGGCTTTATCATCAATTTCATCAAACTTTTCTTGAGCCACTACATCACCTAAAATGACATTCATTTCACGAGCTACCATCAAATGTGCTCTGGTTATTAATTCTTTTTTTCCATCTTCATTTAATACTTCACCATCTTTTAGTGTTTCTAGTGTCTTTTCTATTTGATAGGAAACATATTCTTCAAGGGCATTATTTTCACTAAGATTTTTTATTAACTCTTGTCTTTTTTTTATCTTATCTTTTTTCAAAGAACCTTCATTCTCTCTAGCACTTTGTGTTATTCTAAGTAACTCCTGGATTGCTTCAAGCTTGGCTTTTTTTTCTTCAAAGTTTTCTCCACTAAATGTCCTATTTATGGCTTCATCATTAAATGACAATTCATAAGATTTAGCACTCTGTATTTTTAATTTTTCTTTTTGACTGATATCAAATTCAATCAAATCAGACATATCACTTTTTAATTGAGCAAATAGATCTGTTTCACTAAGTCCCTTGTCTGTCAATTTTTCAGCTTTTTTTGCCAAATTTTTCATACCCTTGGCATTGAATTTTTCAAAGCCTTTACCAAGTGCGTAATTTAAACCAGATGAAAAAGCACCAGCAGCTCCACCAACAGCCATTTTTATAAACAAAGCAGAACTACTCATTGTTTTTGCTACCAGCATAGTACCCTTCATAATTATTGCATATTGAGCACCACCTAGTATTCCTTTGGCAAATTTTTTGCCTTCTTTTTTTAGAGTAGATTCAGGATCTTTATTGGCTGCAATATGTTCTTGCATGATTACTTCTGATTGTAAACAAAAATTTTCAAAGTATTTGTTGATAGCATCTTGCTTATAAAGCTCACTAATGTGCATTTCTTGCAATAATTCATCTGTCATCATAGCATTAAATTTTTCTTTTAATGCGTCAATATCTTTTAAGTCTTCTAAAGTCAAATTTGCAAAAAATTCATTAAATTCTTTGCTTTTAATTCTTTCTGCCTGATTATCTATTTTAAATAATTCAGCTATCTTATCACGAAATCCAGCTGATCTTGTAGCCACATCCAAAGTTTCTTCCCCACTTTGTATTTTAGTAATAACATTTTTTAATATTTCTGGTGTAAAAAGTTGTTCTGATCCTTGAATAGATATATTTTCGCTATCTATTATAGCTATAAGTTCTTCCAAAGATTTGGCGTTTTCAATCAATGCTCTAGCTTTTTCCTCTTCCATTATTGCTTCAGGCTTTGTTTCAGCTGCAGGAGTTTCTTCAATCTTTTGTGTATCTTCTGTTTTTGGTGTTTCTTCAGGTGCTGGTATTTCAAAAGTTTCTGATGTTTCTTCAAGCAATTTTTCGGTAGGTCTTTTTGTATTTAAAATTGCTGATAAGGGGTATATAACTTCTCTGTATCTTGCAATTTCTTTTTCTGAAGATGCTTTTTCTTCCCCAGTTTTTTCTTTTGGTTTACCATAAGTATCATTGTTATCATCAGGTTCATAAGAATAGTCTAATTCACCATTTAGATTGTTAACAAAATAAGTTAAAACAGCCTCCATTTCTTGGAAATTGCCAGATTCCAATTGTTTTATTTGAGTATTAACTTGTTTTTCCATTGCTTGATAAAAATCTAGAGCACCTTCTTTATATGGTTCTTTACTTTTTAAAATATCTTTTAAGAGGTTAACGCCTTTTTGTATTATTTCCTGATCTGTCTGTTCACTTTCTGTTGGAGTTTCGATAAGAGGTCTTTTTGTATTTAAAATTGCTGATAAGGGGTATATAACTTCTCTGTATCTTGCAATTTCTTTTTCTGAAGATGCTTTTTCTTCAGGATTGTAAGAGTAATGCAATTCATTATCTAAGTTGTTAATAAAATAAGTTAAAACAGCTTCCATTTCATTAAAATCATCAGACTCTAGTTGTTTGATTAGAGTATTGATTTCTCTTTCCCTTTCTTTATAAAAATTTGGGTCTTGTTCTTTATATTGCTCTGCACTTTTTAAAATATCTTTTAAGAGGTCAACACCTTTTTGTATTATTTCTTGATCTGTTTTCTCAACTTCAATATTTTCAGAGCTTGTTTCAACTACTGGTGTTTTTAGAACATCTGGTGTCTCGGGTATTTCAGGGGTTTCTGGAGTTTTTTCGTCAGGTGTTATATTTTCTAAAACTGGCTCTGAATTTTTTTGGGTTTTTGTTTTCAAGTATCCTCCTTTTTTTCTTTTACTTTGTTCAACAAAACCATCAACTAAATCCTCAACTAACCTATCGGTAGCTGGTATTTTTGATTTATTGGGTATTTTTGGTACTGTAAGTGGAGTTTGATAATCAACATTTTCAGAATCAATAACTTGTCCAGAAGCTGGCTCATAGTGGTGGTGGTCAGTAACTTTTTTAGAACTTCTACCATATGTCATAGCAACTTCACCTATAGCTTTTTTAGCTTCCATAGCAGCTATTTCAGCACCTTGATTGATGTTGTCTAGAGCAATTTTTTCTGTATCATCAAGCCCAGATTTAATATCTTCGGGTAATTGTTTTAAATTAAGAATTTCATCATCAATATTTTGAGTTGTTTCTGTGACAACTGTTTCTAAACTAGGAATAGTTTTTTCATCTTCATAATTTCCTGATAGAAGTTCTCTTAACTCGTCATCTGGTAATAGACCAGTCTTTATTTTTTTTCTAGTCATATAATTAAAATATAATTAATATCTATCTTTTAACTCTTGAAGTTTTTCAGCTATTTTTTGATCATCAATTCTTTGAGCAATGGCTTTAACTATTTTATCCTTGTCTTGTCTTAATCTATTCAATTTGATAACAAATAAATCATAAATCTGCTGGATTTCTATAATGCTATCTTGAGTTGATTTATTATTAGTTTGTGGCATATTTTTTATTTACTCAAAGCGTCTTTCATTTTAGCTGTACGATCAAAAAAGTTATAGGCATAGTCATCCAAAAACTTTTTTTGTTCTTCAGCAAAGTTGGGTATTTTTTTAATAAAGAATTGATTTAATTCTTCACCTGAGGCTTTATTATCTACTTTTTCATAGTAAGCTTCTAATTGTTCGGTAGATAGTTTGGCTAGTAAAAATAAACCCATTTTTTTCTCTAGTTGCTCTGCCAATCTATCTACATAGTCAGTATCTATCTTACCATCAGCATTTGTTAAATTTGCCTTGCTAAGTAAGGCCGTAATAAATTCTTGAGCAAATGATTGTTTTGTCATATTTTTATAGTTATTGTTAGTTTTAATATATATTATATTATACCAAAAAAAGCCTAAGTATCAAACTTGGCTAATAATTTTTTGGTTAATTTAACTGGCAAACCAAGTACACTATCCTCTTCACCTTGTATTTTCAGTATATAAGGCTTTATTAGCGGATCATTGGTTGAAAATCCCCCAGCTTGTGTAAATACATTTCCTTCAGCTATCAACTTGTCTATAATATTATCAGGAATGCTTTTAAAATATACTTTTTTAGAATCAGAAGCCTCTACTCTTTTTCCTGTACTAGTATCAGTGACTACTATGGTATTGATAGCCTCAGCTGGATATTTTGCATAGCTTTTTAAAAACTCTCTAGCTTCTTGTGGTGTCTCTGGTTTTTCACGTATTGTACCATTATAATTTATTACTTGATCAGCAGTAATAAGTAATGCTACTTCGTTTATTTTTTTTATTAAAGCATCGGCTTTGGCGTTAGCCAATTTGCTAGTCAGTATTTGAGGATTGTCGTCTCTGATAGCTTTTTCATCAATATCAGCTGTCAGTACTTCAAAATCATAGCCCATTTTTTCTAGCACCGCTTTTCTTCCTTTAGACGCACTACCTAGTATAATTTTATATTTTTTAAGCCCCATGACATTTTTTATATTTTTTACCAGATCCGCAGTAGCAGGGATCATTGCGACCTATGCGTTGACCAGAGGCATCAGTTGGTTTGTTGGATACAGCAGTATTTTTGGCCTCGCGATTGGTCACCTGTTTTTGAAATGGTTGATAGCCTTGTTTTTGTTCTTCAAAAACTTTTTGACTTTCTCCTGGTCTAGGAGCCTTGTTCCCTCCACTGACAGTATTTCTTTTTAGACTTATCTTAAATACAGAATAAACTATTTGTTTGCGAATAGCATCAAGTAAAGTATTAAACAAAGTAAAGGCTTCGCGTTTGTATTCTACTAGAGGATCTCTTTGTCCATAACCTTGTAAGCCAATACCAGTACGGAGTTTATCCATAGCTGTCAGGTGCTCTACCCATAATGTATCTATACTTTTGAGTACAATACTACGCTCTATAATTTGCATCGGTGTCCATGTCTTATCATCCATGGTGACATGGGTATTGATGTCTTCTGTTAGTTTTAAATATTTTTCTTTGGCAATAGAATCTATATATTCAATCAAAGTATCTCTATTGACATGACTATTTGTTTTGCCGTTGATGTCCAAAAGTTCTTTTAGCTTATTTTCTTCAGCAGATTCTAATAGAAAAATAGATTTTATAGTTTCCAATATTTCCTTGGGGTCAAAGTCAGAAGTATTTTTTCCACTTAAAGTATGAAAGGATACTACATTTTCAATTTCTTTGTTTACATATTCAAGTACTATATCTTGGGAAGTGCGTTCAGATTTGTGCTCTTTATCAGAAAAAATTTCTAAGAGTTGTTGGCGTGAGCCATAGACTACTTGGCGATGTTTATTGATAATATCATCATATTCTACCAAATGTTTTCTAATATCAAAGTTGTGTCCTTCTACTTTCTTTTGGGCAGATTCTATAGAGTTGGAAATAATCTTATTTTCTATGGGCACATCTTCAGCCAAACCTAGTTTGTCCATCACATTTTTCATACGATCTGAACCAAAAACACGCATCAGATCATCTTCCATGGAAATAGAAAATCTAGAAGAACCTATATCACCTTGACGACCAGACCTACCTCTGAGCTGATTGTCTATACGACGTGATTCGTGACGCTCAGTACCCAAAACATGCAAACCACCTAGTTTGATAATTTCCTCATACTTAGCTTTGTCATATGGTGCACCGCCCAAGATAATATCCACACCACGACCAGCCATATTGGTAGCCACAGTTACAGCTCCTTTGCGTCCAGCTTGAGCGATTATTTCGGCTTCTTTTTCATGAAATTTGGCATTAAGTAGATTATGAGGAATACCAGCTTTGTCTAGTAAATTGCCTAGTTCTTCATTTTTTTCAATAGAAATAGTACCAACTAATACTGGCTGTCCTTTTTCATGACGGGCTTTTATTTCTCGAACAATAGCCTTGAGCTTGCCTCGATAGTTTTTGTAGATTCTATCCCCTTGATCATCTCTAGCAAAAGGCTTGTTGGTAGGGATTACAGTCACATCCAAGCTATATATTTTGGCCATTTCTTCAGCTTCAGTAGCTGCTGTACCTGTCATACCAGCTAGTTTTTTATACATTCTAAAATAATTTTGAAAAGTGACAGTAGCCAAAGTCATACTTTCACGTTGGACTTCTACACCCTCTTTGGCTTCTATAGCTTGATGAAGACCTTCACTATAGCGACGACCAGGCATCATACGTCCAGTAAATTCATCAATAATTATTATTTCATTATCTTTGACTACATAATTTACATCTTTAGTAAATAAAGTCTTGGCTTTTAGAGCTGATTCTATATGATGAATACTTTCCATACCATGACTTTCATAGATATTATCAACACCCAAAAGTTTTTCCATTTTTTGTACACCTTCTTCAGTGAGAGTGCAAGCTTTCATTTTTTCATCAATATTGTAGTCTTCATTTTCTTTTAGGCCATCTATCATCTGAGCAAATTGACCATAGCGTTCTGTAGATTGCTCGGCTTGAGCAGAAATAATCAGTGGTGTTCTAGCCTCATCAATCAAAACACTATCAACCTCATCAATCAAAGCATAATGAAGTCCTCGTTGGACTTGACGCTCTGAATCTTGAGTCATGTTGTCACGTAAATAGTCAAAACCAAATTCATTGTTTGTACCATAAGTAATATCGGCTTGATAAGCTTCTTTACGACTCACCGGACGTAGATATTCCATATCTATTTTTACCGAAGAGTCATTGTCTTTAGCGGATTCATAATTAGGATCATACAAAAAGGCAGCATCATGAGCAATAACACCCACGCTAAGACCCAAAAATGAATATATTTTGGACATCCATACAGTATCACGCTTGGCTAGATAATCATTGACGGTTATGACATGTACACCATTATTGCCCAAAGCATTTAAGTATATTGGCAAAGTAGAGGTCAAAGTTTTACCTTCACCAGTTTTCATTTCAGCTATTTGTCCTTGATGAAGTACTATACCACCCAAAAGTTGTACATCATAAGGAGATTGTTTTAGAGTCTTTTTTGCTGCTACTTTTACAAGGGCAAAAGCCGGTACCAGGACATCATCCAATTTGGTACCGTCTTTTATTTTTTGTTTTAGGTTTAAGCTTTTGGCTTTTATCTCTTGGTCACTTAGCTTGGCAAATTCTTGCTCTAGAATATTTATAGCATCTATTTGTGGTTGAAGGGTTTTTAAGAATTTTTCATTGGCATCTCCAAACAGTTTATCGAGAAATTTTATCATATTAATATTCTTTTTAGTATTCTTTCTTTTTCCAAAATTTTAATGATTGGAATTTTTTTATACTTTTTCTTAATTTTCCAATTTTCTTGTTTTTATTTTTTACCAATATTCTAGCCAATTTTTCTTGCACTTTATCTACAGCTGAGCGCGCATCACTATCTTCTTCTTTGACAAAGATAGTTTCTGTATTGGGCATTGATAATTTGGCCTCTATCGTATAGACATCACCCTTTTGATGACGTTGATCTCGGATCAATTTTACTTGAAAATCAAGAATTTCGCTTTGATATTTATCTAAAGCATCAAACCTCATTTGCAAATATTCTTTAAAAGGGTCTGTTAAATCAAAATTTTGATTATAAATTTGTATTTTCATAATTTTCTGTTGTATCTTCACCTTCTTCGTATTCTTTTTCAGCTCTTTTTTCCAATACTTTTTTGATAATGAGTACCAAAATCAAAAATACTGCACCACCAACTAAGATTAAAAAAGTTTTGTCTTGCCAAAATGGAGCTACTTCTACAGTGCTCACTTCTTGAGCCTGAGCTACTTTGGCTACTAATAATAAAAAGTTAAAAATAAACGCTTTTTTCATAGTTTTTATTTAATAATTTATAGCTTAAATGTAACAAATTTATTGCCTAATTGCAATTATTTTAAAATAGCCTTTATACGTCTAATACCAGCTGATGAAGACTGTTCTTTTTTGATTGTAAACTTACCTAGTTCTTTGGTATTTTTGACATGGGGACCACCGCAAATTTCCTTGGAAAAATCACCCACACTGTAGACTTTTATTTTTTCCCCATATTTGTCACCAAACAAACCAATAGCTCCTTGCTTTTTAGCCTCGGCTACGGACATTTCAGCAAAGCTGACAGTTAAACCAGTTTGTATTTGCTGATTGACAATATCTTCTACTTTTTTTAGCTGCTCTAGAGTCATTGAGTCAGGGTGAGTAAAATCAAAGCGTAAACGTTCTTCATTGATATTACTACCACGTTGTTCTACATGATTACCTAATACATTTCGCAAAGCTTGATGAAGAAGATGGGTAGCTGTGTGATAGCGAGTAGCCATGACGCTGTCATCAGCTAATCCACCTTTAAACATACCGGCGCTAGCTGTTCTAGATAGTTCTTGATGTTTTTTAAACTCAGCTTCAAATTGAATTTTATTTATTTTGATATTATTTTCTTTGGCCAGTTCTTCAGTCATCTCTAATGGAAAACCATAAGTAGAAAATAAAATAAAAGCAGTTTGACCATCAATATTTTTTTGTTTAGCAAATTCTCTAAGACCTTTGGTTAAGGTTTTGCCAAATTTTTCTTCTTCTTTACTTAATTCATTAATTATAAAATTTTCATTTTGTTCCAATTCTGGATAATCAGTTTTATATAAATCAATAATTACTTCAGCTAACTCTACACAAAATTTATTTTGAATATTTATTATTTTGGCAAATCTAATAGCTCGTCTGATAAGCCTACGTAAAACATAGCCTTGGTCTTTGTTTGATGGAGCTATACCTCTAGGATCACCTAATATAAATACAGCAGATCTAATATGATCAGCAATTATTCTAAAAGCTTTTTTATCGTCTGTATATTTTTTATTGCTTAAATTTTCTATTTTTTTAATTATTGGCTGAAATAATTCTGTAAGGTAGTTATCATCATAACCATTTAGTACGGCCAGTGTCCTTTCTAGGCCCATGCCAGTGTCTATATTTTTTTGCTTAAGGACTGTAAATTTTCCGTCTAGACTCTTGTCATATTGCATAATGACATTGTTCCAGATTTCTATCCATCTATTATCAGCTTCATCAAAAATATCTGGTACTTTGTCTTGAGAGCTCCAAAAAAATATTTCAGTGTCTGGACCACATGGACCACTTTGTCCGGCTGGACCCCACCAATTGTCCTTTACTTTTTGAATCCTATTTTTATCTACACCCAAGTCAAGCCATATTTTTTCTGATTCACTATCATATTCAGGTACATCTTTGTTTCCAGCAAAAATAGATACAGCTAGTTTGGTTTTATCTAGTTTTAATATTTCAGTCAAAAATTCCCAAGAATAATTTATAGCTTCTTGTTTAAAATAATCTCCCAAGGACCAGTTGCCAAGCATTTCAAAAAAAGTATGATGAGTAGCATCGCCCACTTCTTCAATATCACCAGTCCTGACACATTTTTGGACACTTAGTAAACGCTGACCTTCTGGATGTTTTTCCCCCATCAAATATGGTACTAGTGGATGCATACCAGCCGTAGTAAATAGGACGCTAGGGTCATTTTCTGGAATTAAAGAAGCGGAGCTTATCAAATGATGATTTTTACTCTGAAAATATTCAAAAAAATGTTTTTTTAATTGTCCGGAAGTCATATAAATATAGTATATTTTAAGCTAAATTCTTATATATTTTAGTAAATTTAAGCTAAAAAGTCAATCTAAAAAATTTTAAATAAAAAAAGAAGCCCGACCTATGAGAGCGCCGGGCTTTTGGAGAACTACTGGGTTGCGTAGCCAGTTAAAGTTTAGTGGTCCGAAGGTGGACCACTGTGACACGAAAAAGGGGGTCCAATGAACACTGGAAAAAAGGGGTCCAGAACACTGGAAAAGTTTGCTGTCCTATACGAATGGACAGCTATACTACCTGCGAAGGCCAATAGTTCTCCAGAACTGCAATGAAACAAGAGTTTCAGTCCTGATAAATCAAGACTTAGACTCTTCATAAAAAGCTTATAACAAAGTAAGAAACTTGTCAATAGAGTTTATTTGACAGTATAAGCCAATTATAGTAAAAATAGCTCATATAATGATCTTTTAATCTTGCAACCTAGTTAGGAGCTTATAATGCTTATTTTTGAATGGCTCTATCAAAAAATAGGGTACTTTGTCCATATATTCATACTAGAAAGTGCTGATAGATATATTGTCCGCTTTGACAATCATATGTCCAAACAGGGCAAACAATATATCAAAAAAGCTTATATTTTAGCTATGAAAATCCATTATGGACAGTACCGCGGAGATGGCGTTACTTCCTATTTTACCCACTGCTTGGATGTGGGCAATTATATCAGCGTCGAGCTTGGTATAAAAAATAATTGGGAAATTAATGCTAGTGCTCTGCTGCACGACACAGTAGAAGACGGAGACATAAGTATAGATACGATCAAAAAGATTTTTGGCTCAGTAGTTGCTCATTGGACTGACTTGATGACCAAGACAGAAAATAAAGCAACTTACATTCCTAGAATGTTAAGAGCCAAAATAATTGAGGTGTTTATCCTCAAGCTTAGTGATCGTGTCGTCAATCTACGCACCTTAGGTATGAAGGCTGAACCAGAGTTTCAGATAAGGCAAATCAATGAAACAATAGAGATATTTTTGCCTATGGCAGACCTCTTGATTGATTTGATTGCCAAATCTGAAAAATGGCAAAACAGAAAATACATTGGTCTTCACATCAAAGCTGCTTTGGAAAATCAGATACTTTCTTTTCGTGCCGAGTTTGGTGATCGTATCATTTCTATCACCGATGACCACTAAAATACCTCGCAGGTTGTAAAAATTTGCGAGGTGATTTATTTATAAACAATCTTTGGCTTTGAACAAATCAATAGCCGATGGAATAGCTCCATTTACTATTTCAGTAGTTCTGTCTTGACCCAATTTTTCAATAAAACACTTAGACATGGCTGGTGTAATTTCTGTTGGCAAACTAGCTACATCTACACCCATGTCATACAAAACTTTTTCTTGTTGATCTGGAATTAAAGGATTATTATAATTTGAAGCTTCGTAAGGAACTCTATCTTCTTTTGGTATTGCTTTATAACCATCAATTTGTTTACTCAAATAACTGTTGATAGCATTGGCAATCAATTTGTCTCTGGAGTTAGCTGGATTAAAAACAAAAATAATAATCAATCCTAAGATAACTAGTAGTACTAGTATTCCTAAAAATTGAAGAATTTTTTTCATATATTTACTTTAATAATCTTATTGGCATTATATCATATACTATCAAAAATAAAATATATCCAGTATAATATAAGCTATGAGAGTACCCATTAGAAAAGGTGGACAATATACCAATATGAAAGACGATCCTGTCATGACTCAGGGCAAATTTGATGAACTCAAAAAAACTTTAGAAAAGCTAAAAAAAGACATTCAACCTAAAATGGCTGAAGAAGTAAAAAGACTAGCTTTGATGGGTGATTTTTCAGAAAATGCAGCTTATCAAATAGCCAAAGGAAGACTTCGTTTTACCAATTCTAAAATAGAAAATATCACCAAGCAAATTGCCGAAGCAAATATTATCAAGATCAACAAAAATAAAAATGTTATTGAAATTGGTAGCTTGGTGACTGTAAAAATAGATCAAGAAATAAAAAAATATCATATTTTGGGTTCCTCAGAAACAGATCCTAGCAAAGGTAAGATTTCTTATCAATCGCCTTTGGGTGCAGCTTTTTTAAATAAAAAAATTGATGAAATTGTTGAAATAAAAATAAATGGACAAATAACTAAGTACCAAATAATAGCTATAGACTATCAAATTTGACCAATATTTATAGCTGTGTTTAAATATTAGTAATAAAAGAACCTTTCATCATCAATCCAAACCATAGGAGTATCTTATGAGCAACAATGTACGGCGTTCACTGGCTGACGTGTCCTCCTTTTGGAGTTCAATACGTCATGACGGCATGAATCTGACGATGGTTGTTATATATTTGGGGCTTTGCCTCATTTACCTTACGGCTGATTTCGATGCCGAAATCGACTGGAAAATCAAACTACTTCCAGAAATAATGCTTGTAGGCATAGCAGTTCTCGCGCTTCTGAGCAAAATCACCGATCCTCTGTTTCAAATGCTTTTCCCGTGGCCACAAATCGGTCCTGGTAAAACCAAGATCAGGCAAGTTTCCTGGATTTCCAAAGCCCTACTCATCAATGGGTATCGGCCACTCTATCTGTTGTTATCCGTGAACCCCTTTAACTGGTGGTTCACGAAGCTGAACGAAAGCCCATACTTGTATAACAAGCGTCGGGCAGCTCGAGCAGCTGCTAAAAAGGCCAAAAAAAGTTGAGTCAGCAGAAGACCAAAAAAAAATAGACCGAGCACCCTCGGTCTATTAAAATATTCAAAATAAGCTAAAAACCAGCGTAAGAACTCGTTATTGTATTCATCATACTAGGTAATACAAAAGCTAAAATAATAAGCGGTATCACAAATAAAGCCACGGTTATGATCAAGCTCCATTTAATCATCGTTTTGGCTGCATTCATGGCTTTGTATATCTCGTCTATCTTTGATTCCATGATTTGTATTTTTTTGTAAAATTCTTCATCCATATATTTATTTATCAAATGAAAAGCTATTTACTACTTTCTCAAAGATAGCTTCGTTTTTTGCATCACTATCAAGCATTTGATAAATTATCCTGAAAGTCATATCGCCTTTTGTAAAAAGATATTGAATTGTTTTTGTATCGGAAGTTTGTAATTCAAATCTAGTGGCTGATTGCCCAGCAATATTTACATCTTTACTAGCATAGGCACTCATATCTTTTTTTAACTCTGCTAAATCAAAACTTGATTTTTCCACAACAATTCTTCCCAAATATTGGGACCCAAGACCAAGTAAAGGCACTTTATCCAATATCAAATAATCATCAATTGCTTCATTGAGACCAGCTTTGGTCAATTCATTTTTCATAAAATGTCGCCAATACCATTTTTCTGGTATTAAAATTTTATAGCCAATTGCTTTGTTTTCATAAGATTGATAATTAATCTCCGTGCCATCTGTCACATCATTATTTTGAAGATTATCTGAATCAATCACTTCTGAATCAGTATTGGAATTTTCATTGACATTGATAGTTGCTGAATCATCTTCGTTGGTATTTATATTAGCTGTGTTTTTTGCAGTACAAGCTGCTCCGATTAATAATGGAACAAATAGTACAAAAAGTAATATTTTTTTCATAGTTTTTATTTAATTTTTATAATTTTTTATATGTTGACTGTCTTATTCCCACTCTACAGTACCTGGTGGCTTGGAAGTAATATCATATAATACCCTGTTTATACCCTTTACTTCATTGGTAATTCTAACAGAAATTTTTTTCAATAATGCATGTGGCAATACTGTCCAATCGGCAGTCATAAAATCTATAGTACTGACAGCTCGAATAATTATTGGATAACCATAAGTTCTAGAATCTCCTTGTACACCAACTGACTTTATACTTGGCAATACTGCAAAATATTGTTGAGATTTTTTATCAAAACCAGTATGTTCTATTTCTTCTCTAGCAATCCAATCAGCTTTTCTGAGCATAGTTAGCTTGTCTTTAGTAATTTCGCCAATTATTCGTACGGCCAAGCCTGGTCCTGGAAAAGGTTGTCTTTGTACTACAGATTTTGGTAAGCCCAATAACTTGCCTATACGTCTTACTTCGTCTTTGTACAAATAACGAAAAGGCTCAATCAAAGTAAAACCAAATTTTTTTGGCAAGCCACCTACATTGTGATGAGATTTTATGACAGATGCTTTCTTACCAATACTGACTCCAGAAGTGATAACATCCGTATACAAAGTACCTTGTACCAACCATTTTACGCCACCTATTTTTTTGGCTTCTTTTTCAAATATTCTAATAAACAATTCGCCAATTATTTTTCTTTTCTTTTCCGGATCACTTACTCCTTTTAATTTGCTTAAAAAAAGTTTTTCTGCTCGAATTACTTTTAGGTTAATTTTTTGATAAGACTTAAAAGTTTTTATTATTTGTGCTACTTCATTTAGACGCATCATACCAGTATCTACAAAGATGCAATAAAGTTTTTTGTCTATCGCTTTGTTCACCAATGTAGCAGCTACTGATGAATCCACTCCTCCTGATAAAGCACAAACTACTTTATCTTTTCCTACTTTATTTCGAATATCTTTTATTTGTAGCTTTACAAAATCTTTCATAGACCAAGTAATTTTGGCCTGGCTTATTTTTAAAAAATTACTAATGATTTTATTGCCATTTTTGGTATGAGAAACCTCGGGATGAAATTGCAGACAATAGATATTTTTTTTCTCATTTGACATCGCTGTAATTTTGCAATTACTAGAACTAGCGTCAACCGAAAAACCTTTTGGTACTATAGTGACTTGATCGCCATGAGACATCCAAGTAAGCTGATGTCTTGATAGTGCTTTAAATAACTTATTTTGTTTTATAATATTTATTTCTGCTGGACCATATTCACTATATTTAGCTTTACTTACTTGGCCACCAAATTCATGAGCAATCAGCTGCATGCCATAGCATATTCCTAGTATTGGTACAGCTAAATCAAAAATACCTTTATCAATTTTTAATGAGGCGGTGCTTGAAATATTTTGTGGTCCACCAGAGAGTATTATGCCTTTGGCGTTTAATAGATCCTTTGTTTTGGTATTATAAGGTACCAATTCAGCATAAACACCAAAATCTCTTATACGTCGTACTATTAAGTGTGAGTATTGGGAACCAAAATCCAAAACATATATAGTATCTTGCATCTTCTTATTTGATAAAAGTGCCTTCAAAAGCCCATTTAGTAGCTTGTCTTATTTGCGCTGGGCTAAGAATTTTATTTTTGATAAGTAAAGTCTGTTCTTGACAAATATTTGATTTATACATTTCGGGACCATCAGTATTGATAGTAAATTTTATATTATTTTTTAAGTATATTTTAAATATTTTTCTAAGCTCAGCTATATCTTTGACAATGCTATTTCTCAAATTGGATGTTGGACATGCTTCAAGTATTATATTTTGAGCCACAATGTCTTGCATCAATTTTTTATCTTTTACACAAAGTAATCCCTGTCCTATTCTTTCTGGTTTTATTTCTCGAACTACATACCTCATTTCATCCAAACTTCCTTCTTCGCCAGTATGAATTGTAATACCAAGACCAGCTGCCCTAGCCTCTTTGAATAAATGAGCGTGTTTTTTCATAGAAAATGATTTTCTTTGTGGTCCACCAATATCTATACCCACTATGCCTTTATTTTTATAACGAATGGCCTTTTTTGTAATTATAGCGTTTTGTTCATAAGTAAGAGATCTGTCCATCATCAATATAATGCCAGCCTTGACTTGAGGATATTCTAACATTGCTCTATCTAAGCCCCATAATGCAGAAACAATAATATGATCAAGATCTTTTTCTCCTCCCCGATTTCTAAACATCGGATTAAATCTCAACTCCTGAAGAATAATATTGCATTTTCTATAGCCACCACCAATGACACTACTGACAGCATCTTCAATTGCCTTGGGAGATGATTGTATCAGTTCTGTCCAATGAAAAAAATTGTTGTGCATATCATCCAAGCTTTTATTACGTTCTGCTCCGGCCATAGTAACCATATCTTCAAAATCCCAATAATCTTTGCTGGGCAAACGGATACCATGTTGATGAGCTATAGACCAAAGTATGGCTGGAGCAACCGATGAGCCAAGATGAGCATGTAATTCAGCTCTTTTAGTTGTATTTCTGGTTGACATATATTTAATAGTTAGGAGCTTTTTTATTTATTGAAATAGTATGAGGATGTGATTCTTTCAAACTGGCCGTACTAATACGTATAAATCTAGCTCTAAGTGCCAACTGAGCTAGATTTTTGGCGCCAATATAACCCATACCACTTTTTAAACCACCTACCATATTGAATATTACATCTTCAACTTTACCTTTATAGGGAATAATACCCTCCACTCCTTCTGGTACATACTTTGTATTACCTTTTTGAAAATATCTATCAGAAGATTGTCCTTTTTGCATAGCCCCCAAAGAACCCATGCCTCTGTATTCTTTAAATGTTTGACCATTTTTTTTGATAATTTTACCTGGCGATTCTTTGGTGCCAGCCAACATAGAGCCCAACATAACAGTAGATGCTCCAGCAGCCAGTGCTTTTACTATGTCTCCAGAATATTTTATACCTCCATCAGCTACTATTGGTATTTTATGTTTTTTGGCCACAGCTACTACAGCTAATACAGCTGAAAGTTGTGGCACACCTATTCCAGCTACCACTCTAGTAGTACAAATAGAACCCGGACCAATACCTACTTTGATAGCGTCAGCAAATTTGACAAATTCACTAGCAGCTTCTTTAGTAGCTAAATTACCAATCATGAGTTGGGCTTTTACATTTTTTTTAATTTTTTTGGCATCAGCTATTATTTTTTTGTTATGAGCATGAGCGCAGTCAATCACTACAATATCCACTCCGGCTTTGTCTAGTGCTACAGCTCTAGCTATATCATGAGGACCAACTGAGGCAGCAGCTAATAATTTGTGAGATTTAATTTTTTTGAGCATGAGCAATTGTTGTTGTACAGTGCAATTTCTATGTAGTACTGCCAATCCACCAAGTTTGCCCAAAGCAATAGCCATTTCAGCTCCACTAACTGTATCCATGGCTGCCGCTAAAATAGGAATAGCTATTTTTATCTTTTTAGTAACTTGAGTGCTGAGGTCTACTTCGCTTCTAACGACATCTGAAAAACGTGGTTCCAATAAAACATCATCATAGGTAAAACCCATTAAAAAGTCATTATTTTGCATATTTTACTAAAATTTAGTATTTAATGGCACAATTATATCATAAAATAGCCTTATATAAAAGAAATGGGTAATCTTTGACAAAATGGCTAAAATATATTATATTTTTATATTATAATAGTCCTTTTGGCAAAAATATACCACTTATATTATATAAACAATAAACTATAGGAGGTGTCCAATGGCACGCTTGGGAATTATCTTTACACAAAAAGAAGAACACCCGAAAAAAAATCCTGATGACAATAAAGACGAAAACGCTCATCAGATAAAATAAGTTGAAAGGTTTGTTGTTAAAAAAGACCTCTAATCTTAGAGGTCTTTTTGTATTTATAATATATTAGCGCTGGCTATTAACTCTTTGGCTTTATAAATAGCCAACAACTGTCCACTAGCTACACCTTGTTGAGACTTTTTAAATTTAGCCTTATTGGCATATAAAATTAAATCTTGAGCTGCTTGTCTATATCTGATCTGAGCTTTGGCCTTGAGTGGTAGTTTGTATTGCTTGGCCAGCCAATGAAGATTATTAATCTGTATATTCTTGGTAGACAAACTTTTATCATCAGCATGAGCAACTATTAGTTTATTATTTTTAATATCTTTTTGAGCTACATACCAAGGTCCACTACCACCAATATTCAGTCCTTTTCTTTGACCAATAGTGTAATACCACACGCCCTGATGAGTACCTAGCTTGTTACCATCTATATCTACTATAGCTCCTATTTTTGCTTTTATTTTTTGTTGCAAAAATATTTTTAAGTCCACTTTACCAATAAAACAAATACCTTGACTATCTTTTCTGTCAGCATTTGGCAATTTGGCTTTTTTGGCAATACGCCTGACCTCTGGTTTTACAATATCTCCTATAGGAAATATTGTATAAGATAATTGCGCTTGATTTAGTCCAGCCAAAAAATAAGATTGATCTTTATTTGGGTCTTTGGCTCGTAATAAATGAAAGCCTATATTATCTTTTTTTATTTTAGCATAATGGCCGGTAGCTATCTTATCAAAACCAAGTTTAGTAGCTTGCTCCAAAAATAACTTAAATTTTATTTCATTATTACATAAAACATCTGGATTTGGAGTAAGTCCAGCTTTGTAGCTTTCAAAAATATAATTGACTATTTTATCATGATATTGTTTTTGAAAATCAAAGGTCTGAATAGGTATTTTGAAATGAGCCGCTACTCTATAAGCCATCTGACGATCTTCTTTCCAAGGACACTCGCCTTTAATATTTACTTTTTCCGAAAAATTTTTCATAAAAGCAGCTTCTACTTGATAACCTTGCTTTTGGAGTAAATACAAAGCAACGGCGCTATCAACGCCGCCAGATAATGCTACTAGTATCTTTGCTTTTTTAGCCAACATTTTATTTGCTAATTTTAAATAAAGTTAATTTTTTTAAAGCTATATCGGCCAATCTTATCCTTTCTTTACTACGAGCATAAAGAGTGAACAATCGTTCGCCTTTTTTGACACTATCACCATATTCTTTATTAAGGTAAATACCTGCTAATTGGTCTTTTGGAGCCCCCAAAATACGAGCTATAGTATTTATAGACTTATTGTCAGTAAAGGTAATTTTGCCCGACTTTACAGCATTGTAGTACTTTTTATGAGCTGCTAGTACTATATCATTAGGATCAATATCACATTTTCCACCTTGTGCCTTGATAATCTCTTGCATTTTTCTCCAAGCAGCTCCTGATTCTAAGGCTCTCCAAGCCATGGTTACTCCATGACCTTTCTTGGCTTTTCCACAAAGTTCTAAAAGCTCTCCAGCTAAATGAATTGCTTTGTTGGCTAAATCAGCTGGATAATTATCTTTTTGTTGTAAAACTCTCAAAACATCACGAGCTTCTAGCGCTGGACCAACACCCATACCAACCGGATCTTCAGTTTGAATCATTATTACCTTTATTTTAATACCAAATTTTTTAGCAATATAAATAAATTTATTTTCCAATTTTTTGGCTATTTTCATATTTGGTATTTTGGTAGTTTTACCAACTGGCATATCTATCACCAAATGTGTTACCCCAGTAGCTACTTTTTTGGCCATAATAGAAACCAACATTTTATCATATGGTTCCATTGATAATGGATAAGACACTTTAAGTATTTTGTCATCAGCTGGAGCCAAATTAAGACCACCACCCCAAACCAAACAACCACCTACTTTTTTGACTATTTGCTTTATTTCGGCGGCATTAAATGATACAGGAGCCAATACTTCCATAGTATCAGCTGTCCCTGCCGGTGAAGTAATAGCGCGAGACGATGTCTTTGGTATTGTCAGTCCCAAACTAGCCAATATAGGAATAACCACCATAGTTGTACGATTGCCAGCTAATCCACCCACTGAATGTTTGTCAACCACCATCTTAGAAGGAAATTTTAAAATTTCACCTGTTTCAGCCATAGCCTTAGTCATAAAATACAATTCTTCATTGCTATAATCACGAATAAAACTAGAAGCTACAAAATAAGTAATTTCTGTACGAGTAAGTACACCATTGGTAATATCAGAGAAAATTTGATAAAATTCTTCATACTTTAATTTTTTACCTAACAATCTTTTCTTAATAGCCTGAATAGATTTGGCTCTTTCTAAAAACTCAATTTCAGCTATGACATTTTCTTCAATTTTTAGATTTTCCCAAATATCTTTATAAAAACCAATTTGTCCAAATTTGACTCTTTTTTCACTAGTATTAGCTTCGGCGATAATAGAATTTTTTAGCCAAGTTATTTTTACTTTATCACCAGCTTTTATACCATAACGCATAGCTTCATCTACATTTAACAAGACAATGTTTGATTGTCCTGTTTTGATATCAAGTTTTTTTATTTTTAAATAATATGGCATAAATTTAAAATTTTACAACTTCACCCGGATTCAATTTTTGGGCATTATTATTTTTATTATTAATATTTGTGACTATTGTCTCATTGTTTTTTTGTGCTAATTCTTCAGCCTTTTTTTCTTGGGCAGGAGTTATTTTTTTAACACTTATTTTTCTCCCTTTCAAAGCTTCAGCCAAAGAAGTAAATTCTTCTTCCTTACCACTATCGCTTATTATCCTAATACTAGATGGTGGTGGCACTTTACCAGCTCGAGATAAATCCAAACATTCTCGACAATAAATAGGCTTCGTTGGATCTGGTTCAAAATTTATCTTGGTGTGTTTTCCACAAAGATCACAATTTACATCTTTGGAAATACCAGTAGCTTTTTTATTATTTTTTGCTTTTCTTTTTGTAGTATTAGTAGCTGTTTTTTTATTTACCACTATTTCTTCTGTATTGCTCATTTTACTTATATCATCTTCACCTCTACCTTCAGACCAACGAATAATTTTGTCTTCTATTATTTCTCTTGGTTTAGCATATCTTTCACGAGTAACACTTATAATTTTATCTTTGACGCCAGCTACTTCTTCACTAAGTGGTACTGGTGCTAAGGTATTGGCAGAAAATGCTTCAGAAGTAACACCATCAATCATTAATTTAATATAAATTTGAAATTTAGAAAGATTTACCAAATCTTCCTGAGTAAAAGTTGGAAAAAATTCCTTTTCCAAAAATTCTGCATCAGCAGCTCCTACTCTAAAAGCCACCAAGGTACCAACATTGCCAAATACTGCTGCTTGGATATTTTCTTCAACTTGTTCTATGTATTGATGAGCTATAATAAGATTTAATCTATATTTTCTAGCTTCAGATAATATATTAGCAAAAGAATCTGTGGCAAAGTTTTGAAACTCATCAACGTATAGATAAAAATCTTTTCTTTCTTCTTCTGGTGTATCTACTCGACTCATAGCTGCAAGTTGAATTTTGGTAATCATCATAGCTCCTAATAAGGCTGAATTGTCTTCACCTACCCTACCTTTGGAAAGATTCAACAATAATATTTTTTGATTATCCATGATATCTCTCATGGAAAAAGATGAATTTACCTGCCCCAATATATTTCTGATTAAAGCTGAAGAAAGAAATCTTCCAACTTTGTTTTGAATAGGAGCTATAGCTTCAGCCTGAAAACGATCAGGATATTTACTATATTCTTCTAACCAAAAAGCCTTTACTACTGGATCAGACAAATTTTCGACTACTCTTTTTCTAAAATTTTTGTCGGTCAACATCCTCATAATACCAAGTAAAGTAGAGCCAGGATATTCTAGTAAAGCTGAAATAGCGTGATGAAGTACATATTCTAGTCTTGGTCCCCAAGAATCAGCCCAAATCTTCTGAAATACACCAATAAGTCCAGAAACAACTAAATGTCTTTGACTAGAATCCACTTGTTCTAAAACATTAAAACCAATGGGAAAATCTAAATCTGAAGGATTAAAATAGATTACCTCATTTATACGATCTCTTGGTACAAAATTTATAATTTTTTCTACCAAATCACCGTGAGGATCTACTACACAAACACCCTTGCCGTCTTGAATATCTTGAATAATCATGTTTTCCAGTACTGTAGATTTACCCATGCCAGTTTTACCAATAAAATACATATGGCGACGTCGATCGTCAACTTTTATTCCAAAACGAACATTGGAATTTCTATAGTTTGTTTCAGCAAAAATTGTAATTTTATTATCCATATTTAAGCTATTGGTAAATTAGGTGGTGCCTGATCTTTATGAGTAGAAGAATGGCTGGTCTTGGTAGCTGTTTTTGCAAAACGTTCCTCAAAATGTTTGTCTGATAAATCTACATTAAAATTTGGCGTGAGTAGTTGTCTACTCAAATCTTTTTCAATTTCCTCTTTATCTATATCACCTGCTTTTGAAATAGGCAATGAAGAAGGTGGCTCAGATTTTTTACTTTCCGTACGTTTAAGAAGAGGCGCTTTGATAAACTTACTTGGAAAATGCCAAATAGTAGCTAGCTCTTCGGTATTTAAAATATAATAATCATGCCCTCTGCTACCACTACGGCTTTTGTAACCAGCGACCAAATTTCTTCGACGTTTAGCCACTAAAGTTTTTATAAAAAAATAGTCAATCTTTGTTTTGGTTTTTTTGTCTGGTTTAAATGAATTAAGATCCATGGTATTAAATTGTTTTATAGACCCAAAAACAGAAGAAAGAACTCTAGCTGGAGAATATAATTCATGGGGAGAAATATAAATCAAACGCATTTTACATTCAAAGCCAGTTTTGGAAGCTTTATTTTCTATCGCAGCTATAGCATCTTTTTCACCTGGAGTAAGATGAAGCATCATAGATGGCATATCTTCTTTGGTTTTAGAAGCATGAGAAGCACTAAGGTCTTGTGGCCAGATCATAGGTTCGCCAGTAGATAAGAAAAATAAACCAGTAATGGGATCCATAATTCTAGACAACCATGATTTTTTTGATGCAAATTTCTTACCAGCTATTTTATAGGCTTCTTTCATACTTCTTTGTGGCCATTCAAAACCAGTGGGTTTAACTATAATTTGAATCCAAACTTGTTCGCCAATATATACCTTACTCATAGTCTCAAGCAGTGAGGCTATCGGATCTTTAAATTCTCCTGAAACAGCATCTTCAAAAGATGGATAAGTACGAATAGGATAAACATCATTTTTAGCCAATATAACTTCTGTACCCCAAATATTGTGAGTGTCGTTTGGAAAATCATCTGGCAAAGTACCTACATAATCTTCAACTTCTGTAATCTCTGCATCTGGATATTGAGAATAAATAGAGCTTTCTATTATATCTCTTGATTGACTAGGAGTACGAATTAAAAATTGTACATAACCATCAATACTGACTATTTCAAAAGAAAAACTAAGTTGAAATCGCCCTTCTAAATAAATCTCTCTTAAATTGAGTGGATCATGAGCCCCTGAAATAGTAGAAAAAAGTTGTTCTACAGCCTTTGGTGTTTGCTCAGTATCTTTTGGTACATCTATAGCTAATATTACAAACTTATTGGTATTAAACCATTTTGTACTTTGATTTAAGTGCCAAATCTCAAAAGAACCACGAGCAATTACATATAAAAACAAAATCCAACCCCCGCTTTTAAAGAGATACCAAGCTATAGCCAAGCTACCTTGATCCATAGCCGCATATAATGATGAAAAATCAAAAACTATTTCCATAATGTATTTATATTATACCCTTTTTTTGGCTTTTTTTAAAGTCTTTTTTAAAATAAAACACCCTCCTTATTTATTATAAAACAAATATATATATAGGAAGGTGTTTTTTAAATATTTTTATTCACTTTTCAATGAGTAACGGCCTTTTTCATCTCTAGAAAATCTATCTTTATTCATGAGGGCTAGAGTAATAGTAGTTTCTTTGATCATACGTTTTTCAAGCACAGCCTTGGTAATTTCTTTTTTGGTCAATGCTTTGTCACTATCGCGCAAAATATCAGCTATTACATCAGCTACTACACCTGGTTTATAACCCCATTCTTTTAAGGCATAAATACCACGACCAACTAAAACATATTTTTTATCCAAAATTAATTCATTGTGAATGGTAGCCGGATAAGCTTTACGATGATCAAAAGACATTTGATTGATAGTATCAGCAATTTCAGTAAAATGCATAGGAGCACCATTTTTTTTCAATACTAAATATATTTTGTCATTCATCCTACGGGGAGTGATATTTGACCATTCTACTAAACCCCATTCTTCATAGGGATTTGATTTCAATTTTTTACTTACGCTAATAAAGTTTATTACTACTCTATCAGTTAATTTATCATTACTAGTATAAAATTCAGCCTCTTCAATCTTGCTTATCAGTTCTTCCAAACTTAGGGCATTGCCATGATTTTCTATCAAATTTCGTATATTATCTATAGTTTCTTGAAATAAGTCTATATTGGCTTCGGGAGTTTTCCAAAAACCATTGTAATGTTTTGATTCTTTTACAAAATAAAATCGATGATTCAAAAGTTGATTTAATATAAATCTAATAGCAGACTTATTTTCTTCTGATGAACCAGGAATCATTAGTAATTCGTTTATTAAATTAACTTCAGACATCAAACCACCATGCTCAGATAATGTAGCGTTGGCTATATCTTCAATCTCTTTTAATATAGTTTGATTGAAGCTTTTATTTATCTTTTTCAGAGAAGTGTTTTCAATTTGTCTAATTCTCTCACGAGTAACATCGTACTGTTTGCCGATGTCTTCAAGAGTCTTTTTTTCCAAACCAGACAAGCCATGACGCATTTTTATAATTTCTTGCTCACGCTCTGATAAAGCAGTCAAAATATTGATGAGAGTTTGATGAGGATCAAAATCTGATAGTTTTGACAAATGTTTTGATGTAATTACTTGATCTAAAATTCCAGACATATATTTCTTTACAATTTATCTGATTTTATTTGTAATAATAAAATTCAACTATACAGTAACATATTTTTTAATATTAGTCAAGACCCACAGCTTTAAAAAACCGTGGGTCTTGAATTATTGGCTAATTTTAGTGAAAATATTGATTTTAAACTTTAATCTTGCGCCAAATTGTCAAAAGTGGTGAAGCTAAAAAAATTGAAGAGTAAGTACCCACAATAACACCAAAAATCAAAGCTAAAACAAAATTTTTGATGCTCTCTCCACCAAAGAAATATATAGCTAGAAGTACCAATAAAGTAGTAAAAGAAGTATTTATAGATCTCACAATAGTTTCATTGACACTAATATTTACTATATCCTCAAAACTCTTGTCTTGATTTTTAAACAAATTTTCTCTAATCCTATCAAAGGTAACTATAGTATCGTGAACTGAAAAACCAAGTATTGTTAATAAGGCTGTTACAAATAATACATCTATTTCTGTGCCAAAAAAATACCCCAAAGCAGCAAATAGACCAGTAATTATTAAAATATCATGCACCAAAGCAATAATGGCAGCTAAGCCATATTTCCAAGAAGCAACTGGTTTTGATACTTTACGAAAAGCATAAGCAATGTATAAAATAATAAAAATTAATACTACTATGATAGCTTCAATAGTTTTAGACTTTAATTCTTCACCAATTATTGGTCCGACAGCTTCAAAACGTAATTCAGTCAGAGTATTATCCTCTATTTCTTCTATTTTGATATTTTCTAAATCACTAATAATGCTTTGATGAACATTTTCTTCTATATTTTCAAAACGTAAAATATAGTCACTATCTCCACTTGGTTGTATCTTAAGACTCTTAAGTCCTAGATCAGCCAACGAAGCTTGTATTTGTTCTACAGAAGGTCTTTGATTTGAGTAAGATACTTCTAAAAAACTACCACCCGTAAAATCAATCCCCAATTTTAAGCCACCCATAGCCAAAAAAATTATAGACAATAACATCAAAAATCCTGAAATGCCAAACCAAATTTTTTGTGTTCCAATAATATTATACATAGATTTATTCTTTTGCTTTTTTTACTCCAAATAAACCAAGTTTACCTTCTAAACGTTTGTTGACTATCAAACGTAAAAAAGTTCTAGTGACTGTAATAGCTGAAAACATAGAAATAAATATTCCAATACCAAGTGTAATGGCAAAACCCCTAATAATAGAACTACCAAACCAAGTCAAAATTAAGCAAGTTATAATAGATGAAATATTGGAGTCTTTGATAGAAGGCCAAGCTCGTATAAAACCATTTTCTATAGCGGTATTAAGACTTTTACCTTTGCGTAACTCTTCTTTGGTACGCTCAAAAATCAATATATTAGCATCTACAGCCATACCAATAGACAATATAAACCCAGCTACACCAGCCAAAGTCATAGTAACTGGCACTATTTCAAATACCGCTAAGTTTAATATGGCATAAATAAACAAAGCTATAACTGACAAAATACCTGGTAGCCTATAAAAAATAAGCATAAATAATGCAGCAGCCAACAATCCAATAATACCAGCTAACAAGCTTTTGTTTACTGAATCTTCTCCCAAACTAGCACCAACCGTGGTTTGGCCAATAAGCTCTATTGGTACAGGTAAAGCTCCCAAATTTAAATTTTTAATCAACTCTTTGGCTTCGGTAATAGTAAAATTACCTGAAATTTGAGCTTCTCCGTCTTTGATTGGCTCATTTACTATAGGACTAGAAATAAGCTCGCCATCCAAAAATATTCCGATTGGTTTACCAACATTTTCTGTAGTTAATTTTGCAAAAATATCTTTACCATTGTCATTGAAAGATAACAAAACCAATGGAGATTGCGTGTTTTGTTGAAAGCTAAGCTGAGCTTTGGCTACTTCGCGACCACTCAAAGCAGTATTGTCCCAAACAATATCAACTAAGTCTGCATTATCTTTTTGAAATAAAATATGAGCTGAATGTACTTCAATTTCTCCTTGTTCGTTCAATCTTTGATCTATCTTTTTGATAATATGATACCCAAATTGAGATTCTATCAACTCAGTATGTACTTGATCAACTTTAAAATTTTCATTAAAAAGAGCTTCGTCAAATTCTGGTACAAACAAACCCTTTGTTGTATAGCCCAAGTCTCCACCATTTACAGCTGAAGCTTGATCCTCACTATATTCACTGGCTAGTGTAGCAAAATCTTCACCAGCCAAAGCTCGGTCTAATATTTTTTGAGCCTGTATTTTAATTTCATCTACTGTATCTTCTGGAGTATCGGTAATTTCTGGAACACCTTGAGTTTTAAATTCTAGATGAGGTGTCTTATCGATAATAGCAATGGCTTCATTGGCATCTTTAATACCAGCTAGTTCTACAATAATACGATAATTGTCTCCACTAAAATTGGTTTGTACTATTGGTTCGGAGACACCATAAGCATTGACACGACGTTCAGTCACATCTCGAAGAGCTTGTACTCCTTCTCTTTTTTCAGCTCCCTCCAAAGCTGAAACATCAGCTTGGTAGACAAGATGAGTACCCCCTTGTAAATCAAGGCCTAAATGTACTTTAAAATTGCCAAACCAGCCAGGAGCACTGGGCCAAACTATTAGGGCGGCAAAAATAGATAATAAAAAAATAAAGCCAAAAGTAACTCTGGTTTTAGTAGCTGTTACTTGCCCTTTATTTGAGGTTTCACTGTATTTATTCATATATTGTTTATAATCTACAATGCCAGTATTTTAGCATATTCCTTGATTTTGACAAGTCTTATTCACTTATTACAGACTTAATCCAAATATCCAATAAATTGGCAAAATTTTCTCCCCCAGCTCTAATAGACTTGGGCAATAAAGAATTATTGGTCATACCTGGTATAGTATTTGTTTCTAAAAAATATATTTTATCATCAGCAACTATAAAGTCGCTACGACTAATATGACGAGCGTTTAAAGCTAAGTGCATTTTAAGAGCTTGCTCTTGAAGTTTTTTGCTTAAAACAGTGTCTATTTTGGCTGGACATATTTCGTCTACCAGTTTATCATCATATTTACTAGCATAATCAAAAAAATCATTTTTTGACACTACTTCTATCACTGGCAAGGCAAATGTGTCTTTATTTTTATCTACCACAGCCACGGTAAATTCTCTACCTTTTATATAATCTTCCAACAAAACTTTATCACTATATTTAAAAGCATTTTTTAAAGCCTTGTCTAAATCTGCTTGATTGTGTGCAATAGAAATGCCAATTGAGCTACCTCCTAGTAAAGGCTTTATGACTAGTGATTTTTCAAATTTTATTTTTTTTAAATTATTTAATACTTGGTCAGAAGCTACCAAAATATTATTTTGTTTGGCTAGATATTTGGTCAAATATTTATCCATAGCCACTGCATGAGCTTCAACATCAGAAAATATAAAAGGACTTCCTAGAGTTTTTAAAAATCCTTGCACTATACCACTTTCTCCACCTGGTCCATGAAAGACTGGTACAGCTACCACATATTCTTGCCGTAAATTTAAAAATTTGTTTAGATCACTAGGAAAATCAAAAACAGCTACTTCATATTTTGCCTTCAAAGCTTCAATGACATTTTTACTTGAAGCCAAGGCAACTTCTCTTTCTGAACTGTCTCCCCCTGTCAGTACGGCTATTTTCATATGTTTATATTTATAATAATTATATTAATTGTGAGTATTACTGCACTAGATGTGACTTTGCGTAGCAACGGAACAGTCTGTGCAGTATACGAACAATTAATAGTTAATTTATTTCTTAATACTAAAAGCTTGAATAGCTAAACCTAAATAAGGAAATATTTTGGCTAGTGTCTTATGCTCAAAATTTAAATATGGTCTATAAAACTTTAATAAAAACTTGTTGTTTGTTCTAACAAAATAATCATAAGTATAAAAATCAACAACTTTAAAATTGGTTGACTCTAATTGTTTTTTTAATTTCCATGGTTTATAACTTTCTGCGTCTGGCTCAATTTCTTCTTGAGAGGCTTTATTTAGCTTTAAAAACCCAAATAGTTTGTTTATTACCCTATTTATCGCCCAAGTATAAAAAAATGGATTATAGGGTTTTATAAATTGACTACTTGGTTCGCCAAGCAACACAAAAGCTCCACCTGTTTTAAGTACACGATAAGCTTCATTAAATGTTTTTTCTACAGCAAAAAAATGATGTAGTGAGCCATTGATAATGACCATATCAAAATAATCATCCTGATATGGTAGCTTTGTTACCTCTGAACATTCCAATTTTAAATTTGGATATTTTTGCTTAGCAATTTTAAGTACTTCCTCTGATATATCAACCCCATAGACCTCGTCAGATATTTTAAACAAAGAATTGGCCAAACGACCAGTGCCGCAGCCCAATTCTAAGCTTTTATTAATATGCTTATCGCCAAGAAACTTTTTTAGATTTGCAAAATTCCAAACATCTACTATTTTTGCACTAGGAGGATTGATATGCCAATCATCATATTTGGCAGCTGTATCATTATAATATTTTTTCTGAACTTTAGATTTTTGGCTATACAGATCTTGCTTCATTTTAAAATAAATTTATAAATCCAAATCATTGACTTTTTCCCAGTCAGTTTCATTTAAAACTGCTATATAATCATCAGCTAATATATACATATAGTCACCAAGATAAAGGGCTCTTTGGACATTTGGTACAGAAATAGCTCTAACCAATTCTAGATTATCATTGGCATAAGAGAATATATAACCTCCGTTGTAAGATGGCAAGAAAAATACTTCATGATTTGGATCTTGTAAGAAAGCATGATGATTATATAAAACATCGCTACCGTATTCAGCTAAAGAATATTTGGCTATTTCTTGTGGGTTGCTAGGATTTGAAACATCAAAATAAGAAAGTTTTACTTGACCGTTTTCCATACCAATCCCTAAAATTTTATTTTCAGATATTGGGTGCAAATATGATGAATAACCAGGAATTTTCAATTCACCAACCATTTTTGGATTTTTTGGACTAGATAAATCCAATACATAAAATGGATCAGTTTGTCTAAAAGTAACCAAATAACCCAAATCACCAATAAAACGGACAGCATAGATACGCTCACTAAGTCCCAAGTCCAAAATAGAACCTTGTATTTTTAAGTTATCATCAAGGATATAAACATCGTTGGCTTGGCTATCACTGGCAGATATACCCCATCTCCAACTCTCACCAATCGTAGTAGCCACTCTAAGATTACCATCAAACTCATCCATAGAAAATTGATTGAGTAAATAACCTGGCACACTAGTATTGGCTGTTATTTTAAAATTATTTATATCAATTTTGGCAATACCAGTACTGACAATAAGTCTTTTATTTTTTTCATAATAATTTTCAGCTCTATTTTGCATGTCATTTTCCAATTTGAGCATTTGGTCTTTATCTAAAGATTGCATCCACTCATCAAGTATGGTCTGTAATTCATTGAACTTTGAACTACTACTAATATCATAAGTACTAAGTTTGTTTAATCTAACTAACAAATTAGCTGGAATATAATCCTTCATCTCTGTGCTGACAAAATCAAACATAAAATCAAACATATCTACATTTTGTGTATAAGCTATGTACAAAGCCTCTTTTGACATATAAATATTAGAGGTATTTTGATCACCCACAAAAGAAATTTTGTTATCCAAATTTCCTGACTTTGGATCTAAAATAATAGCTGTAAAAGTAGAATTTACTTGTGTGGCAACACTTGGATAGTATATATCTCCACACGGTACAATCATAGTTTCACCCTGACGTATAAAAGGAGTTATTGGGCAAGGATTATATCTGTTTATGCTGGTTTGAGTAACTAAATATACTTTATTATTATAAAGTCTAGAAGTCACCAAATATGTGTCATCATCCAATTTTATATCCCATTTTTTAGTTACTTCTTTTGGATTTGAAACATCATAGGCTACTATATTTTGTCCAGAAAATACCATCAAAATATTGTCTGCCAAAAGTAAATCACCAGTCAAATCAATCTCTGAACTTAAAGCCAAATCACTTGGAGGCCAAGCATTTATAATATTTGTTTTATTATTATTTACAAATTCTGGTGCCAAACTTGTACCTTCAAAATCATCTTCAAACGTTACATCCATACGTACCGGAGTATCAATCCAATATCTACCTATATTATCTGAAAAATAAATTTGACTACCATCTGTTTTTACAATATCTGCTTCATCAATGCCAGCTACCTGTACATTTGTATCTGATATTCTATCTGGAGCCCCTCCACCGCCAATGCCTATTTCTTTTGAAATACTCTCTGAATTGCCTAATGCAAAATCCATAGCATCATCTGTCATCATAGTTGGTTGAGCCAAAGTTCTACTAACGCCCATACCCATACCATAATAGGCCACTTGATCCATATCTTCTATATATTCTCTAAATTCATCAACTGAAGTAAATTTTTTAAGGGTATTATTTTGAGTAAGTTTTTTGCTTATAGGCTTTAAATTTAGATAAGCCAAATTATCTGGCCTATCAATTTGTGATATAATAAATACCAAAGCAACTGCTGAAAATAATATTAAAACCACCAAATAAACTGGTGTAAAACCAAAGCTTGTATTTTTTTGTTTTACTTTTTTCATATTTTTATTTTAAATATTTTATCTATATATTATAGCACAAAATCAATTTCCCCCAAAACGTCTTTGTCGTTTATTGTATTCTTCTATAGCTATATCCAAATCTTTTTCGTTAAAAGCTGGCCAAGTTTTTTCAGGAAAATAAAGCTCACTATAAATAGATTGCCAAGTTAAAAATCCTGATAAACGCTTTTCTCCAGAAGTACGAATTATCATATCTGGATCTGCTATACCCGCTGAATCAAGATTTTGGCTTATTAATTTTTCATTTATCTTTTTGGCACTAATTCCTTGGGATACAATTTTTTTAAAAGCTCTTACCAGTTCATCTCTACCTCCATAGCTAAGACAAATATTTAATAGGCCATTTTTACCATTTTTTGTTTTTTCTTTAGCCTTGGCTATAGATTTTTGTAAATCTTTATCAAAATCAGCTAATCTACCAAAAAAATTTACTTTAATTCCTTGTTTGGCTAGAATATTTATTTCTTTATTGACCAAAATTCTAAACAAATTCATTAAATAGTTGACTTCTTTTTTGTCTCTATTCCAGTTTTCTGTAGAAAAAGCATAAACAGTCACTATTTTAATGCCTTTTTTAAAAACATAAGTAGTCACTTTTTTTAAGTTTTCAAAACCCTGTCTATGCCCCTCAAAAGTTGGCAAGCCTTTGGCTTTGGCCCAGCGACGATTGCCATCTAGTATAATACCTATATGTTTGGGAATTTTCATATTTAATTTAGCAACTTTAAATTTTTTATAAATTAATAATAGCAAAATTTGAGTTTATTTAATAGAGCTACTTATATTATTTTATTATATGTTCACTTAATATAAAAAAACCACCTTAGAGGCGGCTTTTTTATATTCACTTTAAAATTATTATTATACTGTCTGTTGAAATAGATTTAATATGACATATCTAGATATAGCATAAGCTGTAAGGACAATTACCAAACCAATTATGCCAGCCTGTATTAATTTTTTGGCCTCATCAATCTTATCAGAGCTTCCATAAGAAGTCATCCATTTGAAACCACCCCACAAAATGATAAGGGTTGTTAAAATACCCAAAAACCCTAAAATCACATTTATAACTCCACCAATAGTATCTTCAAGTGGTCGTTGCCCTAAATTTACCTTTCCTTCAAGCTTATTATAGCCCCAATCATCTAAAGTCGGTCCAGCTGGTGCTTGAGCGTTAGCTATAGCCGGAAAGGCTAATAAAGCGAAAGTTAGTATTTTTTTCATGAATTTATAATTTATATAATAACTATATTATAAATTAAGCTGTAGCTGTATAAAGTTCACTTAATACATATCTAGAGACAGCATAAGCTGTAAGCACAATCACCAAACCAATGACACCAGCGCCGATAAGTTTTTTGGCTTCATCAACTTTATCAGAACTTCCATAAGAAGTCATCCATTTGAAACCACCAAATAGAATGATAAGAGTAGTAAGTATACCCAAGAAACCCAAAATGATATTTACCACACCACCGATAGTTTCTCTAAGATTTCTTGAGCCTAGAGCAATATCTGTGTCTGTAAAATCATTATATCCCCAAGCACCAAGATTTGCTTGAGCGTTAGCTATAGCTGGGAAGGCTAATAAAGCGAAACTTAGTATTTTTTTCATAGTATTTATGAATTACTAATTAATTAATTATTATATCACTAAAGGACTTTTTGTCAATAAATTATACATGATATTAAGCTGTAGCATCATAAAGATTGCTTAATACAAATCTAGAAATAGCATAAGCTGTAAGCACAATCACCAAACCAATAGCTCCTGCTACAACTACCGCTCTACCTTGCTCATTTTTTTCAGAGTTACCATAAGAAGTCATCATACTAAAACCTCCAAATAATATAGCAACAGTAGTAAGTATACCCAAGAAACCCAAAATGATATTTACCACACCACCGATAGTTTCTCTTAAAGGTCTGGATCCTAGAGTAATCCCAGTATCTGTAAAATCATTATATCCCCATTCACCAAGATTTGCTTGAGCGTTAGCTATAGCTGGGAAGGCTAATAAAGCGAAAGTTAATATTTTTTTATACATAATATTACTTATATAAGTATAGACTAAAATTCCAATTTTGTAAATAAATAAATTACTCTATTGCCCAGCATCTTAGGTCACTTCGCTGTTGGCAGTAAACCATTCGCTATGCTCAGGTTTACTGCATGAACCAATTTCTACTATGTTAAATTTTCTCAAAACATGGCAAAGCCATGAATCGGAGTGAACACAGTGAGCGACTGGTTCATGGCTCGGGGATAGGGAGTCGAACCCCAATTCTCAGGACCAGAACCTGATGTCCTACCATTAGACGATCCCCGAATATTTAAAGCATCTCACCACCAAAAGTATCCAGTATTTCCCCTACTCCACTTTCACTTTTACCTTTAAAATTTTGGTGATTTTGTATATAGTTGGAATCGATCTCAAAACTCAAATCTATTTGTTTGGCTAATATATTACTAAAAGTGTTTATTAAATTTTGCTTTACCTCTGGCTTATCCAATTGTTCTTTATGAAAATCATATTCCAAGCCAATAATAAGTAAATTTTGTTCAATTGTCAAAGGATGACTAGTTTGTAGTATTGCCCCCAAACCATGATTTAGTGGTTTGGCATTTTCAACTACTTTTGACCAATTATTTTGTAATTTGCTTATATCTTGAGAATTTAAATTAATTTTTTTTTTATTATCTTCTGGAGATTGAATATCAATATTTTTTTGGACTACATTTTCTTTTTCGGCTAATAAAAACTCTACACAAGCCAATTCTAAAGGTAGCTGATCAATCATAGTTTCTTTGATTGATAATTTATCTAATATAATATTTAATAATTTAGCTATATCTTCTAATAAAAAATCTGTAGCTTGTTTTTTGATAGCTTCGGTCAAAGCATCATCAAAATCAAGAACAAAACTAGGACCAATAATTTTATAGAGCATTATTTGTCTAATATAATCTATAAAATCAGCTATAAAGATACTAAAATCTACTCCCTCATCGACAAGTTTATTTATTTGATTTAAGGCGGTAGAAAGATTTTTGACTCTCAAGGCTTCGGTCAAAGCATCAATAGCCTGCCAATGACTATCTGGTAAAACCAAAGACGCCAACTCATCTGTTACTTTGTTTCCACTGATAGAAATAATTTGCCCAAACAATGACTCGGCATCTCTAAGACAACCTTCGCTACGACGAGCTATAATTGCTAAAATCTTTTCTGAAATTTGGACTTTTTCCCATTCAGCAATTTCAGTCATTCTTTTAATAATATCTTTAATCGGTATTTTCTTAAAATCAAATCTTTGACAACGTGAAATAATAGTTTCTGGAACCTTGTGTATTTCGGTAGTAGCCAAAATAAAAATTACCTTCTTGGGTGGTTCTTCCAAAGTTTTTAATAATGCATTGAAGGCTGATTTAGAAAGCATATGCACTTCATCAATGATAAAAACCTTATAACCATTGTTATTAAAAGGAGGAATTTGAGAATTGGCAATAATATTGTCACGAACATTATCTACGCCAGTATTAGAAGCTGCATCAATCTCTATAATATCCATAGAACGATTGGCTAATATGGTTTTACAATTTTCACAATCATTACATGGTTCGTGTTCGCTATCTTTACGCTTGGTACAATTTAGTGAACGAGCAAAAAGACGGGCCAAGGTAGTTTTACCGGTGCCCCGTGGTCCAACAAATAAATAAGCATGCGCCAAATTTCCGCTAGCTATTTCATTTTCTAGAGTAATTTTTATCGGCTTTTGACCGACGACCTCTTTGAAAATTTTTGGTCGATATTTTCTATAGATAACTTCTGACATAAATTAAAGACTAAAATCAAGTTCGTCAGTAGAAATCCCTCTATTATTATTTTTAATTATATTTTCTACAGCGGCAAAATTGCTATCAGAATCTTTTGGTACCAATATCACAACTTCGTCACCTTCTTCACCTTTGAAATAAGTAACTGAAGCCATAAGTAATTTGTATATCCTATCTCCTGCCAAAACTACAAATTCATTAGTGCTTTTATCTTTAATAAGATGTCCTACTAACCTATTTCTTTCTACTGGCGATATTTGTTTAAAAATAAATGAACCGTCTGCGCTTATGGTCAACTTTAGAATATCCCCTTCTACCAATTTTGATTTTGAAGCATAATTGGCTGGTACACTATATTGCTTACCGTCTGGACCAATCATAATTTGTCCATTAAATATTCCCTCAACTACCAAGCCTTCATCACCATCTATCTGCTTGCCCACTCGAGCAGCTTTAAGGCTATAATTGACAGCGTCAGAAGAACTTCTGCCTGTCAGCTCCCCTAAAACCTGCTTGGTTTTGGTAAGTTCTAATTCTAAATTATATACTAAAGCTTCCAAATCTTTTATTTTTTTTGCTTGTGACATTTTTATTTTTGTTTACGAGCTTTTTTGGCTCTATTTCACTTAGTAATTTATCATAAAAATTAGCTCTTGGCAATTTAAACAATAGCCATTCTTTGTTTGATTTCATTTTCAACTATATTCTTATCTCGACCATATTTTAAACGTGATAATTCTTTAATTGCCTGAGCTAATTCATAGTTACCTTTTTCTGGTAATATAGGATTAAAATTAAAAGCTGGTGGATTTTGATTATCTATCAATAACTTTACATAACAAGTATATTTGGGCATATTGACCAAATCATACTCACTTACTACTGGTGCCATTTGTTTGGCTATCACCTCAGCATCCTCTACTCCGATTCTATAAGAAATAAGTGTACCGACGTTGCCAAAAACAGCATCCCTGACACTAGTATTTCCACCCTTGGTTAACTGTGCTAAGTATTGATGAGCTAATATTAAATTGAGTTTATATTTTCTAGCCTCTGATAATATAATAGCAATACTATCGGTAATATAATTTTGAAACTCATCAATATACAAATAAAAATCTTGCCTATTTTCTTCTGCTATATCTACTCTACTAAGAGCAGCAAATAATATTTTACCAATGGCAATCATACCTAAAAGACTAGAATTCATTTCTCCAATTTTTCCTTTTGATAGATTAATAATAATAATCTTATTTTCATCCATCACCTTTCTAAAATTGAAAGCTGATTTTGTCTGAGAAATTATCGGTCTAATAGTATCATTGGAAATAAAAGGTGTCAGCTTACTAGTAATATAAGGAACCATATTTGCCAAAGCTGCATCACCACCTGCTTTTTGAGCTTCTTTTTCCCAAAAATCTTTTACTAAATAATTTTTTACTTTGGCTAGTTTTTGTTTTCTATACGCTTCGTCTGCCAAAACTTTTGGGATTTCCAATAAAGTAGCTGGATTTTCTTTATCATCCATCAAAAGCAACATGGTATTTCTCATGTATTGTTCAAACATCGGACCACCAGTAGCTTTGAGATCATAAAGTTTATCAAAAATAGCTATCATTTCATTGATTACAAAACTTTTTTGTTCGTCGGTTTCAAACTCCAACATATTGATACCCATTGGTCTATTTATATCAGCAGGGTCAAAAAATATCACATCTTCAGCTCTTTCTTTTGGTACATGAGATAATACTGTTTCTGCCAAATCTCCATGGGGATCCAAAACACAAACACCTTTTCCATTTTGAATATCTTGAATAATCATACTTTCCAAAAAAACTGATTTACCAGTACCAGTTTGTCCAATCTCATACATATGTCGTCTCCGATCGGCATCTTTAATACGAACCAAAGTTTCTTTACCACGATATATACTCTTACCTAGTATAATACCTTCCTTTGGCATATTAGCTGGTGGTGCAGATTTTACAGCTTCTAACCAATTTATATTTGGAGTTTCAGTAGTAGCTAGTGGCAAATGAACTACAGAAGTCATTTCTTCAGAATTTAAAAGCATACTATTTTTGGACAAAAGATGACGATAAATAAAATGCTCTATATAGCTATCCCCCTTGCTTGGAATATTGGCTTTAAAGCTGTTGCCAAATTCATAAATATTATACTGCGTATAAGAATTTAAAATATCTTTTAAAATAAGCTCTGATTTATCAGGACTTGGAGTAGATACCACTACTCTAATATTAACATCTAAACCAGATTTGGCTGTTTTCTCTTCCATACTTTTAGCACGTTCTTGCTCCATGGCAGACATAGCTGGTTGTTCTTGTTTTTCTTGATTGGGCTTATCTTTATTTGTAGTGCTTAAAAAACTAGCAAAAAACTTGAAAACTTTGCTTAAATTACCCCAAAAACCACCTCCTCCCATCTTAGCCAAAGCATCTTTATAGGCCATGCCAGTATACATGTATTTGGCTATTTGTTTGCCCCTAGCATGCCATTTTTTAGGAGCTGAACGAAAGACATATTGTACAGCCGCTCCTTCTTCTGATTGCAATTTACTAAGAGAATTGGTAATAGATTCTAATGGGTCATTTTCAAAATATTTATAAGTTTTTATTGGCAAACTATAATCATTACTAAAACTAAGTGCCCCCACTTTGATATATCCTTGAGCTTGAAAAATATTATAATCATTGGCTTCTTCAAAATATATTTTTGGATAAACTGCTTGTAATTGTTGAATCAAAAAATCACGATAAATTCTAGGAGTGGCTATATAAAAATTGATAAAACCACCCATTGAGACAATCTCAAAAGAAAAAACATCTGTTCGTTTAGCTAAAAACCTTTTTTGAACTTTGAGTCCACTAAGTGCGGAAAATAAATTTTCTACCTGCCCCAACTGAGCCTGAACAAATTCTTTGCTTTGTTGTTCTTTATCGTTTTTAGTATACTTTGGAACTTTTAATAATAATATTTCTAACTCAAGATTTTTGTTTGCTTGTCCACTAAAATGACCAAAAATAAAATATATCAAAATTATCAAAAAAATAATCCCAATCATTACAGCTATAGTTATTATCATAAAATCACTCATTTTTGATTGATTTTTAATATTTTATCTGTTTTTATTTTTGCTTCTTGCTCTAAATAATATTTATTTACTTTTGGTATTATACGAAGCCATTCTAAAATAAGCTTGGTAATTTCTCCAACTTTTATTTTGGCTTCGAGTAACAAAATGGTAATTTTAGTGGACACTTCTTCGCCTTTCAATTTAAAAATTCTTTGTGTACCAGCATCCAAAGATAAAAAAACAATATCCATACCATCTGATAATATATTTTCAACTTTTTTATGTATTATTTCACTAGTAGCTGGCTGTACTTTTTGAGCTTTATCATTGACTATAGCTACTTGAGCTGCTATTTGATCATCATCTAACTTTTCTTTACTTAAAAATTCTGTACTCTGCTCAATTTTTGTAGAATCTAAAATTTTTTCTGGTGATTGTTCACTAGAATTTGCTTGTTCAGGACTAATATTTATTTGTTCTATTTTTGGATCTTGAACCATGGCTATATTATACCAGATTTTAATGTTTTATGTAAGAATTTAATTTATCAAATAACTTATCCACAAAATCAATTGATGATAAATAATACTTTTTATTTTTAGAAACAATAATGACGCTATTTTTATGTTTGTATACTTTATCAATATCTAAAAACCTAATAAAGCCTAGTGCTTTATAATCTGTACTTGAAATAGCTTTTAGATAAATCAGTCGTATATTTGTTAATAAATAAATATTTTTTTGAGTAATAAGTTGTTTAATTAATAACACTATCAATAAAATTATCCAAAATACCCATAATATAAGGCCCTGATAACCAATATGCCACATTGGAAAAAGCATAAAAAAGGCCAATAAAAAAAGCAGAATGATAAAATATACTCCTGCCGAGCTTTTTTTTGATTTAAAAACCATTTTAAGGTCTTCCCGATTAATCAAAAATTTGCTAAAATTATCCATGTTATGAATAAAAAAACTCAAAAAATAATCCTAATTATACTATCAGTGTTTATAATATTTTCGATGGTATTATTGACGTTTTTTGCTGGTGGACAATCTTATTAAGAATTTCTCTTTAATACTGCCAAATAAGCTTCTTGCGGTATTTCTACTTTTCCTCCTTGGGCCATACGCTTTTTGCCTTTTTTTTGTTTGTCTAATAATTTTCTCTTTCTAGTTACATCACCACCATACAATTTGGCTGTTACAACTTTTCGCAGAGCCGGTAATTTGTCACCAGCTACTATCTTACCTCCCACAGCAGCTTGTAATTTAATCACAAATTGTTGACGAGGTAAAACATCTTTTAATTTACTAATAATATGTTTTCCTACTTTATGTACTTCATCTTTATAGACCAGTGAAGTAAGTGCCTCTACTGGATCCTCGGCTACTAAAATGTCCAATTTGACTACTTCACATTTTCTATAATCGGCAAAATCATAATTTAAAGAAGCATAACCAGAAGATATACTTTTGATGCTATCATAAAAATCTACCAATATAGAAGCTAGTGGAATATCAAAGCGAAGTATCATGCGAGTCGTATCAATATATTCTGTATTTTTTGATATACCTTTTTGAGCTATTATATATTCCATCAAAGCACCCATATACTCTTTGGGTGTCAAAACCTCAATATGCATATATGGCTCATCAATATGGTCAATTTTTGTCACATCTGGCATTTCAGATGGTGAGGTCAACACTTCACTCTGGCCATTATTCAAATAAATATTATAGGCTACAGTCGGTGTAGTAACAATCAATTCAAGATTAAATTCTCTACTCACCCGTTCTTGAAAAATCTCTAAATGTAATAATCCCAAAAAACCACAACGAAAACCAAAACCCAAAGCTGGTGAAGATGCTGGTTCAAAAATCAAAGAAGCGTCACTCAATTTTAATTTTAATATTGCCTCTCGCAATTTTTGATATTCACTACCTTCCTGAGGAAATATACCAGCGTACACCATTGGTTTTATTTCTTTATATCCTGGTAAAGCTGGCGTTTTTTTATCCAAAGAAACAATAGTGTCTCCCACCTGAGCTTTTTCTAAATGTTTTATACTAGTAATAAGATAACCTATTTCTCCATCTTCCAAGTGTCCAGAAGAGACCCAGTGTGGTTTAAAATAACCAATCTCAAGGACTTCACTTGGTTCGTTAGTGGCTACAAATTTTATCTTATCTCCTTTTTTTATTTGACCAGAAAAAATTCTAGTATAAATTACCACTCCTCTAAATTCATCATAGGTAGAATCAAAAACTAAGGCTTGTAAATCATCGCCTATTTTTTTTGGAGCTTTGACCTTTTTTATTATTTCATCCAAAACCTTTTCTACCCCCTGACCAGTTTTGGCAGAAACCATGAGTATTTCTTCTTGCTTACAACCTAATAAATTTATAATTTCCTGACTCACTTTTTCTATATCAGCTGCTGGTAAATCAATTTTATTTATCACTGGTATAATATCCAAATCTTGTTCTAGAGCCAAATAAAGATTGGCCAAAGTTTGAGCTTCTATACCTTGTGTAGCATCTACCAAAAGTATAGCTCCCTCAACAGCAGCTAAAGAACGAGACACTTCATAACCAAAATCAACATGCCCTGGGGTATCAATCAAATTTAAAATTTTACCAGACCAATCCATTCTAGCTGGCTGGAGTTTGATAGTGATACCTCTTTCTCTTTCTAGATCCATTTGGTCCAATAGCTGAGCCTTCATATGGCGTTTATCAACAGTCCCAGTAATCTCTAGCATTCTGTCAGCTAGAGTTGATTTACCATGATCTATATGAGCAATTATACAAAAATTTCTAATTTCTTCCATTTTTAAACAATAAAGCAAATTTTATTAACATTCGCTTGATAATATCAAGCTCATCAAGTCTGAATACTATACCTAAAAGCAGGTAGCTTAGCAAGCCTAGTATACCAGCTACAAAACCCTGTAAAAATATGCCTAAAAAAGTTTGCATATTTACTAAATTGTCCAAAACATGCAAGGCTCCATAAGCTATGGCACCCGCCAACATAGAATTGAAAGATATTTTTAAAATAGAACTAATAATTATACCATCGTTTATGGTATTGATTTTAAAATGTAAAAATATATATAACAGCATCATATTGATTATACTAGATATAGAAAAAGCCAAGGCCAAACCAAATACACCAAAATGTTGAGCCAGTTGCCAAGACAAAACAATATTTAAAATAATACTAACAATACTAATGCTCATTGGTGTTTTTGTGTCTTCATAAGCATAAAATGAACGAGCCAAGAGTGGAATAAGACCTTGAGCAAAAATAGATATAGCAAAGATTCCCAAGGCCTGTGCAGTCCTATATGTATCTTCCCAACCAAAAGCACCACTACCAAGTATTACTCTTACTATTTGTGCACGAAGAACTACTATCAAAACAGATATGGGTATCAGCATAAATAATATTCGACGCAAAGACTTAGAAAAATTTTGACTAAACAAATTTGGATTTTTTTCATTGACCGCTTGTGTGAAAGTTGGAAAAACTGCTATAGCCAAAGAAACTGCAAAAAGAGATACGGGTAAGCTTTGCAAATTGTTGGCATAATTAAAAACTGCAATACTACCTACTGTCAAAGTAGAAGCAATCATTGTAATGATGACCAAATTTATTTGCCCAGCTGCCAAACCAATAGTGCGTGGTAACATTAGCTTTAATATTTTTTTGAGATTAACATCAAAATTTAAAATAAATTTATAATGCCAACCATTTTTATATACCTCTGGCACTTGAACCAACAAGTGCATAATAGCTCCCAATAATACTCCATAAGCTAAACCACTGAGACCTATTTGGGGATAAAAAAATAAAATACCAATTATAATACCAATATTATAAAAACTTGCAGCCAAAGAAAAACTAAAAAATCGTTTAAAAGAATTCAATATTCCACCGATTAGGTTGGAAGCTACGAAAAATAAAACTGAAACCAACATTATTCTAGTCAAAACAATCACACTATCTATCTGTTCAGCTGTAAAGCCAGGTGTAATGAGTGGCATTATTTGTGGTGTAAAAATAAAAGTAATAAAAACTAATATACTAATAAAAATCAAAAATAAATTTAAAACCGAATTTGATAAATCCAAACCAGCATTTTTATCTTTAAGCCATACTCTTTGAAAAATTGGAATAAAAGCAGAAGTCAAAGCTCCTAAAACAAGTGTATTGAATATCAAATCTGGCAAACGAAAAGCCGAATAATAAACATCGGCCATTTGACTCGCTGCAAAATTGTGAGCTATTAGTTTTTCTCTGACCAAAGCAAATATTTTAGCTAAAAAAGAAAAAAAGGTGATTATCAGAGCACCTCCTGTGACACTATTGTTAATTTTATACCAAAAATTCTGCCACATTTAAAGATTATTTACTCGCTAAAATAAATCCAAAATATTGATTTTGATCCAATTCTTTTGTATAAGTTAATAAATTATTGGTTATGTTTATACTCTCTTTGTCGCTGGCATTATTAAAAACCAATTTTACATTATCAGGAAAAATTACTGAAGAATTAAATAAATTATTTTTAATACCAGATTGAGATTGAACAACTAAAGAATAATTATCTAAATTGACATCTTTTCTAAATAATTTTTCTTGCCAAGTATTTATCAGTGGATCACCAAAGTCAAGTTTGAAAGGTAATTTGTATTTTATAAGAGCTGTTTTGGTCTCACCAGCAGCCAAGGTCATCCAATTGGCAAAAACTGTCTTACCTAAAGAAGTGTATATCTCAGTTGCTGAATTATTATCAATCATTTTGATCTCTTCTGTAGCTAAATCTTTATCAGTTTCTGCATCATCATTACCAGCAAAATAATTATCTGGAATTTTGTCAAAACCAACTGCTTCTATAAATTTACTACCAAGTGGAGTATATATTCTCAAATAACTGGCATTGCCACCATAAATACCAGAAAATATATAATCTTTCTCTCCTCTATTTGAACGAGTAATTTTAATAGTATTTATTATTTCACCATTTTCTGAAATATAGGCCTGATGGTCAATATCTTGATAAATATTATTATCTGTTTTACCACCAGCAATATTGGTAGCTATAACAGCCAAATAATCTCGATTATAATCCAACATTTGCCCAGCCCAATCAAAATCTACCAAAAATTTTTGTGTACTTTCATCTTGACTATAAATTTGAATATCCTTACGAGCCAAAGTTTTGGCCAAAACCTCAACTATATCAGCTTGTTTGTCAGTATTGGACAATAATTTTTCCAAAACTATAGGCACCAAATCAGCTATCACAGCTTTTGGTTGGTTTAATTCTTTATCATAATTTAATTCTACCTCTTCCTGTAAAACATCAAAAATATTTTCTTGAGTGATAGTAATGTTATACTCCTCCAATGTAACTGGGCCTAAAACTGCTAATAAATCAGCTAAAACATTGGCATTGATAGCAATCACACCATCAAGTGATGTAGCTCCAGCCTGTTGATAAAACCAAATTATTTTTTTGGCTGAAGTAGGAAAATCATACCACCAATTGGCATCCCAAATATTAAACTCAGAATTTATCAGAGAAAGTGCTTGAGGTGCTTTGAGTTTTATTTTTTGTCCAGCTTCCAAATCATATAAGCCACCTGTTGGTATCTCAAGATTTACAATCTTACCATGATAAACATCAAATAAAGCAAAGCTACCAATAAAACCACCAGTTGCTCTTATTTCGTTGTTATTTTGAAAAAGTACCACATACCTTTTTTCACTATCTTGTCCCAATAAATTAGCTGCCAACGAAAATATACTATTGAGCTCTTTCAAATCTTCAATGGTAGATGGTAAATATAATTTTAGACTATCAAAATAATCTCTAAAATTACTGGGCAATAAATTACTAGATATTCCTTCCAAATCTCTATTGGCCGCTTCTAAATATGGTAATGTTTTATTTATTTGTTGATTTATCAAAACAATGTACTCTGTTGGATCTCCTTCCTTTTGCAAAGTTTGATTGAGTACGGTGGCTGCTTCTGAAATGTTTGTAGCTACAGATATCATATTTTTACTCAAAGATATTGGCTTGCCTACTACAGGCATAAAACTAGCAGCTGAAAGCATCCATTTTTGATATTCGTCAAGTACATTTTGTGCTTGAGAAAAACTATTCAAAGCATTTTCAAAATTACTCTGAGCTTCTTGATATGAATTTTCAGAAGCTGATATAACTCCTGATTGTAAATTTAGTAAGCCTTCTTGTCCAAAATCCAAGATTTTTACTTTGTCATCATTGATTTTATCAAAAACAACCATAGCTCTAATAGGTAATAAAATAATAGTAATTACCAAAGCAAAAACCAAAGACTTGGTCAAAGCTTTGGTAATGTTTAATTTGGTTTTTATTTTATAAACATTATTTATTTCTGCCTCTACTGAGACTAGTGGTTTTATTTTTTTTACTCTAGTTGTCAGGCCAGCTAAAGATATTTTATATTTGCTAAAATCAATTTTTTTATTTTCTGTTTTTTTGGCTTCATTGATTTGTCTTAAATCCAAAATATGAGCTGATCTTTGTGTGATTACCTTAGATGATTGACTACTGGCTACTTTTTCTATATTATTTTTTACTTCTTTTTTAACCGTAGTTAAAATTTGAGAATAAGACAAATCTTGCTTAATCAATTTATCAAGCTCGGCTAAAGCCCGTTTTTTTTCTTCTTGGAAAGAATCAACAACAATATTATTATCAAATAAAAACTGATCTAAATCTTCAATTAGATCTTTTTTCAAATCAGCTATACTATTTTTTTTAGACAATATATCTTCCATATTTGATATCAAGCTATATTATACCAGAATTTTATAAATTTCCAAAATGGCTTTTGTCATTTGATGCCACGAATATTTTTCAATTTGTTTGTAGCCTGCTCTAATCAATGTATTTCTAAGATCAGTATTATTTACAATCTCAAACATTTTATTTTTAAGGTCATCCTTATCTTGTGGGTCAAAATAAAGTACTGAGTGTCCCAAAATTTCTGGCAAACTAGTAGTATTGCTTGATAAAACCGGTAAACCATAACTCATTGCTTCAAGTGGTGGTAAGCCAAAACCCTCATATAAAGATGGAAAAATATAGGCTTTGGCATTTTTATAATAATTTGGCAATTTATCGTCGGCTATATAACCAGCAAATATAACATTTGAATATTTTATATTTTTGGCCAATCTTTGATAAAAATAATTTTTTTGACCAACTAAAATCAAATAATATTCTGGGTGCTTTTGCCAAAATTCATTAAAAGTATGCATTAAAAATTCAAGATTTTTATGTGGATAAGCATTGCCAACATAAAGAAAATAATTTTGAGGCAACTGAAAAGGTGTCTTTTGACTACTATTATATTTACTTACTCCTTCATAAATTACATTTATTTTTTTGGCTTCATCATCAGTCAATTCAAAATATTCTTTTATATCTTTGGCTGTAAATTTTGAAACAGCAATTATTTTTTTTGAATTTTTTATAGCATTTCTAATCACCTGTTGATAAAACCAATATTTTATTTTAAACAAAATAGGGCTTAAAGTACTAGACTTTTGAGTAGGAAACTTAGTCATAATCAAATCGTGAATAGTAACTACAAAATTTCCATAATAAAAAATAGGAACATTGAAATGTGTAAAATGCACCAAATCTGGTTTTAATTTATACAAAAGCCAAGGTAAAACTAGTTGCTCCTTAAGACCATACCAATGACAGTCACATATTTTAATTTCAAAATTAGCTGGCAAACTTATATTTGGATCTTCTGTAAAAATCAAAATATAATGATTTTCTTGATCTAATTTTTTGAGATTATTTAAAAATTCTTGATTATAACGACCAAGTCCACCAGGTTTAGTACCAAATATCCTAAAATCAATTACTATTTTCATTTTTTATAAGTATTAAATAAATCTAATAATTTTTGTGCCTGCTCTGACCACTTTGGCATCTTAAAATTTTTAGCTGAATTATTTAATTGTTTTATCAATTTTTCATCTTCTGTCAAAAACTTTAAAGTTTGATATATATCCGAAACATTGTATGGATCAACATAAAGAGCTTGATGTTTGTTTACTTCGGGTAAAGAAGTTTTGTAAGAAACTATAACTGGTGTATTGTGAGCAATAGCTTCAAGTGGTGGAAAACCATAACCCTCATAAAAAGATGGCCAAATAAGACCTTGACTTTTAAAATATAAAGCATCCTTTACTGGACTAGTAACATAATCTAAATAGTGTATAAATGTTTTTTTTCTAATCTTTCTAAGCAGTTTATTATAAATCCAACCTTTAGCACCAACAATAAGCAAATGTGTATCAGGATATTCTATATTATACCTATCAAAAGCCTTGATAATACTATCTATATTTTTACGTGGTTCAATTGTGCCAACATATATAAAAAATTTCGCTGGTAAATTAAATTTTGATAATAATAATTCAGCTTGAACATTATCCATTGGAGTGTGTTCTATGCCAGGGTTTATTATACTTATTTTATTTTCTTCTATGGGGAAAAATCTCATCAAATCTCTTTTTGTATTTTCAGATATAGCAATAATTTTACTAGCTGAATCAAGCAATCTTTCTACATTGATAAACTTGTGCCAATACCTTCTTTTAAGAGAATAAAATTCTCGGCTATGTAAAAAAGACAAATCATGAACAGTCAAAATCATTGGACAATTTTTTGTAGTTCTACAAAAATTTACATTTGGCATCCAAAAAAGGTCTATATTTTTAAAAAAAGCTTTACAAGCATTAGGATAAATACCAGTCAAAATATTCAAGTTTAATAATTTATTGGAAACTTTAATATGAATGTGTTTGACATTATTTTGTTTAAAATCAAAATCTGAATAAATTTGACTATTCAAACCAGAACTAAATAAATAATATTGATTTTCTTTATCTAATTTTAAAATATTATCTATAGCATGAAAAATATACTTACCAATACCGGTAAATTTTTTGTTTCCTAAAGCTCTAATGTCTATGCCTATATTCATAGGGAATTTATAAAACTTAAAATTTTCTGCTTAAACTTTTCTTCATCAAAATTTTTGGCATGTTCTCTGATAATGTTTGGATCAAATTTGTCTACATCAAATCGCAATATTTTATGAGCCAAAGATTCCCAAGTTTGTTCTTCAAAAAATACACCTGTTTTATCTTCTACTACTGTTTCCAAAGCTCCTCCTCCTCTAAAAGCTATAATAGGTCGTCCAGAAGCCATAGCTTCTAGAGCTGATATACCAAAATCTTCAATTTGTGGATAAATAAAAGCCTTACAACGAGATAAATAATAATTTCTTTTTTTATCAGATAACTCTCCTAAAAATTCTATATTGGAATGAGCCATTTTTTTTAGTTTTTTTAATTCAGAGCCAGCCCCAATAATTTTTAATGGTAATTTTAAATTATTAAAAGCTTTAACAGCTAAATCTACTTTTTTATATGGTCTCAAACGAGAAACTATCAAATAATAATCTCCGATATCATCAGACAACTCAAAATCATTTACTTTGACCGGTGGATAAATAACTTCTGAATTTTTTTTGTAATGTTTTTTTATTTTATCAGCTATAAAGTGTGAATTAGCTATAAAATAATCAACCTCTTGAGCTTTTGAAAAATCCCAATTTTGTAATCTATTTAGCACTTTTGGCAAAAAATTCTTCAATAGTTTACCTTCTGGAAGATTGCCAATATATTCTTCTTTATCATCCCACAGATACCGTGTTGGAGCATGACAATAACAAATATGTTTGCTGTTGTTACCAGTTTTGACACCCTTGACTAGACCAGAAGAGGAAGAAATAATCAAATCATAATCACTAAGATCTGTATTTTCCCAAATTCTAGGCATCAAAATTAAAAAATATTTAAAAAGTTTGTTTATACCAGGAATTTTTTGTAAATTAGAAGTAACAATATTTTCTTGTTTTAATATCCTCTTACTTATTATGGGATCATTGATCAAAGTAAAAATAGGTGCATTGGGATCCAAGCTAGCCAAGGCTGCCAATATTTTTTCTGCACCACCTATCTGAAATAAATGATCATGAGCAAAAGCAGTTTTTTTCATATTATTCTTGATCCCCTTTTATAACTGCTACAGGAGTTTTTAATAAAATAATCAAATCAAGAAAAATTGACCAATTTTCAATATAAAAAATATCCAACTTAGCCTCTTCGGCAAAAGCCAAATTAGCTCTACCAGAAACTTGTGCCATACCAGTGATACCTGGTTTAATAAATAATAATTTTTTATACCCCCGTTGATATTTATTTACTTCTTCTGGCTCATGTGGCCTTGGACCAACCAAGCTCATATTACCCTTTAAAACATTAAATAGCTGTGGTAACTCATCAAGACTAGCTCTCCTAAGAAATTTACCTACTTTGGTTATTCGTGGATCATCTTTCATTTTAAAAAGTGGCCCGTCTGATCTTTGATTGTATGGCATTATATCTGCTTTCATCTTATGAGCATCTTTGACCATAGAACGAAACTTATACATTATAAATTTTTTGCCTTTATTACCAACTCTAGTTAATTTTACAAACACTGGTCCATTAGAATTTATCTTTATTACTATTGCTATAACAACAAAAACTGGAGATAATATTATTAGAAATAATAAAGATAATATTAAATCAAATATTCTTTTATATACTCTACGCCAACCATCAAGTGGTGTACCTTGAATCTCAACCAAAGGAACTCCAGCCACTGAGCTCATATTGAGATGCAAACTTTGTGTTTGAAATAAACTAGCAGCATACTTTAAGTCAATATGATTTTCTTGACAATAACTTAGGAGATTCAAAGCTCTGTCTTTATCAATAGAAGAGTCTGTTTGGATAATATTGTCAATTTCTCTTTGTTTAATACTATATACTATGTCCGAAGAATTTTCTAAACTTTCTAAATCATCAAACTCATCTACAACCTGAAAACCCAATTGTAAATTTTCTTTATAAGTATTTGCTATTACTTTTCTAGTTTCTGGCTTGCCTAGTATTATTACTTTGGAAAGTCCATAACCTTTTTTTAAAAAATAGTTTCTAATACTAAAAACTATTACTCGAACTAAAAATAAATATAATATAGTAATGGCCCAAGAGAATACTATAATAAAACGAGAAGGAAAATTTTCTCTTTGCCAAAAAATAGCTAACACAATAATAATCCCAACTGTAGAAACGCCAGTTATAATTTTGGGTAACTCTTTGGCTAATTTTTTATCCTCCATAGCATAAAAACTATTAAGCGCAAAAATTATAATAGCTAAAAAAGCTACCTTTAAGACCAAAGGTAAAAAATCGTCAAAAGAAAGCTCAAATATAATGGGTCTTATTTCACTGACAAAATCAGAAAATCTTAAAAAATAAGCTGACAAAGCAGCCACAATAACTATTGCAAAATCAATAGGCACTAAAGCAATATTTACAACAAAATTGGCTTTTTTCATAATATAAATATAATATCATTTACCCTATATTTAGTAAATGTTTATTAATTATTCCAATCTTGACAAAATAGCTAAAATATTGTATATTGTGCTTACAAGGTCTAAATAGACTGAGATGATTGCTAGTTATAGTAATATAATTAGAGGAAAGTCCGAACACCAAAAAAAAGATAGTTGGTAACGCCAACCATTTCTAATGCAAATTAGGAATAGGACAAGTGCAACAGAGAATATTACTCTACCCGAAGCTTTGTGCTAAAGGTAGTAAGGGTGAAAATGTCGAATAATTAGTCGACACGTTTATATGGTGACATATAAAAAGAGGTAAACTTCTATCTGGTGTAAAGCCAAATAGGTCCTGAGCATTGTCGAAGGACGGGTAGGCTGCTTGAGGTTACAAGCAATTGTAATCCTAGATAGATGATCATCATTTCGGTATTTATTTGCTGGAATACAGAATTCGGCTTATGAGGTCTATTTAGGCCTTTTTGTATTGATCAAATTACTATTACGAAAATCCTATTTAATTTAAAATATAATCCAAAGTTTCCCTAGCTGTTTTAGACCAAGAAAAATTTTTGGCTCTCTTGAGTCCTTTATTAATCAACTCATTCCTCTTCTCTTCATCATTAAATATTATTTCTAACTTATCTTTTATATCCTCTATATTATTTGGATTAAAATATAATACATTGTCTTGAGCTACTTCTTGAAGTGCAGAAATAGCTGAGCAAGTCACCGGCACTCCACTAGCCATAGCTTCTAAAACTGGCAAACCAAAGCCTTCAAATTTTGATGGAAACACAAAAGCAGAAGCTGCAGCTAATAGTTTTGGATAATTTATTTGACTTATATAACCCAATAATAATATATCATCTTTCAAATCTTCAGAATTAGCTAGGGTTTCTATTTCACTATAACCATAATTTCCTGGACGACCAGCCAAAACCAGTGGCCATTTACGGCTACTTTTTTGATAGGCTTTTATTAAGCTTAAAATATTTTTTTTATTTTCCAAACGACCGATATACAACAAATATTTATCTGGATAATCATATTGATTAATAAATTCTTTTTTATCTTCTCCTGACATAGCCTTAAACGAATCTTGATTATAACCCAAATAAATAACTTTTATTTTATTTTGAGCAGACGGAAAATATTTTATGATATCTTGTTTAGTAGTTTCAGATATAGTGATTATTTTATCGGCTCTTTTAATGGCAAAAGAATGAGACAATTTTTGATAAATTCTTTCCAGTGGATGATAAAGCTCCGGGTTTTTATAAAAACCCAAATCATGAATAGTAACTATCATCTCCCCTCTACCAAAAAAAGGTAAAGCATTGGTAGCAAAAAATTTATCTACTGGTCTAATAATAAGCTCCCAGCCCAAACGAAGATGCGTCCAAAATTTTTTGAAAGGCCAAGGCAAAGATTTGAAATAAAAATTATCCGGTGCATCTTTAAGATCACCGGCTATATATTTATTATAATAGACATTAAATTTATTGTTTCTATCTATTTTTTTAAATTCTTGAAGCAAGTGCCAAGCATACCATTCTGTGCCGGTTTTATAGCTTTTATTGGCCCTAGTAGCTTCTAAACCTATATACATACTGATTATTTAGCAGATAATATACTTCGTTTATATGATTCTAAATTTTCTAGTGCAATACCGGTGCCTCGCGCTACACAAAGAAGAGCCTCATCAGCCACATAAGCTGGCACTCCCGTAGCTTGCGCCAGCAATCTGTCTATATTTCTAAGAAGTGATGTACCACCTGACAAAACCATACCTTTGTCCATAATATCAGCCGATAGCTCTGGTGGTGTTTGATAAAGCACTGATTTAACAGCTGTTATAAGTCCTTGTAATTCATTTTGCAAAGCTTCTGTCACATCATCGGAACTTACTTTAATAGTCCTAGGCAATCCCAATACCATATCACGCCCTTTGATGTCCATTGTCAATTTTTCTTCTTTTGGTAAAAACTGCGCACTACCAATTTTTATTTTTATTTCTTCAGCACTACGCTCTCCAATAGCTAGATTATATTTTTTCTTAATATACTCAGCAATAGCTATATCATACTTGTTACCACCAATTCTTACCGATGTGTTGGCTACTATGCCACCAAGTGATATAACAGCAATTTCGCTTGTACCACCACCCATATCAACTATCATGTGTCCTGAAGCAGACCCAATAGGAATATCAGCTCCAATAGCTGCAGCTATTGGTTCTTTGATAATATAAGCCGCTTTGGCACCAGCATTTAGAGTGGCATCTATAACTGCTCTCCTCTCTGTAGAAGTAATACCCGCTGGTACAGCGATCATAACCTCTGGACGAAATATTTTCATTCCTCCTACTGCTTTATTTATAAAATATTTGAGCATGATTTCTGTAGTACGATAATCAGCTATTACACCATCTTTGAGTGGACGAGCTGCAATAATAGAATCAGGGGTACGACCAATCATTTCTTTGGCTTCATCTCCTACAGCCAATACTTTTTTATCCAAAACAGAAACAGCCACTACTGATGGCTCATTTATAACAATACCTCTCTTTGGAATGTAGACCAGAGTATAGGTAGTCCCCAAGTCTATACCGATTTTCTTTATAAACATTATTTGATTATTGAATTTCTAAAATTTTACATTTTATTTTACCATTTGGTAAATCTATTTCTATTTCATCATTTACTGCTTTGCCCATCAAAGCTACTCCAAAAGGTGATTCTAATGAAATCTTACCTTGTACTGGATCTGCTTCTGTTGAGCCAACAATAGTAAAATTCATATTTTGGCCATCTCTATTAATCTTCACCTGTGATCCGACTTGGACAATACCATTATTTTTTACAGTTTCAACTACAGCTGATGTTTTTATCAAATGTTCCAATTCTAAAATACGGCCTTCAATAAAAGACTGGTCTTCTTTGGCTTCTTGATATTCAGCGTTTTCTGATAAATCACCCAATTCTTTGGCTGATTTTATTCTATCAGATATTTGAGGTCTTTTTTCAGTCTTTAAATACTCCAATTCTTCTTTGAGTTTGGCAAGACCTTCTTTGGTTAATACCTTGTTATCCATAATAAATTCTTTTATTTTATACTTATTTCCAAATTAAATCTTATCAGATTATTGAGAAAAATACCACTCCATAAATTCTCTAGTAATGGTGACTGCCAAACCTATATCTCCACCCTCCTCTACTATGACTGCCGTCACTATCTTGGCATCATCATATGGAGCAAAAGCTGCCATCCAAGAATGTGGTGTTTTGTTTCTATTAAACTGAGCTGTACCTGTTTTTCCAGCAACATTTACCGCTACTGATTTCAAACTCTGAGCAGTTCCATCGGTCACTGTCATGCGCAAACCCTTTCTAATGATATTTAAATTATCGGAAGAAATAATATTGTCCAAAAATATTTCTGGTTTATAAACTTCTGTCTTATCATCATTGGTTTTTTCTAGCGCTGCTGTTTTTATTTGTTCTATAAAATGTGGCTTATAAACTTGTCCATTATTAGCAAAATAGGACATTAGTGTAGCTGTTTGAAGTGGAGTAGTCAATAAAAATCCCTGCCCAATAGATAAATTATATGTATCACCCAAATACCATCGTTCACCAAATGTCTTCTCTTTCCAGTCTTTGGAAGGAAGAAACCCATCAGCTTCTGAACTCAAATCAATACCAGTAGCTTTGCCCAAAGAAAATTTCCTAGCATAGTCTATGATTTTATCAACACCAAGTCCCAAACTAAGCCATTGATTGTTTCCACCACCAATAGAATAAAAAAATGTATTTACTGAGTCCGCTAAGGCCCAATATATATTTGTCAGACCATGTCCTCCTGGTCGCCAATCTGGAAAAAAGTTAGAGCCAAGTTGTACTCCACCTGTACTATTGACTGTGAAGCTAGGGGTAATCAGTTTTTCTTCTAGTGCTGCTGATGATATTACTGTTTTAAATATTGAACCCATTGGATATGTACCAGATATTACTCTGTTGAGTAAAGGTAAATCTTCATTTTCTATAATTTTTTTGTACTCTTCAGTATTTAAAACACTAGTAAATATATTGTTGTCATAACTAGGCAAAGAAACCATAGCCAAAACTCCACCGTCTTTTGGATCAAGTACAACAGCGGCCATTTTTGTTTTATCATAACGCTCAGAATTTTTTTGCATTATCTCAAACAACTTTTCTTGAGCCTTGGAGTCTATAGTCAATATCAAATCTGAACCATGCACTGGCTCTATCATAGACAAAATATTTTTTTCTCTAAACAATGCATCTACCTCAATTTGCCTAATTCCATCTTGACCCTTTAAAATATCTTCATAAGTCAATTCTAAACCAGCCTTAGCAATCCTATCATTATAATTATATTTACCATTTTCTATATCTTGTTCAGTAACTGACCCCAGATAACCCAAAGAATGGCTAATACCTAAATTGCTAAAATATTGCCGACGTGACTCATAAGCCACTTCTACACTAGGTTGATTTTCTGAAAAAATCATCACTTTCATAGCCAAATCATATGACAAATTTTCATATATCAATACTTTATCCAGTTTAGATTTTTCGTCAAAAATCATTGTTTCTAAATCATCTTTAGGAATTTCTAAAATACTTGACAATTTATTAAATAAATCTTGTCTCAATAATTCATCACTTGGTAAAATATCTTTATGAATATAAAGAAAAAAATAAGAAATATTTTTGACTAACAAATTACCAAAACGATCATATATCAATCCTCTATTGGCTTTTATTACATCTGATCTTATACGATTTCCTTCAGCCACATTTCTAAAATGTTCTCCGTTCAAAACTTGCAAATAAAAAGATCTAGAAAATAATATAAACAAAAATAAAGCAAAAATAAAAAATAGAGATCGTATTTTTTTCTCCTCAAAAAATCTACCAAGCTGTTGTGTTTTATCTATTAGACCAAAATCTAAATAATCACCACTTTTCTTTTGCTTTATAAAATCACCTACTTTAGAATCACGAATTTGGCCTTCCTGAATTTTAAAAGGATTGTTTTTTATCATGATGCTTTAGCCAAAAATTATAATAAATTAAATGTAAAAATATTACTAACAATACATTAATACTCATCATTTTTAATACTGGTAAAAATATAGTAGCATTTAAAGTATAAAGCTCCCAATTGAAAATAAAATCACTAAGCCAAAATAATAACCAATACAAAATAAATGAAAACAATGTTAACAACACAATAGCCAAAATATTTTTTGAAGTCAAAATAGTAAGTTGAAAACTTTTTAATATAAATACAATACTAATAAATATAAATGCATGTAAACCAAAAATCCCAGTAAATGAATCAACAAAAAATCCAGCTACCATAGCAAATATATAATGTAACCATTCTGACTGAATATTAAAATAAACTAATAATGTAGCTATTAAAAATGGTTGTAAAAATTGCCAACCATTATCATAAAAATTTAAAAGTAAAAATAAAAAGCTAGCTACAAAAAATATTAATACAAGATATAAATATCTCATAAACTTGTAATAACTGCTAAAATATTTAGTGCTTCATAATTAATCAATGGCACAACAGAGGCTTTTTTAAAAAGCTCTTCTTGAGAAAATTCAATGTTTTCTATTTGACCAACCACTAAACCAGCTGGAATTTTTGGATTTATATCAGCAGTTACCACTAAATCATCTTTTTTTATTTCTTGTTCTTGAGGTATAAAACTAAGATCCATCACCAAACCAAGAGAACCAGTAAGTATTCCGGCGATGCTATTATGATTGGCAATTTTGACAGCCAACTTAGAAAAATTGTCAGTCAATAACCTAACCTTAGATGAATCAATGCTAACATCTATAACCTTCCCAATGACTATACCATTACTTACTACTACCGCCTGTCCAATTTCTATATTTTTGTCTCGCCCAGCATCTACTATCAATATATTACGATTGACCGGATCTCTACTTAATATGTTTACTGCTGCCAAACTATACTCATTTTTATTTTTCAAATCTAACAATTCATGAAGACTATTATTCTCTTGTTGCAATTCTTTTAGCTTACTATTTTCTATTAAAAGATTTTTATAGCTTTCTTCAATATTTTCTGGTGGATTGACAAGAGTACTGTTAAATTGATTGGAGCTAAAAATATTTCTAAAGATAATACCCAAATCAAAAATTTGGCCATTTTTAAATAGCACAAATAAAGCAACGATCATTATAAAAATTAAAAAAAGTTTTAAATTTTGTCTTAACATAAGCTATTTTTGATACTAGCTTAAGCCCAAATCTTTACTAGAAGGCAATAATATTTCTCTCAAGTTATCTAAATCATCCAATACTTTACCAGTGCCACGAACAACGGCTGTAAGTGGCTCATCGGTGATATGTACTGGCATTTTAGTTTCTTGAGATATCAAAACATCCAAACCTTTAAGCAGTGCACCACCACCAGTCAGTACCATACCTTTTTCATAGAGATCTGAGACCAATTCTGGAGGAGTATTTTCTATGGTATTTTTTATGTTTTCTACAATCAATTTTATAGGTTTGATAATAGCCTCTCTTATATCAGCATCTGTTACCTGGACTTCTTTTGGTAAACCAGTCAAAAGATCACGCCCACGCATAGTAGTTGTTATGGATTTATCTCCAGAAATAATAGAAGCAACCTCAATCTTTATTCGTTCGGCTGTCCGCTCTCCCAAAAGAAGATTAAATTTGTCACGAGCATATTGAATAATAGCCTCATTTAATTTATCTCCGGCCAATTTAAGTGATTTCCAAGAAACTACTCCACCCAAAGAAATGATAGCTATCTCTGTAGTACCACCACCAATATCTACAATCATTGAAGCACTGGCTTCTTGAATTGGCAGACCAGCGCCTATAGCTGCTGCCATAGGCTCTTCAATAAGCAACACTTCTGAAGCTCCGGCTCCCATTACAGAATCTTCTACTGCTTTTCTTTCTACTTCTGTTACATCCAATGGAATACCAACTACTACTCTTGGTCTAGGCATAAAAGTAAAAGATTCGCGATGAACTTTTTCAATAAAATGTTTAATCATTTTTTCAGTGACTTCAAAATCAGAAATAATACCATCTACCAATGGTCTGGTCACTGTAATATGCTGAGGTGTTTTACCCAACATGATTTTGGCATCCTCTCCAACAGCAACAATTTTTTCAGTACGATTGTTAATAGCCACAATAGAAGGCTCATTGATTACAATGCCCTGATCTTTTACATAAACCAAAATATTGGCTGTACCTAAGTCAATGCCAATATCTTTAGAAAATTTGTTAAAAAATCCTTTAAACATTATGCGTAAAACTCTTTAATTTTCTTAACAGCGCCATCAATATCTACTAATTCTTTACTATGGTCTTTTCTATAAATAAGTTCTAATTTTGATTGTTTATCAGAAATGATTAACTGTAAACAATTGCCCAATAAATCAGCATCTTTTAATTTCTTACCATATGATATATCCCTGTCATCATATAGTACTTCTATACCATTTTTGACTAATTTTTCATAGATACTATCAGCTTGTTCATTTGTCTTATCATTTTTTGAAAGATTTAGCAAATGAACTTGATATGGCGTAGTAGCTTTTGTCCATATAATACCGTCTTTATCATGACTAGCTTCAACTACAGTGCCCATAATCCTACCCAATCCAATACCATATGAACCCATTAAAACTTCCTTCATCTTACCATCTTCAGTGGTATATTTAAGGCCTAAAGCTGAAGAATATTTTGTGCCCAATCTAAAAATGTTTCCAGACTCTACTGTCTTAACTTCTTCTGTTTTAAATCCACACTTTGGACACCTATCTCCAACCTTAATCTTTGATATTTCTTTATTTTGAGCCCAAAAACATTTATTACACAAAATAGTAAGATCTTCGCCAGCTTCAGTCTTAACCATAAATTCATGAGAGAATTGTTTACTCATAGCCCCACCTGATGCTTCTACTGAAAACGCTTCTAAGCCTAATCTTTGAAATATTTTTAAATACACATCATGAACTACCATATAATAATCATCTAAATCTTTTTCATCTGTATGAAAACTATATAAATCTTTCATAGAAAATTCACGACCGCGTAATAGTCCTGATTTGGCTCTTTTTTCATTTCTAAATTTATTTTGAATTTGATAAATATAAATTGGTAAATCTTTATAAGACTTTATTTGTTGTTTTGCTAATTCAGTTACCACCTCTTCATGAGTGGTGGCCAACCCTACTTCAGAGCCATGACCATCTTCAAATTGATACATTATTTCCTTCATATCAGACCAACGACCAGTACGCTCCCATAGTTCTTTTGGTTGAAGAGCTGTCATAAGCATTTCTTGACCGCCTATACTATTCATTTCTTCTCTTATTATATTTTCAACCTTACGAAAAACTCTAAGACCAAGTGGCAAATAATTATATACCCCCGCCATATGTTTTTCTATAAAACCACAACGAGTAAGTAACTCAGCGTTTATAGATTTTTCTTCTTTACTGACTTCTCGTCTAGTTTTTCCAAATAATTTTGATTGTCTCATAACTAATCTTTTAATAAATTTATAATGCGCTCTTTTTCTTTTTCTAATATCTCTCCATCATAGTCTCCACTATGAGCAGTCTGACCATCATAACAAGCTCCTTTTTGATCAAGATGCAATGAAAATTCCCAAGCATCTTTCAAATTTTTTATATAAATATGAAAACGTGGAAATTCACTCGCTCCTAAAAGTCTAGAAAAACTTTTATTATTTTTATGTGGATGATAAGAAATTTTTCTAATTAAATTTAAAATATTATATTTATTATTATTTACTATAAATTTCATATCTATTATACAAACCAAGATTTTACAGCTTCCCAAATACCTCTACCATAAATACCAAAATCTCTAAAAGTCACTGCTACTAGTATAGCTATCAAAATAATAAAACCACTGTTGTGTATCCAAGCTTCTACTTTTTCATTCATTTTTTTCCTAGCAATAGCTTGTACGGCAATAAATAAAGCTCGTCCTCCATCCAAAGCTGGAAATGGGAAAAAATTTATAACTCCCAAATTGATAGAAAGTATAGCTGCAAAATAAACAATATTTACAAAACCTAGTTTTACAACTTGTCCTGTTATGACGGCTACAGCTATTGGCCCACCAAAACCATCAGCTAATCCTTTACCAGTAATCAAGTCGGCAATCAAATTGTATAGTGCTTTGACAATGCTGCCAATCATAGAAATTGTGGAAACAAAACCTTGTTTTATACTACCAAAAAATCCATAATCTATAATACCAGTCTCTGTAATACCAATACCCAACATCAACTCACCGCTATCTCCAATTGGCTCATGACGTAAATTGTAAACCATTGGTTTGGAATCAGTTTTTAAGACTGCTAGTTCTACATTTTCCCCTCTCAACATTTCTAATTGTGCATAGACATCTTCATAATTTTCAAAAGTTTGATTGTTTACTTTTATAATCTTATCACCAACTTCTAAACCAATTTTATCAGCTGGACTTTCTTTAGCAATCTGTAAAATAACCACATTTTTATCTCTGATATTTTGATTGTCCAAATCACTAGTAATTTCTTGAGGAAAACCAACCATAAAAACAGCCGATAACAAAACAAAAGCTAAAACAAAATTCATAAAAACTCCAGCAGCAACGACAATAAGTTTTTTCCAAGCTGGTTGATTTACAAAACTTCTAGGATCATCAAGACCCTCACCCTGCTCTCCTTTTATCTTTACAAAACCTCCCATTGGTATCCAATTGAGCGAATATTTTATACCTTTTTTAGTCCAAGAAAATATTCTTGGCGGAAAACCAATAGCAAATTCTTCTACATCAATGCCTAATTTTATAGCACTAATAAAATGTCCTAGTTCGTGAACTAAGATCAAAAGACCTAAAATTAAAATAAATATAATAGCTGTATCCATAAAATTAAATTGTCATTATTTCTTTTTCTTTAGCTTCACTAATTTGTTTAACTTTTTCATTGTATTCTTTGACCATCTCATCAAGATCTTTTAAAGCAGTAAATTTATCATCCTCTGAAATTGTCTTGGCCTTTTCTATAGAAATAATTTCTTCTCTTACTTTTTCTCTATTATTTCTCAACCTAATACGAGCATCCTCTACTTTTTTATGTAAAATTTTTACCAACTCTTTGCGAGATTCCTCTGTAAGTGGAGGAAAATTTAATCTGATTAAATCTCCATCTACTATTGGATTGATATTTAAATCCGATTTATTAAGAGCTCTTTCTATGTTGGCCAAAATACCCTTATCCCAAGGCTTGATCGTCATGCTCTGAGGCTCAGGAGTAGTAATGGCTGCTAATTGCAAAAGAGCTGTATTGGTACCATAACTTTCTACAATTATGTTTTCTACCAAAGATGGCGATATCCTACCTGTCCGTAGTGAAGAAATATCCTCTTTAAAAGCCTCAATAGTTTTGTCAAATTGATCTCTATGTTGTGCTACTAAACTATGCATATATTTATATATTATTTTTTTATGATTTGATAAGCTCCTAAATATAAAAACCTGTTATCCAAAGAAAAAGACAAAGAACGAGCACTATGATCTGTTGGTAAATTACTAATATTCCAACTACCACCATCGTCTATGGAATGATAAAAAGCGGCTGAAGTGCCATAAAATAACTCCGCTGTATTTTTTGGATTTACCAAAACTGAAAATATGGCTTCACCTTTATTTGGTGGTGTAAGTAATTTTATTTGTTTCCACATCGGGCCATATTTGTCCTTTGTTATTCTATAAATAGCTCCGTTGTTTGCATAAATAACAGCGTCATCAAGACTCCTATCTAAACTAGCTGTGATAACCACTGAAGAACCTTTTATTTTCCCCAATGGCAAATACTTATTTCTTTTTTCATATTCTATTTTTTCTTCTTTGGTCAAATACTTACAAGTTTGTTTAAATTTTTCTTCTTCGGCGGCTGCTAATAATTCTGTCCTGCGATCTACATCATCAACACCTTCAGTAATACTCTTTTTTTCTGTACTATTCAATTTTTGACATGTTGCTGCTAATTTTGCTTCTTCTCTAGCAACTAAAAATTCATCAAATAAAACATCCTCGTCTATTTCTGCTCTATCCACACGCCAATCCAAAAGATTTTCCCAAGAAAGACCATCATCTGGACTCCTAAAAATACCCCTCTTTTGTGTGACAGCATAAACCACCCTACTATTTTCATCCTCCACTACAAAAATATTTTTTACCATGTCACCAAAACGCTCGGTAACATCCCAATTTATACCCTGATCTTCACTACGAAGTAGTGACCCACTTAAAGTACCGGCAAATATTATATCATTATCATGACTACTGATGGCCAAAGAATTGATATATTGACCTTTACCTGGTTCAAAATATATTTTATCCCAAGTACGTGAACAATCTTTTGTTTTAAAAATTGCATTGTGTACAGCCGCAAAAATAGTACAGTTTCTTTCTCCATCAACTACTATATCATTGACTGTCCCTAGTCCTGAAAGTGTCCTAGTCCAACCGTCACCATAATCATAGCTATAAAATATACCATCATGAAGAGTCCCTAAATAAATAGCACTATCATCTAATGGATCATAGGTCATAACTGTGACACTAGAAGCATCAAAAGTAGCTGTCTTATCACCAAGGGTATATAAAGTATTCATTTTATCCCAAGTATTTCCTAAATCAGCACTTCTAAAAAATCCACCGGTCAATTCTGATGGTGCTGTTGATTTGTTGCTAATACCAATACTACAACCAGCTAAAAATAAAGGCAAAATAAGTATTAAGGATAATAATTTTTGTTTTTTCATATTTTTATTCAATACTTAAAAATAAGTTTTCCCACATCAGCTGTGGTGATATATTGTGATTTAATTTTTCTTTGGAGCTACTCAAAGATAATAAATTAGTTATCAAACTTTGTTTAGAAAATTTTTTAGATAGAGAATTTATTTCTTTAGTATAAATTTTGTTGATTATTGGCCTATTGAGCTTGGCCCACAAAATATCTCTAAGACATATTTCAAATAAATCTAGATATTCTCGAGTCAAATTGCCCAACTCATACATTTTATAAGCTGGATATTCTTTTTTTAATATTCCAAACCACTTCTCAATGGCCTGCATATAATAAAAAGTGCCACCAGCTAACATATTGAGTATAAATTGAGAACTTTTTTTAAATTGTTCCATATTGTCAGTCATCAGTCGTAGGGCTAAACCTGGATGACCAAAAGAAAGATTGACTATTGTTTCTTTCTCCTGATCAGAAAATTCATAATTTTTGAGCCAAGCAAACATATCTTCTCTACTAAGAGACTTAAATTTTATAAGCTGAGCACGAGAAATAATAGTGGCTGGTAAATTGACTATGGAATTGGCAATCAAGATAATAGTGGTATTTTTTGGTGGCTCTTCCAAAGTTTTTAATAATGCCTTAGCCGAAAAAAGATTTATGGTTTCTGCACCATAGACAATAGCTACTTTACGATGACCACTAAAATTGGACATCGCTATTTTGTGTAAAAATTCACGAATATTATCAATGCTCAAATCTTCTCTATCACCAACTTTATAGATATCCAAAAAAGTACCTCTAGCTATCTTTTGACAATTATCACATTTTCCACAAGGTTTTACACTATCATCTAAACAAAAAATACTTTTTACAAAATAATCGGTAATTGTTTTTTTACCAAGCCCTTTTGAACCATAAAACAAATAAGTATTAGCCAATTTATTTTGACTGATAGTTTCTTCTAAAAAATTTAATTGGTTTCTATGACCATAAATAGGCCACTTGTATTGTTGTGACATTACCTTTAAAATACCATTTTTAAGCTTAAAAATCAATCCCGTATAACATACTTACGGGACAATCTCTGTGAATAAATAAAAACAGGCTATTATTAAGCCTGTTCATCAAGTGCTTTATTAACCAGCGCATCAGCTTCTTGATTATATTCTCGTCTCACATGAGAAAAATCAATTTTTTTAAACTTTAAACTAAGATTCCAAACTCTGACAAATATCTTAGACAACTCTTTATCTTTTACTTTGTATTCTTTATTAAGCTGTTTTGCGACTAATTCACTATCTAAATAGCATTTTAAATCTGTAATATTGTTTTTTATAGCCAATTTTAAACCATGTTCTAAGGCTTGATATTCAGCTTGATTATTGGTTGTTTCACCAATATATTTGGAAAAATCGGCTATTTTATTATCTCCAGCAAAAAATACACCACCAATAGCTGCTGGTCCAGGATTACCACGAGAACCTCCGTCTGTAAAAAGTTTAACCATTGTTTTTAATATCTTTGATGATTAATTGTATTTCTCTATTACCATTCCATTGATTAATACTCAAATTATAGACTATATCAATTTTATCGCCTAGTTCCAATTTTATATCCCCTAGTCCAAAAGCAATAGCTCCTTTTTTGTTGTTGCCTTTGGCTATTTCCAACTTCAAATGCTTACCATCGTTACCAACTTGTCTAAGACTAGTAACAGACAATCCAGTTGACATAAATAATGGCTCTGGATTCATCTGCCCAAAAGGACGAAATTTTTCCAATAAATCTACCAATTCCCAAGATATATCTTCAAAATTTATACACAATTCTATATCTAGTTTTGCTTTATATTCTACATTTTTAAGTTTATCAGTAGCCAAAGCCTTCATCTTTTTTTCAAACTCTTCTCTTTTGCTAGGATCCATAGAAAAACCACAAGCCTGAGGATGACCACCATATTTTACAAGCAAATTTTCATTGGCTTGTAAAGCTTCAATCACATTAAATTCTGGAATACTTCTGCCAGAACCTATAATATTACCGTCTACTTCCGTCATTACAAAAACTGGTCTAGAATGTTCACGAACCAATCTTCCAGCTACCAAACCTGTCAGACCACTTGACCAATGTGGATTATAAAAAACCAATAAAGAATCATGTTCATCAATAATCTGAAGCTTAGCTTCGCGTACAATATTTTCAGTAAGTTTTTGTCGATCCAAATTGGATTGATTTAATTCACTGGCCAATTTAGTAGCTTTGTCTTCATCTTCCTCAATCATCAAATAATAAGCCAAATTGGCATGGTCCATGCGACCAGCAGCATTTATTCTTGGCGCCAATGAAAAACCAATAGCTCTAGTGTCTACTTTTTCAATTTCTAGATTAGCAACCTCTATCAATTTTTTCATTCCCAAACGTTGTGTTTTTTTCAAAACCAACATTCCATATTTTAGTAATGTCCTGTTTTCTCCCAAAAGTGGCACCATATCAGCCACAGTAGCTACAGCTACCATGTCCAATAACCATTTTTCATTAATTTCTTTTTCTTTATCAGATAATTCATTTTTGACATGGGATAATAGTGCTTGAGCCAATTTAAAAGCCACCCCTCCACCAGCCAAAAATTTGAAAGGATATTTTTCTCCCTTTATCTGAGGATGAATAATGGCCAAAGCTTTGGGTAATTCATCGGGAATAGTATGATGATCTGTAATGATGACATCAATACCTTTTTCATTGGCCAAGGCAACTTCTTTGGCATTAGAAATGCCACAATCGCAAGTAATTATTACTTTGGTATTAACAGCCAGCTCCTCTACAGCTTTAAAATTTAAGCCATAGCCTTCTTTTTCACGATGTGGTAAATACACTTCTACATTGGCACCGAGATTTTTAAGCACTGAACGCAGTATAACCGACGAAGAAACACCATCGGCATCATAATCTCCATAGATGGTAATCAAATCTTGATCTTTGATAGCCTTATATATCCTTTGACAAGCGATTTCCATATCTTTAAAAAGATGTGGATCATGAATATCCTGACTATAATCAGGATTTAAAAATTCATCAATTTGTTCTTGAGTTTTTAGACCACGATTGTACAATAGCTGAACTACAACTGGATGTAATTCTGGAAACTTATCTATAAAGTCTTGACTAGGCTTTTGTGGTAATTTCCAAATATATGACATAAAAAAATAAATCACGAATTTAACGTGATAATATTGTATCAGTAATTGCTATGTTTTGACAAATAAGTCTATTTTACTTTAATAACTTTAATCTTGCGTCCTTTAATTTTAGAAGCTTTTTCCAATTCTATTGCCTGTACTTTTTTCAATTTAATCTTTTTTTCTTCTTCCTCTTTTGCTAGTTTTTCTTTTAATTCTAATTCTTTTTTTCTAATAATACTTAATTTATTTTTATTTTGTTCATATTTTAATTCTTTTTTTAGAAACCATAACGCAAAAAGTAACATAAAAAGACCAACCAAAGTCAAAAGAAAAAAAGGATTATCAAAATTAAAAAATGAAGGACTGGCTGTATTTATGTTTTGATAATCTACCACAATAGATCCCAACTCTTGATTGAGTTCAAGTAATTTATTTTCTGTATTGGCCAAATTGTTGAGTATTGGATCACCAACTTGGGCTAGTTGTATTATTTGCTGAGACATTTAATTGTTTTAAGGGCTATATTAATGGCCTCTCCTTCCGGAGCTAGCAATATTTTTATTCCTTTTGGTTTTTGTAAACCACTTATTATCATAGACCTAATAGTATTATTGGCTGCTACTGGACCACTAAAGACAATGGCATCTATTTTTTTACTCATAGCCAAATAAGATGCAATATAACGACGAATATCGTAAATATAAATTTCTAGTGCCAATTTGGCAGCTTGTCTTTGTTCTTTGGTAAACTGTAAATTACTCTTATAGCCACTTACTTTATAACCACTGGCAACCAGTATATCTCTCAAATCAGCCAAACCTGCTAAACCAAGTAATCCAGCCTTTTTATTCAAAATTTCACTAATATTAGCCAATGATATTTTTACTTCCGAAGCTAAATAAAATACTACACTCGGTGGAATATCTCCACTTCTAGTAGACATAGTCAGACCTTCATTGGGAGAAAAACCCATACTAGTATCTTTGACTTTACCATCTACATACCAAGTAATACTGCCCCCTGAACCAAGATGACAGGTTATCAAATTTAATTTGTTTATTTTTTTATCAAGTATCTTAGCTGCATAGTTGGTGGCTGCCTCATGACTTAGTCCATGAAATCCATATTTTCTGATATGATATTTTTTATAATAAGCTATCGGCAAAGAATATAAATAAGCAACCGCTGGTAAACTATGGTACCAAGCTGTATCAAAACTAGCTGCCATTTTTGTTCTAGGCAAAGTTTCTTTGACTAGCTTCATGAGTTCTATGGTCATTGGATTGTGAAGTGGCGCCAATTTATTATATTTTTTTATTTTATTGATAAAATCTTTATTGACAACTACTGTATCTGAAAATTCTTCTCCACCATGTACCATTCTAAAACCAACATATTTTATTTCATAATCTTTGATAAGCTCATAAATATAATGCCACCAATTTTTAAGATTATAAGATGATTGATAATTTATTCTTTTATTTTTATATACCAAAATACTCTTATCATCTTTGAGTGTTAAGCTTCCATTCAAAACTGATTTGTTGATTTGATTGGCTACTTCAAAAACAGCAAATTTTATACTGCTACTTCCAGCATTTAAAACTAATAAATGTTTTTTCATATCTCTAAATCAACATAAGAACAAGTGAGTAAGCCAGCTGCATTAGCTTCGTCAGTATCAAGGTGAATAGCTGTACTATAATTGCCTGTCCTGACTGTTATTTCTCTTATTTCCATTGCTCTTACTCCTTTAACAATTGCTTTTAATTTTTGACCATTTTTAAGCTTCCATTTCTTGGCATCAGCTACAGATATATGTAAATGTCTTTTTGGTACTATCACACCGGTAGTGAGTTTTAGGCTACCTTTTGGCCCTTTTAGAGTCACTCCTCCTGGACTACCTTTTAAGTCCCCGGAAATACGAAATTCTGGCTTTACACCCAAAATTTTGGCATCAGTCAAAGCTAGCTCTATTTGAGTTTGTTTTCTAGTGGGTCCTACTATACGCATCGTTATTTTTCCTTTTGGACCACTCACTTCTACTCTTTCAGCAGCAGCAAATTCACCTGGCTGAGATAAATCTTTGATACTGCCCAGTACATAAGCTTTCCCATATAGCTTGTCTAAATGGGCTCTAGAAATGTGAATATGTCTAGCTGATATTTCTGCTTTTACTCTTTTCATATTATAAATTATATTTTTTTAAATCTTTGACAGACAGCAAGCCAACTTGAGCACCAATTTTCATAATTACTGAGTTGCTGTTCATAATTCCCAATTTTAGAGACTTTTCTAAGTCCCATTTATATTTTATAAGCCCAGCTGTAAGTCCTGATCCAAAAGAATCACCAGCACCAGTAGTATTTATACCTTTACGTTTAAAAGCAGCTCTAAAATATATTTTTTTACCATCATACAAATAAGCTCCCTTATGACCATCAGTAATAACTGTCAATTTTTGGCCATATTGATGCAAAAACCTCAAAAGACTATTAATATTATTTTTGGTATTATTTGCCTGAACACTCATGGCCAATTCCAAAGCTTCATCACGATTTACATCAAAAACAGCCGTAGTCTTCATATATCTAGCCAATCCTTTTAAACCCAGTTTCAACTGATTACTCCCTGGATTCCAAACTATATTAATCTTTTTATTCTGGCAATGCTCAAACAATCTATCTAAACCTGACTTAAAATTACCTGATAAAGAAGTAAGATAAAGCCAAGGAGTATTTATTTTTTTAATTATAGCTTGACTAAGATCAATTTTGTTGTTGGCACCACGATAAGCAAAAATAACATGCTCATTAAATCTACCAACATTTATTATAGATGAAGTACCGGTTTTTAATTTTTGTTGAACTTGAACAAGCTTGGTAGAGACATTTTTATTTTGAAGATAAGTCAATATTTCTTTGGCTACCAAATCATCACCAATAGACAAAATGGCTTGTGTCCTAATACCCAAAGAAGCCAAACCCACAGCTACATTCATACCTCCTCCGCCAAATACAAAATGAACATCTTCACTATAAACCTTGGCACCATATTCAAAACCAATTAATTTTTGACGAAGCAAATCTTTCTTATTATCTATAATTACCATATCATCAGTATAAAACATAATATCACGAGTTGCTCCACCAATAGTAGTTATTTTATTATTCTTCAACATTTTTTTAAATATATCTATTATACTCTCTGATCTTATCGACAATCAATTTTGTAATATAAACAAAAGTAGCAAACATACCCAAAATAAATACCACTCTAAATTTAAAATCTATGTCAAAGAGAGCCAGCTCCTGCAGAATAGTAATAGCAATGAGTATTGCCAAAACAATAGCTGCTAAAAATAAAAGTATCACCAAAGTATAAACCAATTCTACTACTTTATCCAAAGGTAGCATAAATTTTATTTTAATTATTTAATTATATTATAACAAAAATAAAAATAATTAGCTAATATCTCTAAATTTAATAATATGATATCCAGCCACAGCCATAGCTACTCCAACATTGAGAGATTCTTTAATACCATTCATCGGCAAAGAAATAATAGCATCAACTTGCTTCAATAAAAGCGGAGATATACCTCTGACTTCATTACCTATTATTAGAGCCAAAGGAAATTTTGGCTTAAATTTTAAATAATCTATTGACTTATCTCCAGTCTCTAAAGCTACTATTTTGACTCTGTCTTTTTTTAATTTTTTTATCAAATAATTCAAACTTTTATAGTGTTGCCAAGCTATCACTTCCTCAGCCCCCAAAGCTACTTTTGATATTTCTTTTCTGGGAGGCTGTCCAGAATAACCAGTCAAAAAAAGCCGATCTACTCCCAGAGCATCGGCTGTTCTAAATATGGTGCCTATATTATATAAACTGCGTATATTGTGAGCTATAATATAAAATTTCATGTATGTACGCTATATTATTCCTCCTGATGAAACACTTCTTCTTTTTTCTCTTTCATAAAACCAAGCCAATCTTCAAAAGCGGCTACAAACAACTTGAATGGTGCTTCCACTATATAATCCATTACAAAAGCAAAAACATTGATACTCTTGAATCTAGCTGCCATCCATCGTCCAGCTGAAATAATTGGCAATGAAAAAAAGTTTAATAAAAATGACAAAAGTCCTTCTTTTTGCTTTTCTACTCTCAATTCTTTGGCCGTAGCCCTAATACGAATAGCAAAAAAACTAACTGCTGTCAGGAAGAACAAGAATATGGCTCCACTAAGAAAGTTGAAATCTAAACGTTTTAGTAAATAAATAAAGCCTCCAAAAACTACAATATAAAGTACTGTATACATAAAATTGTAAAATACTTGATAGGCCAATTTTTTATTATATTTTGTTTTTAGTTTACACAAAATAGATTGTTCTGCTTTATTGTAAACCACATTATGTAAACCTTCTAATATTAATTCTGTATTATTTTTGCTAAGAGGCTTAATAGTCAAAGTAACTAAAAACATCAGTAAAGGTGGAAATAATATATTAATAGCTAAATTGGTATAATTTGTTTCATTGATTACGTATTTTTCATAAGGAAGTTCCAAAAGCAAAGCCAATAAAGACTTGGTAATAAAAATGTAAAGAATAGCTCTGACTGAAGCCTTGGAAATCCTATTTCTAATACTCTTATATTTTTTGTTTATAAGTATTTTGGCTTCAGACTCCAACAGATCTGGATTGGCCAATAGCTCTCTCATGCCACTACCATGCTCTAAAATCAATTCGTGAAGTATTTTGAAAGTAACAACTGGCTCTTTGATAGAATTAAATATTCTGCGTTGATATGGATGTTTTAAGTGATAATGAATATCATTGTAAATTGCTGGCAAATGAGTAGCTATGGTCCTGATAGTATCCCTATCCGCATTTAGCCAATTGCTATAAGTCAAATTTAATAGATGATAGGATATAATAATATCGTCTGATTTTACAATGGATTTGTGAATAGCAATATACAATTGTAAGTTTTTTTCTCGAATACTGAGATCATCGTCACCTTTTAACTTGATGCGTGATTTGGTAATTTGATACATAGCTTCCGTGACTGCATCGCCAATATTTTCTGGAATAAGAAGCATGTCTATTTCACAAGCCTCTACAGCTATCAACCAGTTAAAATAATTTTTGATCTCGTCGCCATGATACATATCATTCATCAATAAAAAAAGATCATTATATTTTTCAATAATCTGCTCTACTTGTTTGACTCTCCTGTCTGGAATAGTTTTATTTTCCAAATAACGAGAACGCACCAAATCTTCTACCAAATGACGAGCAATACTTGGTTTGAGCCTTTCCATGATAAAACGACGTTTGAGGTTGCGCTCAATTGCAAAACGACGAAGTAAATGTACTTCTTTAAAGTCAACTGTATTTCTGAGTTTTTCATAAAGAGCTGAAAAATGACTAGCAATTTCTTCAATTTCAATGGTGTTTTCTTCTTGTGTCAAAAGCTCTTTTTCTTTATAAATTTGCTCTAATTTTTTATAAAGAATAATAATTTCTTCAGATATTTTCATAGCTATAATATAGCATAAAGCACACTTTTATTCAATATAAAATAATAGCTTACATTTGTCTTTTAAACTTTTTCTGCTATAATTACGGCAATTAATACTACTTTATGATTCTTACTTATATCATTGTTTCTACTTTAGCAGTCAGCCTATTATCACTACTAGGTCTAAGTATTTTCTTCAAAAAGAGATACTCTAAAAAAATAATGGAAGCCACGGTTTCTTTGGCAGCGGCCGTACTACTGGGGAATGTATTTTGTCATATGTTGCCTGAATTGGTAGAAGAAGCCCAGCATCAAAATCTTGATTTTCATACTCTATCCGTCTGGATTTTAGTTTCAATTGTTTTTTTCTTTTTTACAGAAAAATATTTACACTGGCACAATTGTCATCATCATCAAGATCACGAAGAGCATCAACATAATGAAAACTGTAAACACCCACTGGGAGTTAATATTTTGATTGGAGATGGATTACACAACCTGATAGATGGTATGGCCATTGCTGCTAGTTTTATGTTGAGTACTGAGCTGGGTATTTTAGCTACCATTGCTATAGCCTTACATGAAATCCCTCAAGAGATAAGTGATTTTTCATTACTGCTTTATGCTGGTTATTCTAAAATCAAAGCTTTACTCTGGAACTTATTGTCTGCTTTGACAGCTTTACTTGGTGGTCTAATTACTTACTTTTTAACCAGCACCGGACACATAGATTTAATTCTTACTGCTGTAGCAGCTGGTAGCTTTTTATATATTTCTCTAAGTGATATTATGCCCCATTTACATGACAAAAATCATACTCATTACAAAACCCAAGTTATCTGGTTTGTGATAGGACTTTTAATAATATATTTTGTTAATAATTTAATTACTTTTGGTCACGTATAATCTTATTTTGCCATTGACAATTTAACTCAAAAATAGTAGTATATTACTGTTTTATATTGTTCGGGGATCGTCTAATGGTAGGACACCTGGTTTTGGTCCAGGCAATCGGGGTTCGAGCCCCTGTCCCCGAGCCAAACGAACGCAGTGAGTGCAGGCTCATTCTAAATAAATTTTAATCCTAAGATGCTGGGCAATAGCCCAGCGCCCCGAGCCAAATAAAACACACCTTGTTAGGTGGTTTTTTGTTTTATTTTAAATTAAATTATTTTTTCTTATTTTCACTAACAGCTACACCAATTGATATGGCGATGATAATTACTACTAATAGTACTATTCCTATTAAAATCATAGTCAAAAATTATTATTTATTTTATAAAAATTTATATTATTAAATTCAGTTGTAACTTCATTATAATTTTGTAAAATATACTGATCTACTGGATTATTTAAATTATAATTAAATTTACTGACTATATTATAGTTTAGTATAGCACAAGTTGGTTTGTATTTTTCTATAGCCATAGCTTGCTCTTGAAATTGGCTGTCTGTATTGAAACTAGTAAATAACGAATAATATGGTCCTGGATTTAATTTGCCTGTTTCAAAGTATACTCCTGGCAAAAATGGTCCAGCATAAAGATACTGGCCTGGACAATTTTCTTGTGTATATTTGATAATACTATCTGGCCAACCAAATGGTGGTCTATGATAAACAATATAAACAAAAGACGGTATCATTAGTATAAAAAAAATTATTAGCGAAAAAATAGCAAAAAATAATTTCTGTCTATATTTTTTAATCTTCGTAAAAAATAAAGAAGTTAATATTAACAATGGAAAACTAACTATCGAAATATTATAATAATCCAATTTATAAAAAGAAATCAATAATAATAAAAGCTGAACAAAAAATAAAAATATTATTTTAAAATTTTTTTCTCTCCTATAAAACCAAGCTAAAACTACTAACCAAATAATAATAAGTAATAGAAAAAATAAACTTCCATGATTAATAGAAGTATAATTACTAACTGGCACAACAACCAAGGATCGATAAATAATATCTAATGGCCAAAATATTAAAACTGACCATGATATTATAAAGCCTGATAAAAAATAATAAACAACATTTTTTATTTTAACCTTATTAATCAATTTCAAAATAAACAGCAATCCGGTAATACCAATAAAAAACATTGCACCCTTAGACTGTAAAAACAAAATTGACAATCCAGAAAATGATCCAGCTAATAAAAAATTGCTACATCTCTGATCATCAAATGCTTTAATCAAAAAATATATCGCCCAAATAATCAAAACTATATTATATGAATTATGATTTATAAGTGGCCAATAAAAAGACATCAGGCCATAAGCGATTGGAGTTAAATAAGCTAACCAATTATTAATTAATAACTTTGAAATCTTATATAAACCAATAATAGCCAGAAATAAAACTACGATAGAAAATAAATTAGCCAATAAATAAGATACACCAAAAATTTTCCAAACAATAAAAATAAGAAAAAATGAACCAGGGGCTATTAAATGAAAAAAATCTATATAAAGCAGACGCCCATTTATAATATTCCAAGCTCCATCAAGTACTACTCCCTCGTCGCTGTCTAAAACATGGTTATTATGTATAAATATTAAAAAAATAAAAAAGATAACTGTCAATAAAAACTGATATGTCTTTGAAATTGACATAGTTTGTATTTATTGATTCTTAATAGCTGCTTTTATAAAATCCCTAAAAAGTGGATGAGGACGAAGTGGACGGGATTTAAACTCCGGATGAAATTGAGAAGCTACAAAATATGGATGATCTCTATATTCTATGATTTCAACTAATTTCTTGTCAGGTGACAATCCAGCAAATCTCATACCAGCTTCTTCCAGCTGTGTTTTATAATCCATATTAAATTCATATCTATGACGATGTCGTTCGGATATTTTGAATTCTCCATAAGCTTTGTAACTAAGCGAATCTTTGTCCAATACACAAGGATAAGCACCCAAACGAAGCGTACCACCCTTGTCTTCATCCATAGTATGTCCTGGTAAAATATGAATAACCGGATTGGCTGTTTTAGCATCAAACTCTGTAGAATTTACATCTTTGGTACCCAAAACATGTCTAGCAAATTCAATAGTCGCTACCTGCATACCCAGACATAGTCCGAGGTATGGTTTTTTGTTTTCTCTGGCATATTTGGCAGCCATTATTTTACCCTCAACTCCTCTATTACCAAAACCACCAGGGACTACAATGCCAGCCACTTTTTTCAATTTGGCAAATTCTTTTTTATCTCCTTTTTCCAATTTACCAGAATGCACCCAAACTAAATCAAGTTTTACATTGTTGTGATAACAGGCTGATTTAATAGCCTCTATCACTGAAATATAAGCATCGATATTTTCATTATACTTTCCAACCAAAGCAATTGGCATTTTCTTTTTAACTGTTTTAATCCTCTTGACCAAAGCTTCCCATTCATCAAGTTTTGGTTTTCTCTTTGGCAAATTTAAATGCTCAAAAATAATATCAGAAATATGATTATTTTTTTCATAAAGCAATGGTACTTCATAAATACTATCTACTGTCAAAGCTGGAATAACTGCTTTGACATCAATATCAGAAAACATAGCAATTTTATCTAGCTCTTCTTGACCAATTTTCAAATCAGATCTAGCTAGTATAATATCAGGCCTTATTCCACGTCTATGAAGCTCTCTGACCGACATTTGAGTTGGTTTGGTTTTGAGCTCTCTGGAGGCCAATAAATATGGTAAAAGTGTCAAATGGACAAACATAGCATTTTCATCTCCCACCTCACTATGAAATTGTCTCAAAGCCTCCAAAAAAGGCTCTCCCTCTATGTCTCCCACTGTGCCACCTATTTCTGTCAATAAAAAATCAGCTTTTGAATCCTCAGCTGCCTTGCGTATATAATCTTTTATTTCGTTGGTAATATGAGGCACTATTTGAATTGTTTTGCCAAGATATCCACCACTTCTTTCTTCTTTTAAGACTTTGTCATAAACTCTGCCTGTGGTCAGGTTTGATAATTTAGTAAGACTAGTATCAATAAATCTCTCATAGTGCCCCAAATCTAAATCAGTTTCTGTACCATCATCAGTCACAAATACTTCACCGTGCTGATATGGACTCATAGTACCTGGATCAATATTGAGATATGGATCCAACTTGCTAGTAAAAACAGAATAACCAGCTGACTTTAGTATTGCTCCGATAGATGCTGAAGCAATTCCTTTGCCCAATCCTGAGCATACGCCGCCGGTTATAAAAATGTATTTGGTTTTGGCCATAGATATTTATGCTGCTTTAATATTAATAAAAAAATTGATTAATTGATTATTTGGTAAGCGTAAAAAAACATTGTGTTTGCCTACTTCTTTCAATAAACTAGGCTTTACAAACCAATTGTCATGAATTTCTAGATTAAATTTAGCTTTGACTGCTGCTATTATATCATTAGTTGAGATTCCTTTAAAGAGGACTTTTTTATCTGAAACCTTAGCCGTAAAAATCAAGCTTTGTTTGTTTAATGTTCTAATTATTTTTTGATATGTTTCCTCTTGTGCATCTATCTTGGCTACTACATTGGCTTTTTGCGCCTTAAAACTAGCTATATTTTCTGGACTAGCAATCACTGCCTTGCCTTGAGCCAACAAAAAATTATTGGCATAACCATCTGAGACTTCCTTTAAATCTCCCCTGTTTCCTAATGATTTTATATTTTCTGTCAGTATCACTTTCATATTATTCAAATATCAATTCTTTAGCTTTGTTTAGCTGTGGATCTAGTTCATTTTCATAATCTTCTAACGTAAAATCTACTTCATAATCAGGTACAATACCTTGGCCTTCAATAGTACGACCATTGGGAGTAAGCCAACGAGCCACAGTTAATTTTACAGAAGAATCATCTTTTAGATTTATCAATTCTTGGACAGAGCCTTTACCAAAAGTAGTCATACCCACAATTTTTGCTAGATTATAATCTTGCAAAGCACCAGCTACAATTTCTGAAGCTGAAGCAGATCCTTCATTGACCAATACTACAGTTTTAAAATGTGCCAAACTATTTTTGTTGCTAGCTTTATAATCCTTATCATTTTGCTTATTAGAAAAAGTTTCTCTGACCACTACCTGTTGTGGTTCCAACCAATAAGAAGCAATATCCACTGCTGTAGTCAAATAACCACCTGGATTATTTCTAAGATCAATAATAATGCCACTAGGATTATCGTTTATTATTTGTTGTGCTATTTTAGAAAAACGTTCATTTGTATCATCATTAAAATTGGTAATTTCTACAATAGCAATATCATCTTCTATTTTATATATTACACTTGGCACATTAATTTCATTTCTTATAATACTGACTTTCTTGGCTACTTCAGAATCTTTGGAAAGTATGGTCAGTATTACTTCTGTGCCCTTATCTCCTCTGATATAAGTCACGGCTTCACTAGAACTAATGCCAGTCATATCTTTGTCATCTACGGCCAAAATCCTATCACCTGGTTTTAATCCTGCTTGTTCAGCTGGAGTATCAGCCAAAGGAGCTATCACTACTAAAAATCCATCACGAATACCAATCTCTGCCCCAATACCAAAAAATTTACCATCCAACTCTTGAGTAAATTCTTTGGTAATTTTTGGATCAAAAAACATAGAATGAGGATCGTCCAAAGCGCGCACCATACCAGCTACAGCTCCATAAAACAAGTCCTGATCGTCAATACTAGCTTTATCCAAATATTCATTGTGTAATAAATTCCAAACTTCCTCAAATAAACTAATATCTATATTATTTTTATTTGAAAATATATTTTTTAATTCTGCTGAAGTTTTTTCTATAACTTGCTCAGAATTTTGTGGCTCTCTATATTGATTACCACTAGCAATACCCAGCACAAAAACTGCAAATAATAAAAAAATATAGGTGTATAATTTGAGTGTTTTATTCCACCAAGATTTTTTTTCTTTATTGTTTGTATCTAAAAATTGATTGTTATTACTAAATTGATCCATACTAATCTTCTACTCTTTTAATTTTGGCACCCATTTTTGACAAACGAAGATCCAATTCTTGATAACCTCTATCTACTTGATAGATATTACTTACTTTTGATTCTCCTGAGGCAGCTAAAGCGGCAATAATGAGTGTAGCTCCAGCCCGAAGATCAAAACTAGTAATTTCTTTGCCAAATAAAGGTGCTGGACCTATCACGACAATACGATGCGGATCAGAAACCACTATATTGGCTCCCATTTTTTGAAGCTCAGCAATATATTTTAAACGACCATCATACATCCAATCATGGATAAGTGAAGTACCTTCAGCTTGAGTCATCATGACCGTAAATGGTTGTATAAGATCAGCTGCAAAACCAGGATAAGGCATATCATGTAATTTTTTGATAGCCTTGAGCTTGGCTTTACCATTTACTTTTATATTGGCCAATTTATAATTTTTGTTTGCTTGGAGGTCTAAATATTCAATATCTAATTTTATACCAACCTCTCTATATTTTTCAATTTCTAAGGCCATAAATTGAGGAGCTGTATTTTCTATCACAAATTCAGATTTGGTAACTCCAGCCAAAGAAATAAATGTACCAGTTTCTATAGGATCAGGCATTATATAATATTTTCCACCACTTAGTTTATTGACTCCTTTGATAGTCAAACTATGAGTACCTATGCCTTCTATTTTTGCTCCCAAAGAAATCAAAAACCAACACAAATCCTGAACAGATGGCTCAGCGGCTGTGATATTTATCTGAACTTCACCTTGATTGAGTACTGATGCCAAAATTATATTTTCAGTACCGGTGACTGAAAACTCACTAAGAGTTATTTCTCTATCTGCCGAACGTTTCTTTTCCAATTTGTAACACTTGGGGTCATCATTGTCTCGAGTAACATCAATACCTAATTTTTGAAAACCTATAAAATGAGAATCTAAAGAACGAGAACCGATTTGACAGCCACCTGGTTCTTTGGTAGAAAATTTGCCAAAACGACCAACCAAAGACCCCATCAAAAGAATAGAAGATCTCATCGCTGAAACCAATTTCATATCCATCTGGCTTGGATCTATATTTTCATTATTAATTTTTAAACTATTTCTATCTATCCAAGTGACCTTAGAACCCATAGACACCAAAATTTGAATCATTTTTTTGACATCCTCTATCAATGGCACATTGTGCAAAACAATTTCTTCCTTACTAAGTAAAGTCGCTGCTATTATGGGAGTAGCAGCGTTTTTAAAACCGGCTACTTTAATAGAGCCATGTAAATTGTTTCCACCTTGAATAATAAAACTAGACATAGTATAGTAACATTAAATTAACATTATAAATAATACCTTAAATTTGAATTTATAACAAGATGAAAAAAGCTCTTAGAAAAATCACGGTTTTGATATTTTTTATGCTATTTTTTATCTTAGCTCCTCTACTTATTGCTTATTCATTGGGCTATAGATATGACTTCAAAACCACTAGTATTCAAAAAAATGGTGCCTTTTATTTAAAATCTTACCCTCGTGGTGCAGACATTTTTATAGACGCCAAAAAAAATAAACATAAAACACCCACTCAAATAGTAAATATACTACCAGGTCATCATCAATTGACGGTTTATAAAAATAATTATGTGCCTTGGACAAAAAATCTAGATGTTTATTCTGGAGAAACCACATTTGCTGAAGATATTGTTTTGTTTTTAGAAAATAGACCAAAAACCAGTCTTGGTCTTGGTGGCGAACAGCTGATATTGAATAACAATAAAGATAAATATGTTTTTATAGATACTGACAATAAACTAATGATTACTGATGTGGAGCAAGCCAAAGTATATGAAATAGCTGCACTAGAAAAAAGCTATAAATTGATTGACTGGTCAGAAGACAATCAGCAGATATTGCTTCGTGATGAAAATAATACTAAAAATAATTATTTTAGTTTTGATATTAACCAAGAAAATTTAGAAGCTATACCCATTGTAGGGGCCAATAAAATGTTGTGGGAAAACAATTCACAATCATTGATTTATCTCAAAGATAATAAATTGTACAGACATTATTATAATGCAATTTTGGATTCTGCCGATCAAATAGATGAGTTATTAGATTTAAAATATGATGTCAATGATTTTACTATAAAAAACAAATGGCTTATTACTCAATATACATACGAAAAAAATAATTTTGTAGATCAAATTGATAAAAACAATTTAAATATTAAGCAAACTATAAATAATGTGAATTTAGGTGATCTGGATGTATTGTTGGCTGATGATAATAATTTTATATTTACTTTGGGCTCAAAACTATATATTAAAAACATTTATAAAGACCTTGTAACTATACCTATAACCATTGTCCAATTACACGATGAAAGACTACTGATGACCAATGGTCATGAAATAATACTGTTTGATTATAAAGCAGACTGGCAAGATCTGATTGATAGATCTTCTAGTATTGTTTCTGATATATTTTGGCACCCAAATGGTAGCTACTTTGTCTCGGAAATAAATGATAGCACTACCTTAACTGAGTTGGACAGTCGAGACAAAAGAAATAATATAGAATTACTCAATAACCCACGCAAAAAATCTTATGTCTTTGATAAAAAAGGCGAAAGATTGTTTGTCCTTACTCCTGAAGAAAACTATTATCTGACCATACAATAAAATATCATACAAATACAAAGCTCGCCGATTTACGACGAGCTTTTTTATTACCTCCAAGAGAGATTTTATTGACCAGTTATTTCAAAACTAGGGAAAATTGCCCTGATCTCTTCCACCTTGGGACTGATCAGCCCAAAAAGGACTGTTGTTTTCTCAGCAAAAGTTGTTTTGGACAGAAGATTCAGACCTTCTGGTAAATCTTGGTCATCCAATGCCTCCAAGACTTCACTGATCTTTTCAGTCGACAGGCGTTCTTCACCCCTGACAATGAGCTTGAAGATGTCCTGCTCACAGAGCACCTGAATCCCATTGTAATAAAGACCAATGACTTTTGCTTCATTAACATCAATACCTCGCACTGTCACTTCTCTGTGGAACAACATATGAATCCTTTCGTATGAATCCTTTCGGAGGTTTTGAAATTAACATTTATCTATAAAAAACTAATACAACTTTGTTTTTTTGTCAATCTAAATTATTTTTTACTTTATAACTCAAATAAAAAAATGGTGTATCCAAAATAGCAACTATTACTTTGATAATATAAGTAGACAGTGCTACTGGCAAAAACAAGTCTGTGGAAATCACACCTTCAAATGGTAACCATGAAAATGTTGTCAGACCAACAGCTGTAAATATTATAGTATCTATAAATTGAGATATCAAAGTTGATCCATTGTTTCGAAGCCACAAATATTTACTATTAGTCAATTTACGAATCTTATCAAAAATCCACACATCAAAACTCTGTGATATAATATAAGCCAACATTGAACCAAAAAGTATTCTAGGTGCTAGTGAAAACAAAGCTAGTAAATAAGGCTGAGCAAAATCAAATTCATTAACTGTAAAAGCCAAAAGAACTTGAGTAGCTATGACAAATAAGGCCGAAGTCAAAAAACCAATTAATACAGCTAGATAAGCTTCCCGCTTACCATAGTGTTCAGACAATATATCAGTGATTAAAAACATAGCTCCATACAAAGCATTACCTCCGGTTACTACTAACCCAAATAGATTAAATTGTTTTAACACAAATATGTTCATCAAAATACTAAATATAGCAATTAGTATAAACATATAAACTTTGCCAAATCTAAAAGCAAAGAGAGTTAAACTCAACAGAAATAATGCAAATAATATAAATAAAATTTCATTGGCCATTTGTTTGATTTAAAAATTACGATTTTAAAGATAGCAATAATATCTATTTTTTGCAATGTTTTTAACTTATCCACAGAGCTATACTTGACGTTCGGTTTTTGTTCGGTATATAATAAGACTATAAAGAAATAACCCGCCAAAGGCGGAGTAAACAAAAAATTTTATGCCAAACTTAAGTAAAAAACAAAAACAAATATTAGACTTTGTCACCCAATTTATCCAAACTAACGAATATGCTCCTAGCTATAGAGAGATTGCTGAATATTTTGGTTACTCCTCTACTGCTACTGTCCATGAGCATCTTAAGTCTCTAGAAGACAAGGGCCTCATCACCTCTTCTCAGCATGCTGCCCGTTCACTAGAAATAGTAAACCATCGTTTTGGTAAATCCATAGAATTACCTTTGGCTGGACTTATTACCGCTGGTGTACCCATAGAAGCCATCCAAAGCAACGAAACTATAGCCGTGCCTCAATCTATGATTAGAGACGAAAATAGCTTTGTACTAAAAGTCAAAGGCGAATCAATGATAGAAGATGGTATACTTGATGGTGATTATGTCATAGTAGAAAGAAACTTTTATCCTCAAAATGGTGATGTAGTAGTAGCCTTATTAGACAATACCTATGCTACTCTCAAGAAATATTATAGAGAAAAAGATCGCATTAGACTTCAACCAGCCAATAAAACTATGAAACCTATCTATGCCAAAAATCCAGCTATTCAGGGCATAGTCAAAGGCATAATGAGAACTTTTTTATAAAAATCCAGGCCCTAAACAAAATATTATGTTTAAAATAAATAGAAAAACAAGAATAAAATATCGCAAACTTTTTGAAGAACATCTTTTTAAGAAATATTCTGAAAAGATGAATTACCCAAAATACCCAAGATTAATATACAGAAGAAACCAGCTAAAATTGTTCTAAATAAAACACAAAATTAGGGTATTTATTAAATTAAATGACATTCCTCGCCCTTTAAACCTGCTTTCTCGCTCAAGCGAGAAAAAAGGGCGGGGCTTGACATATCTAGACTTTTTAGCTATTATATTACTGTTTTAATATAAATACATAACATAACATTTTAAATTAAATAGTATGGCACATAAGAAAGCGGGTGGATCCACTAGTCTGGGTCGAGATTCCCAAAGTCAACGTTTAGGAGTAAAACTGTTTGCTGGTCAACATGCCAAGGCTGGTGCTATTTTGGTACGTCAACGTGGTACCAAATTTCACGCTGGAGAAAATGTAGGTAAGGCCAAAGATGACTCTCTATTTTCTAAAGTAAGTGGAATTATAAAATTTAGAAAACTTAAAAAACATAAATTTGATGGCTCTCTAAAAGAAACCAAATTTATTGATGTAATCCCTGAATAAATTTTAACCACCTAATCCCCCACCTTCGGCAGGGGGACTTTTTTATTTTAAAAATCCTCCCCTGTTAAGGGGAGGTGCCCGAAGGGCGAAGGGGTTAAACTTTTAAATATCGTCGCACCGCTAAAGTTGTACTAATCATATTTAAAACTGCCAAAACAATAAATTGATAAACAAATATTAACACAAAGTTTTTTCTAAAATAACCCAGCAAATCAATTACCTGATCACCTTGAAAATAACTATTAATAGTAGGTTGTATAAAACTTACCAAAGGATAAGCAACAGCCACAACTATCAAAACTGCTGACAAAGCATAAAATATACTTTCAATAATAAATGGTACTCTCACAAAAGCATTACTAGCTCCAACTAATTTCATAATCATTATTTCATCACGACGAGTATAAATACTGATTCGAATTGTATTGAAAATTACAATAATTGAAATAAGCAAAAATATACCAGTAATATACCAAGAATATTTATTTATAAAATTGGCTACACTATTTATTTTGGAAATAATCTCTTCATGAGTATCTACATCGCTAGCCTCTACTAAATTGGAATATTTGTCTTGATTTACAAATTGTATAATATTTGAATATTCGGTCAATTTATAAGCCTTGATGGCTAAAGAATATGAAAATGGATTTTCATCTTCCTCATAAATACCCAAAACTTCTTTTACTTTTGTGTCTGTATTGTTCTTTAAAAATAATTCTCTATTTTGTTCTGGGGTTATGATGTTTATATTTTGTACCTCGTCTAAATCATCTATTTCCAAAACAAAATTTTCTACTTGCTCACTAGTTACACCTGCTTGCATTTCTACCAAAATATCAATTTGGTTTTCTACAGATTTTATAGTAGTTTCTTTAATATAATCCATAGACATGAGTAATGTGACTGATAAAACTGCCATCAACATCATAGTAATGGTCACCACAGACAACCAAAAATTTCTAAAAAAACCTTGTAATGCAAATTTTAAAATTCTAAATAAATTTAACATGATTTTTATTTTTATAATAAATACCTTCCTGTTAATTGATCACTTATCACTTGACCATTATCCAATGTAATAACACGGCTATGCAAACTATTGACAACATCTTTATTGTGAGTTACCAAAACTATGGTAGTCCCCATATTGTTTATCTTTTTCAACAAATCCATAATTTCTCTAGTATTTATAGAGTCTAGATTGCCAGTCGGCTCATCAGCTACCAAAAGCTTTGGTTTGTGCACCAAACTTCTAGCAATGGCCACTCTCTGCTGTTCACCACCAGACAATTGATGAGGATAACGATCTTCTTTGCCTTTCAGACCAACCAAAGAAATAATTTGAAAAACAGTTTTGTTTATATCACTTGATTTAAAACCACAAGCTTCCATTGCAAAAGCTACATTTTCAAAAACTGTTTTCTTTGGTAATAATTTAAAATCTTGAAAAATAACCCCTAGTTGACGTCGAAGAGTTGGAATTTCTCTATTTTTTACACCAATAATATCCCAACCACCAATAACAATTTTTCCACTATCTGGTCTTTCTTCAGCTATTATTAGCTTTACTAAGGTAGATTTACCTGAGCCACTTTGTCCAACTATAGAGACAAACTCACCTGGTTTAATATGTAAACTAATATTTTGCAAAGCTTGTACTTTTTTATTATAACTCTTATTTAAATCAATTAGCTTTATCATAAAAAAAAATTAATATTTTCTTTTTATATTAACACTACTCAAATAATCAGCCAAAAAGTCATCAATACTCTTGGCATATATCAAAAGACCTCTTATCTCTCTGGTATTTTTTTCATCACTATTGGAAATAGAATCTAAATGCCAAATAACATAACCAATTGGAGATTGAACAATTTTGGAAAATCCTCCGACTTCTTCTATCTCTTTTATAGCTTCATATTCATTGATCAACTCATCTTCAGACAACCAAAAACTATTATCTGACAATCTTGTGTCTTCAGTATATTTTTTGACTGCGTCATCCCAATTTTTACCATTTTCTGCCTCCAAAAAAGCATAGGCTTCTTGGATTTTAGCAACTCCTTCTTGATCTTTAAAAGTAGCTATCAAATAATCATACACTTTGGCTTCCAATATATCCTGCTCTATCAAAAAATATTTGTATTCGTCTAAAGAAATCCCCTGAGTTTCTACCATTTCTTTTAACTTGTCTTGTCCACCTACTAGATTGATATAATAATCTATATCTTCTTGCGTTAATTCTATATCATTTTCTTTGGCTATTTTTTTGAGCCAAGCTTTTTTTAATAAATTATTCCAAACAAGATCTGATATTTCTTGCTCTTTTATATCTAAATTAGCAAAATTTGCATCTGTATTAACCTGATAATCCAATAATCTACTAACAAAATTTTTGTTAGTTATAAAATCTTTTAAATAAATATTTATATCGCCTGATTTATCCTCTACAATACCAGCTTTTAATTGATAAAGCGTGGCCAAAAATTTGGCTGGAGAACCACTGATTTTATGAGCATAAATCAATTTGACCATAAATAGTTGAGATAAAATTATCAACAACAATACTACGCCTATTAATATATTTCTTTTTTTGTTTGCTCCAGTAAAAATTTTCATAGTTAATCAAAAAAATAATTAAACCATTTTTCTATATTTGATCCTTGATATTCCAATGCATTTTTATTTTCTAAATTATCTAAATTTATCAAGTTTACTTGTTTTTCACCAGGTCTACTAAGATTGAGTTCCAATCTAGCCTGCTTTTCAATATAATCGTCCGTTTTTAAATAAGAAATCAACTTATCCATCTGAGCTGTCTTATTTTGCAAATCTTCTAGTTGGACTTGTAAAGTATTTATTTCTCTTTTTATTTCAAAGCGAAGTATAATTTCTTTACCTACTTTTACAAAAGAAACTATAAGTAAAACTATTAGTAAGATAGAAAATATATTTGAGCTCCAGATCTTGGTCTTCCAATGACTTTTTCTATCACCTCTTGATCTAGCTGTGTTCTGAAATTGATTATTCATACTATTAAGTGTAAAACAATTATAACATAATTTATAGCTTTTTTCCAAAATATATTTTGCCTAAGGCCCCAAAAAGTATTATAATATATATATTATTGTTTTTGGTCTTTCCAGACTTAATCCGGAAACTAAAAACTAAACAAAAATAAAACATGAAAATAGACAAAATAAAGACAAAAAAATTAAGCTGGCTACATATAGAAAAGCCTACTCGCTCTGAAATTGACTATCTTAAAAATGAATATGATTTTCATCCTTTGGATCTTGAAGATTGTTTGGTGAAGGTACAAAGACCTCAAATGAATGAATATCATCACTATATATTTTTTATACTTACTTTCCCAGTCTACAATAGAGAAACTAGAGAAATAGAGTCTTCTGAAGTTGATTTTTTTATTAGTTCAAAATATCTCATAACTATATCTGATGGCCAAATACCAACTCTCAAAAATCTTTTTAACGAAGTAAAAACAAATGATTATAGCAAAGAAAAATACATGCTAAACAGTCATCCTGTATTTTTGCTTTATGAAGTATTGCATAGACTGCAAAATCACACTATACCAATGCTAGATCACATTACTCAAGAAATCAACGATATAGAAAAAAGAATTTTTAAAGGTGAAGAAAAAAAATTGGTCATAGAAATACTCCATGCCAAAAGAAATATTGTTGATTTTCGCCGCATCATGCAAGCGCATAAAAATATTATAAAAAAACTCATGAATACCAATGACAAATTTTTTATGCACAACAAAATAAATATTTACTTTAGTAATATACTTGATCGCGCCAAAGATATCTGGGATATCTTGGAAACTCTCAAAGAAAATATCAATACTTTTCAAGAAACCAATGAATCTCTCATATCTCATCGTCTAAATGACATCATGAAAACATTGACTATAGTGTCAGTGATTATGGTACCAGCCACTTTGGTGGCCTCTATTTTTGGTATGAATGCTCAGCATATGCCTTTTATCGGCTTGGTCGGAGATTTTTATATTCTTATGACCATTATTTTTATAATTATAATTGTTTCTTTACTATATTTCCGCAAAAAAAAGTGGCTATAAAAATTTGATAAAAACCAATATATTTGCTATAAATATCCCATCTGAAGATTAATTAAGATGGGATTTATAAATATATAAATGAAAAATTTTTGGCAAAAACTAAAAAAACCCATAATATCCATGACTCCCATGGCTGGTATTACAGATAGTGCTTGGCGTCAAATATGTAAATCTTGGGGAGCTGATGTAATCCATACTGAGTTTGTATCGGTAGATGCTATCTATCATGGTAGTAGCAAAACCATCCAAATGCTAGAGTACTCTGCTAGTGAACAACCAGTAGTAGTCCAAATATTTGGTAAAAATGCCTCTCTCTACCCAAAGGCTGCTCAAATAGTAGCTAGTACTGGCGTGGCTGGTATTGATATCAATTTTGGTTGTCCAGCCAAAAAAGTAGCTGGTCATGGTGGTGGGATTTGCTTGCTCAGAGATATGGACACTGTCAAAAAAATTGTGGCCAATACTATCGAGGCTGTAGATATCCCCGTGTCAGTAAAAACTAGAATTGGTCTCAGAAAGATTCAAGGCAAAGCAGAGGCTGGTAATATTTCTGTTTTTGATTTTATGGATGCTTTGGCTGACTTGCCAATAGCGGCTATGATTTTGCATGGTAGAAATTACGAAACACCTTTTACTGGTCCAGTGGATCTAGAAATGCTCCGTGATGCCTGTACAAAATTTAAATCTATTTGGCCCAAAGCTCCTTATCTAATCAATGGATCTTTTCAAACCATAGAATCGGTAGTAGAAGATCTCAAATATACTGGAGCCGATGGTATTGCTCTATCTAGAGCCTTATATGGTCGTCCTTGGTTGTTCAAGCAAATAAAAGAATATATTGCTACAGGAAAGTATCAAGAAATAACCTGGCCAGAAATAAAAGAAACAGCTATCAGACATGCCCATTTACTCTGGGAATCAAAAAGAGATCGTGCCTTTGTAGAAATGAGAAAACATTTATTATTTTATGTCAAAGGACGACCTGATGCCACAGAACTAAGAAAACAACTAGTAGCTGTAGCCAATCCTGATGATGTAGCCAAAATACTAAAACCACTGCACTAGCAAATTTTTATACAAAAAGAAGACCGGGATGTTTCTCCAAAACATCCCGGTTATTTGTATCCCCTATGAGGGGGATTATTTTATAATCAGTCCAGTAGCCCCAGCTGCTTTCTGTGCTATCTGAACTAACCCACCAAGCTTGTCCAGAAAAGCTGTGGGCAAAACAATCGTGCCAGGATTCTTGGCCAGCTCCATGATGGCCAGCCAATCAGCAGCACTTTGCGCTCCAGCAATTGCTTGTTGGATTGCTGTCAGCTTGGCAGCCAAACCAGTGCCTTCAGCTTCAACCTTGATTCTGTAAGCTTCAGAATCAATCCTTTGTTTCTCGAGAGCATATCGAGCTCTCTCGAGATCAACCTGAGCCTGCTGCAAATCAACTGGCGGATTAGCGTCAGAAATTTCCAACGAAATCAGACTAAAACCGATGGACTTCATCAGCTCTTCGTTAAGAGCCTTTTTGAAAGTTACGCCGTCTCTGGCGCCCTCAAAGCCCTCCAGATGGAAATAGTGGTGCTCTGAGACCGCGTAACCCATAGTCAAAGCCTGATTAAGGCTCAGTCGCCGAGTCAAACGACCCAGCATATTCTGAACCACCCGCTTGGCCATGGCTTGATAAGCGGTCCGATCTTCATCGGCCAACCGCAAGAACAGATTAGGATCTTCAAACATCCTCAAACGGATGTTTACAAAGTATCCCACCGGCGGACCAACCTGACGCTTGGAAGGATCATCAAGCCTTTTCTCCACCCACTTGTCGCCAACCTGCTCAAACTCGCAGGATATGCTAGAGGTGGGTAGATCGTCTTCGATCTTAAACTTATCAATCTCCAGAATTTCCCTCTGGAAAACGTAGAATTTAAGACCCGGAAACCAGACCGGCAAGATCATAATATTGATACCTGACAATAAAATAGAATTCTTGCAGGTACCTAGCGTCATAAGCCAATGATATCTGTCCTTGTTGAAGAGGACTATTATCATCTTGTGGGCAATGGGAATCTGCATAAGAGACCCCAGCGCCCAAGACAGCACCATCACAAATAGCACCATCACGAACAGCCAAGCACCAGGCCAGATGAGAGCCAGAGCTCCCAATATCAAACCAGCTATTGGCACCTGCCAGGAACTAAGATTGATATTTAGGCCTTTCGCCTGAAGCTGTTCAAAGATTTCCGTCGACCTCTTCATCCTAACAAGCCACCAAGCTAACCCGGTGACCGCTAAAGTAAATGCCAGAAGTAGCAAACGCATTGGCAGAGATCCGCCAATATTCATGATATCCCACGAGAAAAGAATCAGAGCGGATAAGCTCAGGAGAAACACAACATAAGTCATGATTTCCAGACGGAAGAAGAAAGGCTCCTTGTAATCTATGGGCTGTTTTGATATTGGATCCAGTGTAATAGCGCACTGACCTCTATCGAGCATCTGACGCAGATACCGGTAAGCAAAAATAGCTACGGCACCCACTACAATCAGCTGGATTAGGTCAACAATGACCCACAACCCGGAACTATAACTGTCATTGAACCAGCTCCGCAGAGTCAGATACAACAACAGATACAACACGGTGATAATCCAGCCCAAAGACTTGTTCCAACGCCAGACACTAAACTTCTTTATGACTGGCGTGAAGAATAAGAGTAGAACCAGCAGAAAGCTCAGATCCCAATGCCAAGCACTGGGGTTTACTTCATACTCAATGAAGAGCTGATTTGAGTACGAGGTATCTATATCAATATCCACCATTTCTGGCGAAATAGAC